>Ga0302293_10000202_pt1 | contig 34670 bp, 31 predicted proteins | sample III_Fen_N2_2_FD_198758 | JGI IMG/M metagenome (GOLD analysis project Ga0302293, IMG submission 198758) | Peat permafrost microbial communities from Stordalen Mire near Abisko, Sweden - III_Fen_N2_2 | ecosystem: Environmental > Terrestrial > Soil > Wetlands > Permafrost | place: Sweden: Abisko...
TCGCCGAAGGCGCGCAGTTAACGCTGCGCCTTGTTGCACCGCAGATGCACTGCCCTGTGTGCAACCAAAATTTCACAAGACCACGTTTCTCATTTGAATGCCCTATATGTGGCACGCTTGGAAGCCCTACGGACATCGGCAATGAATTTTATGTGGAAGGCATCGAGTTGGAAACCGATGAACCATCCATCAGAAAGGGATAACAGTATGGAAACGAAAGACGTTCAGATCATGGAGGATATTTACGCCGAGAATGATCAGGTTTCGGAAGGCATACAACAGGATTTATCCGCGCGTGGCATTTATGCCATCAATGTGCTCGGTGCGCCAGGTGCGGGCAAAACAACATGCCTCATCAATATTATAAACCGCCTGCCGGGCATCACTCCCTATGTGATTGAGGGAGATATTCAATCGGATATCGACACCCGCAGGCTGAACGATCTGGGTATTGAAAGTGTACAGATCAACACTAATGGCGCCTGTCACCTGGAAGGGGTACAGATTCAAAACATGTTGCCCAAGCTATCGCTCAGCAAGCCCGGCATCCTGTTTGTGGAGAATATCGGCAATCTCGTTTGTCCAGCGGAGTTCATGATTGGCGAACACATGAAAATTCTCATTTGTACGGTAACGGACGGCGCGGATAAGCCCTATAAATATCCGCTTGCTTTTGAAAAGGCTGCCGCGGTGCTGCTCAACAAAGCGGATCTGTTGCCGTATGTGGATTTTGATAGGGCGTACTTTACAAAAGGCGTTCAGGCGTTGAACCCGGATGCGCCGATATTTCTGGTGTCCGGTAAAACCGGAGAGGGATTTAACGAGGTCTGCGAATGGATCAAGGCAAGGCTTTGATTTGGAAAGCGTCGCTCACGATTGACGGCGTTGTACAGGGAGTAGGTTTTCGCCCGTTTATTTCGCGCACGGCACGTGAACTGGGTCTGGGAGGCAATGTTCGCAACGAGGGCGGGCATGTGGTGGTTGTGGCGTTCGGAGCAAAGGATACTCTGTTGCATTTGATCGAAACCATCGAAACCAACGCTCCCAAAGCAAGCAAAATCGTGAGGATAGATCGAGTTTTAACCCCTTTGCCGATCGATGAAACGACGCCCGATCATTTTTCGATCCGGCCAAGCGGGCAAGCAACAGGAACGGTACTCCCTACCCCGGATATCGCCATGTGTGATGATTGCCTGCGGGAACTGTTTACGCCGGGGGATGCTCGCTTTCATAACCCTTTTATCAGTTGTGCGCAATGCGGGCCGCGTTATACCATTCTCAAGCAACTGCCCTATGATCGCCAAAATACCGCTATGGAAGGGTTCCCCCAGTGTGACCTGTGCGCGGCGCAGTATAAAAATCCAGCCGACCGCCGTTACCACGCACAGACTGTTTGCTGCAACCACTGCGGGCCTGAACTTCGCTGGCATGGCAGGCTGGATACACTCGAGGCAACTGGATCGGATGCGCTCGCTAGGGCGGAGCAAGCGTTGGTAAAAGGCGATATCATCGCCATCAAGGGCATAGGGGGCTATCATTTCGCATGCGATGCAACACGGGGGGATACGGTCACTGCGCTTCGCACCCTGAAAGGGCGGGAGAGCAAACCGTTTGCTGTGATGTTCTCCAACCTTGAAACACTTCAAAATCATTGTATTGCAAATTTGCAGGAACAGACCCTGCTCACCGGACCTGAGCGACCGATTGTACTTTTACCACAGAGAAGTGGCATGGGTATAGCCAAAGAGGTATACACCACCAGCCCGTATCTCGGGGCTTTTTTACCCTATACGCCTTTGCAGCATCTGTTGTTGCGAACGATTAGCCCACTGGTGATGACCAGCGCCAACCCGAGCAGCCTGCCCATTTTGATTGATGATGCAGAAATGCTCCATTTCGTTACTGATCACAAATGCTGTGCTGGTGTGTTATACCATAACCGTGATATTCTGCGCCGATTGGACGATTCTGTCGTTTCAGCCGTTTTCGGAGGAACGCAGTTTGCTAGACGTGCGAGGGGTTATGTCCCGCTTCCGATCCCGATTGAAAAGGAAGATACTCTGACAGTGCTGGCGCTGGGCGCACAGCAAAAGAACACGATTTGCCTTTCCAAAGGGGGTCAGATGTACCCATCAACGGAAATCGGCGATCTGGATCAAATGGAAACCATGGCGATTTACCAAGATACGATCGCAGAGATGGAAACGCTTTTAGATATCCGTCCTGAGATCGCCGTTTGTGATCTCCATCCGGAATATGAAAGCACGCGCTATGCACAAGAAATCGGCTTGCCAGTGCTGGAAGTGCAGCACCATTTTGCACACATCGCTTCGGTGCTTGCTGAATGGGGTAAAACAGAACCGGTGATTGGCGTTGCCTTTGATGGCACAGGATATGGGCTCGACGGTACGGTATGGGGCGGGGAATTTCTGATCGCGTCGCCCCAAGGATTTACACGGGTTGGACATCTCAAGCCCATTCGGTTTGTCGGCTCAGACCAATCGGTTCGGCAGGGTTGGAAGAGCGCCGCGTGCATACTTGCTGATGCGGGATTGCTCAACGTGACTGACGATGAACGCTATCCGGCGTTGAAAGCCGCTTTGGACAGCGGTTACAACGTCATTCGTTCTTCCAGCATGGGTCGTATGTTTGATGCGGTCAGTTCCATTCTCGGCATCTGTCACGAATCCACCTATGAAGGGCAGTGTGCCATCGAACTGGAAAATGCTGCCGCATGCGTACAGCCGGATGACACGATCGCAGGGTTTCCATTCCATCTACAAATAGAAGCAACAGGGGTGGTTGCTCATCTGGCAGCCTGCTTTCAGCAACTGATGGAACGCAGGAACGCCGGTGAAGAGCGTAACCTGCTTGCAATGCAGTTTCATTTCACGATATGTCAGCTGATTGTGGATACATGTGTTATGCTAAGGGAACAGTATGGATTGACCACGGTTGCGCTGAGCGGGGGAGTGTTCCATAACCGGATTCTACTCACCCACCTGATACCGATGCTGGAACAGGCGGGGTTTAAAACGTTGATGAACCGGCTTGTGCCACCTGGCGACGGCGGTATATCGCTGGGGCAGGCGTATATTGCCCGAAATGTCCATGGAAACAGAGAGGAGCTTTTTCAATGTGTGTTGCCGTTAGTGGAAAGCTGATCGAAAAGGATGAAAACAACGGGAGAGTGAACATTCGCGGCAATGTGATTACCGTTGAACTGGGTATTGTAGACGCGGAGGTCGACGATTATGTGCTCGTCCACGCGGGCTGTGCCATTGCTAAAGTGAGTCAGTCTGACAGTGAGGAACTGGATGAACTGCTCAGGGAAATCGGCCAATGAAAAGCATAGAGCAATGCATACAGACGATTAAGGCATACAGCGGGCCGTCCATCCGACTGATGGAAGTTTGCGGCACGCACACACACAGCATTTTCGAGCATGGCATCCATGACTTGCTTTCTCCGCAGATATCGCTGATTTCTGGCCCCGGCTGCCCTGTTTGTGTAACACCGGCAAACTATATTGATCGGGCGGCAGAGATGGCTTTGCGGGAGGGTTGGACGCTGTGCACTTTTGGCGATATGATGCGCGTGCCGGGCGAGCAGGGCTCGCTATTGGAAGCAAAAGCACGCGGCGGCGATGTGCGCATTCAGTATTCACCGATGGACGTACTGGGCTGGGCAGAAGCCGAACCCAACAGAACGTTTGTCATCGCGGCCGTTGGGTTTGAAACAACGCTACCAGTATACGCGCTGCTTATGGAACATCTGCTCGATCATGGGCTGAAAAATGTGCGGCTGTTGACATCGCTCAAGGCAATCCTGCCGGCACTCCATTGGATTTGCGAAAGCGACCCTGCTATTGACGGCTTCCTTGGCCCCGGCCATGTGAGTGCGATCCTGGGAAGCGCCGCCTATGAACCGCTCTGTAAAAAGCATCATATTCCACTGGCGGTGGCGGGGTTTAGCTTTGAACAGATTGTTTTGGCAATTCATGATTTGCTCATGCAGGTGCAAGCTGACACCTGCGAAGCGCACAATCTGTATACGAACGTGATTTCGCAGGAGGGCAACCTACGTGCACTTCAACTGGTGGACAAGTATTTTGTACACCAGACCTCCAACTGGCGTGGGCTGGGAGAAATCGAAGCTTCCGGCTATGTTCTGAAGCCGGAATTTGAATGCTTCGATGCAGGTTCCCAATTTGTCGTCAATGAAACGCCGGAACGGAACGGTTGCCTGTGTGGTCAGGTGATTATCGGGAGAATATCCCCCGCCGATTGTCCTAATTTTGGCACGATCTGTACGCCAGCCTCGCCGCAAGGGCCGTGTATGGTTTCAATGGAAGGCACATGCGGCATCTGGTATGCCAATCAGGCGTAGAGGCTGAGCATAAGGAGTGAGACCGATGAAGATCAACGCTGCACACGGTGGCGGTGGTAAGCTGATGAACAGGTTGATACATGATATTTTTGAAAAGCACTTTGCCAATGAAACCCTGAGCGCTATGGAAGATGCCGCTGTGCTTAACCTTCCTGCCGGGAAGATTGCTTTTACGACGGATTCCTTTGTCGTGACGCCGTTGTTTTTCCCCAGTGGAGATATCGGCAAGCTAGCGGTGTGCGGCACCGTCAACGATCTGTTGATGCGTGGCGCGATCCCGAAATACCTGACTGCCGGGTTTATTCTGGAAGACGGGTTGGATACGGAAACGCTGGAACAGGTCGCCGCCTCCATGAAACAGGCGGCGGATGAGGCGGGTGTGCAGATTGTAGCAGGGGATACCAAGGTGATTGACGGTAAAGGCGGTTTGTATATCAACACTGCCGGTATCGGGCTGGTAGAAACGTCGCTGAATGTAAGCGTACATCGGGCGGAGGCGGGCGATGTGGTACTCCTAAGCGGATTTTTAGGCAACCATCATGCCAGCATCCAATCCGGCAGGCTGGGAATTGAGAATAAAATCCAAAGTGACTGTGCGCCGCTGAACGACATGGTGTTGGGTTTACTCAAGGCAGGGGTAGAAGTACATACGTTGCGGGATATTACGCGCGGCGGACTGGCTTCGGTGCTCAATGAAATTGCAGAGGGCTCCGGCGTTTGCATTGGGCTTGATGGCGGACTTATCCTTGCGGATGCCGAGGTACAGGGCTTTTGTGACATTCTGGGTCTTGACCCGCTTTACATGGGCAATGAGGGAAAACTTGTGGCGATGGTTCCGGAAAGAGATGCACAAAAAGCGCTTTCAGTCCTACACAATGCCCGTTATGGAGAAAACGCACAGAGGATTGGCAAGGTATCCGCGTGTGAAAAACCCATAGTCACCATCCGAACACGCGCGGGTGGCACCCGTCGGATTGATACGTTACAAGGGGAAGGGTTACCCAGAATTTGTTGAGAATCGATAATGTGCAATCGATAAAAAATAGATGAGTTGTATTTGCTGAGCTAAGCCGCTTGAATACAATCGTAAATAGCTTGACCATGCGATTCACGTATAGATTGATCGGAACAGAATATCGGGCGACCACAGCGGCTATCCAACAATGTTTTGGGTAGACGCTGTTGATTATTGAAAAGAATGAATGTGATTCGCTGGATTGTGTATTGTGCGCAGGAAAGTGTTTTTTATCGGTACGCGTAAACGTGCATGAAAAAATAGCATTCGACGATTCACGAATCGATCCAAAGCGAATACTGCATTATATTTCTGCCACAACCCTTGGACAAAGCCATACGGGTCAAGGGTTTTGCTTTGCGTTTGCTTGCGATACCTTTCGAAACGAAATGAATCGAAGTCAGCCCAAACAAAGCGTTTCAATGATCATCTGGGGATATAAAAATTCCCAAAAGACAGAGAAAATACAGACGCGTTTTCACATGGAAGGGGATGGATGATCATTGCAAAAACAGGCAAAAAGTCTTGCAGAATGCATATTGACACCTATTCTAACCCATGATATAGTTTCTCATCGCTATGCATAAAGGTGTGAGCCGGAAATATAGCGAGTGAGCGAAAGCTATTTTTATAAAAGAAAGCGGATTGACATGTTGAAGCGGATCAAGGAGCTTCTACTGGGAAACTCTCTGCAGAGTAAGGATGCGGATCACGAAAAATTCAGCGTTCTTTGGGGATTGCCGATCCTGTCCAGCGATGCCATCTCTTCAGTCTCCTATGCCTGCGAGGAAATCCTGATGGTGCTGATTCCGCTGTTGGGCTTTGCGTCGTACAAGCCGCTGCTAGGCACAGCGCTTACAATTATCGCACTTCTGTTTATTCTGGTATTTTCATATCGGCAGACGATCGATAACTACCCCAATGGCGGAGGCTCCTACAGCGTTGCCAGCGAAAACCTTGGACATCTGCCTGGGTTGATCGCAGCGGCATCTCTGTCCATTGACTATATGCTTACTGTGGCTGTGAGCGCCAGTTCCGGCGTTGCCGCCATCACTTCCGCCTTTCCCGAACTGCTGCCATACCGTACAGGACTCGCACTCCTGATCATCGCGCTGCTGACGTTGGGGAATTTGCGGGGTATCCGTGAATCCTCCATTCTGTTTGGCGTGCCGACGTACTTGTTCATTGGAACCATTCTGGCGATGATCTTCACCGGCTTGTTTAAGGTACTGGTGCTGGGCGTGGTACCGACTCCTGTGGTTCCTTTGCAGGCACCGATGCAGGATTTGACGCTGTTCCTGTTTTTGAAGGCGTTCTCGTCCGGTTGCACAGCGTTAACGGGCGTCGAGGCTGTGAGCAATGGCATCCCCAACTTCCGCAAACCTGCGCAGAAGAATGCCAAAAAAGTATTAACCCTGCTCGCACTGATTGTGCTGGTGATCTTCGGCGGTGTTTGTGTGCTGGCCGCGATATACAAAGTTTCCCCAAGCGCAGACGTAACAGTGATTGCAACAATCGCCATGCAGGTTTTCGGACATAACACGGTGATGTTCTACGCTGTGCAGGCCACGACAGCCATTATCCTGATTATGGCGGCGAATACTGCGTTTGCCGATCTGCCACTGCTGATGTCCCTGCTGGCGCGTGACCGCTATATGGCGCGTCAATTCCGTCACAGAGGTGCGAGACTCAGCTTTTCCAACGGCATTATCTTCCTGTTTGTGCTATCCAGCCTGATGGTGATCGTTTTCCATGCGGATACGCACCAACTGATTCCGTTATACTGTGTGGGCGTATTCTTATCCTTTACTTTATCGCAGTTGGGCATGTTCAAGCGTTGGATTACCCGCAAAGAGGGCAGTTGGAGACACAAGGCGTTCATCAACGGTCTCGGTGCTGTCATTACGGGCATCACGTGTATGATCATTGCGGTAAGCAAATTCGTCCATGGCGCTTGGATTGTGCTGATTTGTATTCCGGCGCTTGTGTGGCTGATGGAACGGATTCAGGGACATTATGGCCGTGTGAGAGAAAACCTGATTATCAATGACAGCGCGACCAGCCTCATTTTTACGGAACCGCCTAAAAGCCATTTTTTACTGCCGGTAAATGCCATCAATAAATCATTCATCAAGGCATTGAACTACACGCTGTCACTGAATGGAGAAATTGAGGCGTATCACGTTTCCACCGATAAAGTGGCGACCGACAGGTTGAGGGAACAGTTTGACCAACTGGGGCTTACCAATGTGAAACTTGTGGTGGAGGAAGCACCCTACCGCAATGTGAACGAAGTGCTTCTAGCCTATGTAGACCGAAAGCATGCCTCGCTTGGTAAGCATGAAATGCTCAGCGTTGTGATTCCGCAGTTTATCATTACCCATTGGTGGAACAATCCGTTGCACAACCAGACTGCACTGCGGTTAAAAAGCTCACTGAACAAACGGCGCGATGTGGCCGTGATCTCGATTCCCTACATCATTAACGAATAAAAGAGCAGGGCGATTCGCTGGATTTCGGCAACCGATGCTAATGGAGCATTCAGCCAAAAAACATTGATTGGCGAAATCAATATTTCGGACTATACAGCCAATCATGCCAAGTCAAGAAACAACAGACCCGCAATTCAAGCGAGTCTGTTGTTTTTTGCGAGTTGTATTTTATGGGAATCCCTGACTGACATAAAATGTGAAACCTCATCGTCCGCATTGATTAAACATAACCAAGCGATCTGCCAATTCAAGTATACTTGATTTGGTAGACCGCTTGTGACTGATGGCATCTGTGCCTCAATGCGATTAAAGTTCAAATTCGGAAGATGCGGACTATCGGGCATAGTTAAGAAATGACGAGTGGTATTTACATTTTTACAGGCTGGCTTGATATTACACCCTGTATTTTATGCGAGCATCCCTGCAAACCTGAAACCTTCAAGACGCGAATTCACATACAAAAAAATCGACTGGTACGGACAGAAAGCAAATGATTCCTTCTGTTGCTGCTACAGCCAGGGTAATGATCTCAGAAAAATTTGATTGGTCAGCATGAGTAGCTTGTCCATTGCCGGTTTCTGTGTAGTCCGTGAATACTGACAAATCAACGTTTCATTGCCTCTTCGACAAAGCATCGTCGATACTCTGGGCAGCAGTTTTGCCGGCGCCCATTGCGAGGATGACCGTTGCCGCACCGGTGACCGCGTCGCCGCCAGCCCAAACACCCAGCTTCGTCGTCTGCCCGTTGTCATCGGCAATCAGACAATTCCACTTGTTGGTATTCAGTCCCGGTGTTGTGGAAGCAATCAAGGGGTTGGGCGTGGTACCCAGTGCCATGATCACCATATCTACTTCCAAAGTAAAATCGCTGCCTTTTACTTCGACTGGCTTGCGGCGGCCTGATTCATCCGGTTCGCCAAGGCCCATACGCACACAAGTCATGCCGGAAACCCAGCCTTTTTCATTTGTGAGGATCGCGGTGGGGTTGGTGAGCAGTTCGAAGTGAATGCCTTCCTGCATCGCGTGGTGTACTTCTTCCACGCGTGCGGGCAGTTCCTTCTCACCGCGGCGATAGACAATATAGACCTCTGCTCCCTTGCGCAGCGCCGTACGCGCCGCGTCCATGGCGACGTTGCCGCCGCCGACCACCGCCACGCGCCGCCCAGTATGAAGGGGCGTGTCCGCGTCGGGTTGACCGGCACGCATGAGGTTGGCACGTGTCAGATATTCATTGGCGGAAAATACGCCGTTGGCATTTTCACCTAGGATACCCATAAACTTGGGCAAGCCAGCGCCGCTGCCGATAAACACCGCATCGAAGTGCTCATTGCGCATCAACTCGTCGATCGTCACGGATCGGCCTACGACTGTGTCGGTTTCGATTTCCACGCCGAGCCGTTTCACGCCTTCGATCTCTTTGGCGACAACGTTTTCCTTGGGCAGACGGAATTCGGGAATCCCGTACACGAGCACGCCGCCAGCTTCATGCAGTGCCTCGAAAATTTTCACTTCATACCCCTTGCGGGCCAGTTCTCCGGCACAGGTTAATCCGGCAGGGCCGCTACCGACAACCGCAACACGCTTTCCGTTCTTGGTGATTGGCGCAGCCTGATTCAAAGGCAGTTCTCTCGCACTGTCGGCTACAAACCGTTCCAGTTTGCCAATGCTGACCGAATCACCCTTGTTGCTCAGTACGCAGAGTCCCTCGCATTGCGATTCCTGCGGACAAACGCGGCCACATACGGCGGGCAGTGCGGAGTCCTTGGCGATAACATGGGCAGCGCCTGCCACATCGCCCGATTTCACCTTGGCTATGAAACCCGGAATGTCGATGGATACAGGGCAACCTTCAACGCATTTGGGCTTTTTGCAACCAAGGCAACGCGAAGCCTCCTGTATGGCTTCCTCACGATCGTAACCGAGACATACTTCTTCAAAGTTTTGTCTGCGCTGTGCGGCTGGCTGCTCACGCACTGGAACACGCTGTAAACTAAGCATGGTTGGCAACCTCCTTTTCGCAACATCCGCCCTCATGTTTGCCCTCGCGAAGCGCAAGCATAGCGCGGCCTTCTTCGGTTTTATACAATGTCTGACGATTCATGGCCTCGTCAAAGTTCACCAGATGACCGTCAAACTCCGGTCCATCCACACAAGCGAACTTGACCTGGCCGCCAACGGTGATCCGGCATGCGCCGCACATCCCTGTACCATCCATCATAATGGGGTTCAGGCTTACCACGGTTGGGATGCCCAGTTCCCGTGTCAGCAGGGCGCAGAATTTCATCATGATCATTGGCCCGATCGCCACGCACAGATCGTAATGCTTCCCTTGATGAAGCACCAAATCTTTGAGCACATCGGTAACCAAACCTTTAACGCCCGCCGACCCATCGTTGGTTGCGATATAGACATTGTCGGCCATTGCTGTCATTTCATCAGTGAGAATCAGCAGGCTTTGATCGCGCGCACCAATAATGCAATCACAGGGTACGCCAAGACTGTGGAGGTATTTTACCTGCGGGTACACAGGCGCCGTGCCCACACCACCCGCCACAAACAAAATCTTCTTTTGTCGGAGTGCCTCCGGGGTCTCTTCGGTAAGTTCACTGGGTTTACCCAGCGGTCCCATCACACTGCTAAAAGCATCCCCTACGCGCAGTTCAGCCATTTTCGCGGTAGAAGCGCCTACAACCTGGAAAACGATGGTCACCGTTTGCGCGATGCGGTCATAATCGCAGATGGTCAGGGGGATCCTTTCGCCCTTTTCACCGAGACGAACGATGAGAAATTGCCCTGGCAGGCAGTTGGCGGCCACACGTGGTGCGAAAACTTCCATCCATAGAATGTCCGCCGTCAGGTTTCGAACCTTTTGAATGGTATACAATGTCAACCCTCCCCTATTGTTGTTCCGTATATTCGACGGAACCAGTTGCCTCTGAAATATACCTGTGGTAAACATACAACGAGAAACAGGGATTCAAAGAAACAGAAATAGCAAAGCTAGCTTCAGGCATTGCATTGATCCCGATGTAATAACCATGCAATACCGATGCCTAATGAATTGAAAGGAGTTGCATTACACTACAGCGATAGTACGTTGTTGGCAACATCACCTTCACCAAGATTAATCGCCATCTGCCACTCGTAAACACCGTTTGCAGGCACAGTGGAGCTTTGCCCATGAAGGCGAGCAACATCCGGCCTGTCGAAGCCGCAGGTACATGGCTCCAGAAAGATGTTGTAAAGTCCCCTGAAATCACCTTCATTATGTAAAATGCCCAGGTAAGGTACTGTTTTTGATGAAAAACTAAGCGCGAACACATCGCCTGCGGGATAACGGACAGCGCACCAGCCATCCTTGAGTTTATTCTCAAAGTAGTACTTTTCACAATTGCCATCGCGAACATTCATCTGACTTACATCGCGTTGCATACCTTGCTGATCTGTGTATACGGGGTAAGAAAACCGTTCGCCATATCCGCCGATGCGGCCGGTGTTGGTGAACACCGCTACGCCCCGATGGCAATCGGAAGGCACGTGAAGTTTGAGTCCCGGTTCCGCCACCACCATGGTATGTCCGGCCCACAGAAAATCCATATCAAACTGCGTGGGGTTCTCCACCCGATACGAGAAAAGCAGTGATGTATCGGTGGGCATGGTTACCTGCTTGTGAAATAGGTAGGGTAGTCTGATACCGTGGCAGGTAAAACGTACACAGTTCTCGGCGATCTCTGTTTGGCAAGGTAAATTCCATACTTCGCCATGATCCGCGAGCATAACGCCTGTCCATGGAAATTTGTCATAAGTACAGTGGTCAATGGTGGGGAACATGTCATCCATACCGGAGCATTCCGCATCGACATAGACTCCGTCAAAGGGTTGCCGAAGATACTTCTCCTGTGACCGCTGCACCAGATATTCTTTTTCACGAGCTTTGCTGTAAGCGCTGACAAGACTTGCACCTGTATCCGGAAGGAAAAGAAAACGTGCTTGATCGCTTTCCAGCGCAATTGCCCGCTGATCTTTATAGAAAGTTGTCGAGATATTCATCCTAAGCCTCCAGTCTTCGCCCGCTTGGTTCGTTAGGGTTCCAGATTGATTTTCAGAAGATCCACAAGATCACTGATAGGTGTACCTTTCCACTTGATGCATAGGCGATCCATGACCTCCCGATTAAATACGAGCCCGGTTAAAAGTTCTTCCACACAGCCAGCGAGGGTTGCATCCATAGCGTCGGTATACAATTTGGCTTCAACAATGATGCCCTGTCGTAGAATTAATCCCAGCCTTGCTTCACCCCACGGGAAACGGTCATGTGCCTCACAGGTGAAATCGTTCATTTGTCCCAACACCCATGCTTTGGAGCGATATTTCTCCGTGAAGGAGCACAAGGTGCTATCCATGGGAGCGACTATCGGGCATGGGTCAACCTCTACACCATACACCTTACCTAAGGCAGCGGTAAGCGCGTTGCGCAGCGTTTCTATCGTAAGCATGTCGCATGCTGCGTTCAAGTTGGTTACACGTGCCTGTACCGAGGCGATGCCCTTGCTTTTCAGCTTGAGTTGGGAAGGCATCAGGTAACGGGACATCTTTTGCATATCAACCTTTACCAGTAATGTGCCATGATGGAGACCAAAGCCATTCTGCTGCAAAAAGGCGTTGCCGGAAAACTTGAGCCCGTCGAGGGTGATATCATTTCTGCCTGTAGCTTGCGCATCAAGTCCAAAGGCTCGCAAGGCTTCCATAATCACCGAAAGCTGTCGGGGTACATCATAATCCTTCTGAGGAAGAACAAATGAAAAATTCAAGTTACCCAGATCGTGAAACACTGCTCCGCCACCTGTTGGCCTGCGCACCAGCGTACCGCCATCGGCGATCAACTCCGCGATGCGGCACTCCCGCCACGCATCCTGATTGCGGCCAATGACTACGGTGTTCTGGTTTTGCCACAGGTATAAAACACATTCCCCGCGTTTTGCATTGGCAAGTAGGGTGGATTCCACTGCGAGGTTGTGTACAGGGTCCAGGGAGGTTTCGTTGAGGATAAGGCATTTTGTGACCATAATTCACCTGCTTTAAAAGGAGTAGACCGAGTAGGGAAGCATTTCCGGTGGCAGAACACGGAGGAATGTACGCATCCCTGTTCCAATCTTTGGGGGGCATGAAGGAAAAGAATGAGAGTCTAAACTTAGTGCGGAAGCGGTTACGCAAATCGGATCAAACAATGTTTCACCTATCGGTAGGAGACCCTGCGATGAACCCTCCCTACCAGACATGAGCAAGCTGCTGGGGAGAGTAATTCGGTTTGCCAACGGTTACGCTATCAAGTAGTATTAATATAAAGGAAGCAACAGGTGCTGTCAAGTTGTTTATAATAAACCAGGGGAACAGTTTCTACGTCGCTGATGTGGGATTCACGATACAGAGGCCTATATGCATAATCGGATCCAACCTGGCTAATGGGAGCAAGTGAAGAGGATCAACGTGTGATGAGTTGGGGAGTCGATTCGCATGAGGTTGATTAGGGCCTAACCGATCACCACAGGATACGAACCAGAGCCAGTTTCTTGCGGCAACTGTTTCATATCCGAAAGCATATCCTTGCTGCCGGATGCCATCTGACGGTTCGTTCCCCGCACAGGACTGCCACCCATAAACGGGAAGCAGCCATGCGCGATGGTAAACGGGAAGTGCTCATACCCGACACGGCAGCAACGTGAGGGAAACGCCACTGTTCTGTTGAGCATGGCGCCATGAAGCGGTGAACCGTATCCATGAGGAGAGGAGAGTAGCCCCTGATGCATTTTAGCAATTCACCTTGGGGCTCCCATGCTACCTTCCGAGCAGTTCTCGGGCGTTTCTCAGAATCTCATCGGTTGTCAGACCAAACATCTTAACTAAATCCTCCAGATCGCCGCTCCAGCCGTACTGGTCGCGTACCCCCACGAGCCGCATGGGTACAGGACATTTTTCGCAGAGGCATTCGGCGACTGCGCTGCCAACACCGCCAAAGATGTTGTGGTTTTCACAGGTAACGACATGGCCTGTTTTTTTAGCTGTCGCAACAAGCGTTTCTGCATCCACGGGCTTGATGGCGGTCATGTTCACAACTTCTGCGCTGATGCCTTCCTGGCTGAGAATTTCTGCGGCCTCCAATGCGCGTGGAACCATCATCCCGCTGGCAATCAGCGATATATCGCTGCCTTCGCGCAGCACCGAGGAGCGATCCAGCGCAAACTTGTGCCCTTCCGGTAAAACAGGTTTATCGTACTTGGGGATGTCACCGCGGATCATGCGAATGTATACCGGTCCCACATAAGCCATAGCCTGCTCGATCGCTTGTTGCAGTTCGGAAGGGTCAGCGCATTCCACCACCCGAATATTAGGGGTAGAACGGATGATCGCAATATCGTTCATGCATTGGTGGGTAGCGCCAGTGTTCGGTGAACTGATGCCTGTATAGCAGCCGATCAGTTTAACATTTGCGTTGGCGTAGCCAATCTGTACATACAGTTGGTCGCACGCCCGATGGGACAGAAAGCAGGAAAATAAGGGCACAACCGGAATCAACCCGCTGCGGGAAAGCGCGAATGCGAAGGAGAGTGCCGCCTGTTCGGCGATGCCCATCGTAACATAACGGTCAGGGTAGGCATCACGGAAGTCCAGTACATTTGTCGCCGTGCCGGTTTCCGCGTCTACAACGACCATGTTGGGGTAGCGCTCCCCCATGGCGAGGAGCGAATCAGCCAAGGCGCTGCGAAAGCCCTTCAGAGATACGCCATACATCATTTTCGGACTCATAAACCTAACTCCTTCATGCAACGCTGGTAGCTCTCACTGTTGAGATGTCCTGCGTGCCAGTGGACTGCATCCTGCTCCATAAAGGAAATACCCGCGCCTTTTTTCGTATCGCAGATGATCACACGCGGTTGCCCGGGGGCGGTTGCGGGGTCTTTCGCCAGTTCGATGGCGTGACACAGGGCAGCCACATCATGCCCATCCACCCGTTGCGTATGCCAGCGATAAGCGCGCCATCGGTCCTCAAAAGGTTCCAAATCCATGACCTGCGCTGTGGTGGAGGAGATGATGTATTTATTGTAGTCCACGAGTGCGATCAGGTTATCCAATTTCAGTTGTGCACAAAGGGCGGCGCCTTCCCACGTTTGACCCTCGGTACACTCGCCGTCGCCAAGAAGCACATACATGCGTCTGTCCATTTGACCGGCATGTTTGGCTGCCCATGCATAGCCAGCGCCATCGGAAAGTCCCATGCCCAACGAACCGGTCGGAGCCTCTACTCCGGGCAGGCAAGGACTGCAATGCTCCTGCAAAATGCCACCCGCACGGTTAAACTCATTCCAGAGCATTTCCCTGCCGAAAAATCCACGCCACGCCATTGCCGCATAAAGCACGGCAGAGCAGTGCCCCTTGGACATCACAAAGATATCTCGTTGCGGCCATTCCGGCTCTTGCGGGTGCAGGTTCAGGAAACAGCCATAGAGTATGGCAAGGATTTCTGCGCTGGAAAGCTCCCCACCCACGTGACTGGACTGGGTGCCTGAATAGTATGTGATTTCAATGATATCCCGCCGGAGTTGCAAGGCAAACGCTCGGAGATCCTCATCCGTCATAGGGGTATGATAATGACTGATCACGGGGAGTGTGCTTGTGTTATGATAAACAGGCCGTTCAGCTTCCAAAGAAAATCTCTCCTCTCAAACAGGGATGGATCATCGCCAAAGCGTTTTACGCGCGGCAGCGGCAATCCTGTCTGCGGTAGGCACGTTGAGGGTTTCCAGCTTACGCGAATAGGGCATGGGTACCTGCGCGGTGCTTACGCGCTCAATAGGCGCATCCAGATAACGGAACACCCGTTGCTGCAACTCATAGGCAATTTCTCCGCCAAAGGAGCAGAAAGGTTGCGCCTCCTGAGCAATAACGCAGCGCCCCGTTTTTCGCACGGAGGCAGATAGGGTTTCAATATCCAAGGGCACAAGGGTGCGTGGGTCGATAATCTCTGCGCTGATGCCTTCGGATTCCAGCATTACGGCGGCATCAAGCGCCCGCTGCACCATGTAGGAAGTTGCGATGATGGTGACATCCGTACCTTCGCGACGGATATCGGCTACGCCAAAGGGAATGGTGAAATCTGGGCTGTCCGGCACTTCGCCACGTATGGAATAGAGCATTTTATGTTCACAGAACACCACGGGGTTTTCGTCCCGAAGCGCGGTTTTAAGCAACCCTTTTGCATCGGCCGGGGTGGCAGGACATACAACCTTGAGCCCTGGTATACCTGCAAACAGGCTTTCAAAGCACTGGGCATGCTGCGCGCCGTTGCCTCGTCCACACCCTTGCTGAACACGCAAGGTATAAGGCACTTTGACCGTGCCATTGGACATGTAGTGTGTTTTAGCTGTCTGATTTATCAACTGATCCATCGCGCAGAGGATAAAATCGACATATTGCAGTTCCACCAGCGCGTGTGTGCCTGTGATTGCCGCGCCCATGCCAGCACCTACAAACGCGGCTTCGGAGATCGGCGTAGAAAGCACCCGCCCGGGGAATTCTTCCGGTAAACCTAGCGAACAGCCAAACACGCCACCGAATTTTGCGATATCTTCACCCATGAAAAACAGCTTTTGATCGCGGCGCATCTCTTCCGCAATTGCATCACGAATGGCTATGGAATATTTGATCAATGCCATGTTCTTTTCCTCACGCAAACAAATTCTGCATCAGTCCAGCGTCATCCGGCTCGGGGCTTGCTATGGCGAAAGCGACGCTTTCCTCGACACGCTGGTTTACCCTGAGACTGATGGCGTCCAGTTCTTCCTGAGTTGCATATTTCTTTTCAAGCATGAGCTTGCCAAGGCGAAGAATAGGGCAGCGAGCCTTCCATTCGTCCACTTCTTCCTTGCTGCGGTAACCACCGTAGGAATAAGCGTCGCCCGGCCAGTGACCTGACCAGCGGTAGGTTTTTGCTTCAATCAGGGATGGCCCTTCGCCGCGTCTGGCACGATCAATGGCCTTTTGATAGGCTTTTTCAAGCTTGATTACATCGTTTCCATCCACCACCGCACCAGGTATCCCATAGCCTGATGCGCGAACGGCAATATCTTCTACAGAGCAGCTTTCCTGCGCTGTGGTAAATACTTCATACCCGTTATTTTCGATTACAAAGATCACGGGAAGCTTCCAAACTGCCGCCAGATTCATACTTTCGTGGGTGACGCCTTCGTTGGATGCACCTTCCCCTAAAAAACAGAATACTACATGGTCGGTATGATTTACCAGTTTGAGGGTGATACCGGCTCCGCAGGCAAGCGACGTTCCGCCACCGACAATGCCGTTGGTACCCAACAAGCCATGCGCCTGATCGAACATATGCATGGATCCGCCTTTGCCACCCGAGATGCCGGTGGCTTTGCCGAACAGTTCTGCCATGATTCGGTTTGGATCACAGCCACAGAGCACCGTGTGTCCCACTCCGCGGTGAGTGCTGGTGAAAAGGTCGCCCTCCTCACGCATCAGCATGGCTACCGCACCAATGGCTTCCTCACCGATATACAGGTGCAACGAGCCTGTTACTTGGCCTTCTTTATACAATTCATCCGCTCTTTGTTCAAAGCGTCGGGAAAGTAACATGTTTTCGTACAGTCCCAGAATTTCTTTCGGATTCATGGGTAAACCTCCGCATCGGTGGTCAATCCATCACCAGACCACCGTTGATATCCAGAATTTCGCCCGTGATGTAACGGGCGCGTCGATTCGATGCCAGAAATAATGCGCCGTAGGCGATGTCATCCGGTTGACCAAGTCCAAGTGGAACGGCCGCAATGATATTATCTCTTCCATTGCCATGCGTGCCCGGCAAGTGCGCCTGCTTTTCAATCATACTGGTGTCAATCGGGCCGGGGCAGATTGCGTTTACACGAACATTGTCCTTGGCAAGCTGTACTGCGAAATGGAAGGTAAGGGAATTGATCGCGCCTTTGGAGGCGATATAAGCAGGCGAGGGATTCATGCCTCCGGTTTTTGCTGCGCCAGCGGAGATGTTTACGATCGCACCGCTATGCTGCCTGCGCATCATCATGCCTGCGAAACGGCTGCAAAAATAGGTGCCGCGAATGTTGACATTCATGATCTTGTCCCAACCTACTTGCGTATGCTCAGGGAATTTTTCAAAAGAGATAATTCCCGCACTGTTTACCAGCACATCCAGACGCCCATATTGCTTTTCGATCGCACTAAAAACAGATTCAACACAGGCTTCGTCGGAAATATCCAGTCGCATGGTCGCAATATTCAAACCTTCACGCTTGAGTGCCGTAGCCAGCGTTTCCAATCCGGCCTCGTTCACATCCAGCGCAATCACCGTTGCCGATTCCCTAGCAAACATTGCTGCACAGGCTTCCCCGATCCCTGCACCAGCGCCTGTAACTGCTACAATCTGCCCCTCAAATTCTCCCATGAATAGTCCTCCTTATGGGAAATGGTCACGCAGGCATCGCTTGACGCGATCTTGCGCGACCATTTCCGAAGCGATACGGGGTTACTTGCTTTGCAATCTTGTTTCCGTGTACTGCTCGTTCTTAACGCGTACGGAAGTTCCCCATGCCTTTTGACGGGCAAAGAATACGCCGTTCTGTTCCTGCTTGGGCCAGAGCGTGAAGAGGATAAAGGGCTTATCACTCTTGGTGTTATCAATCCAATGAAACACATGCGGAGGGATTACGATAATATCACCGTTCTTTACGGGTACGCAATCGTCATCCAGCCACACGAACGTGCCGACATCGGCAGAAACGATATAGTAAAGCTCCGTTTCATCATGTGCACCGCCCTCAGTGCGGCAATGGGGCTGAAGGGTGCCTTCGTTGATATTGATAATTTGCTGGCCAGCCATTTCATCGCCTGTCAGCATTTTGGAGGAGTATGTTTCGTCGCACACAAACGGTTCAACGTTTTCGGAGTTTACCAGTTTCCAAGGGAGTTTATTCATATTCGTTTCTTCCTTTCAATAGGGGGTTAAGAGAATCCGAGCCATAAATGCCAAAATTTCATGGGCTGGTTTACCTGTTTCTCACTTGCCATGAAGTGCGAGAAGGCGTTACGACAAGCGTTTTTCCGGTGATGCAGGGGATTATTGGTCAAATTCTACCAAAACCTTTACTCGGCTTTCATTGCGAGCGGTAACGGCATCAAATGCTTCCTCAACACGGCTGAACGGAAAGCGATCTGTGATCATCGGACCAAGGTTGATGTGCCCGTTGGCAAGCAAATCCAGAATCATCGGACCCATTTGCGGTGTGCCTGCTGCGCCCACGAGCGTACAGTTGCGAGCGATGATCCGGTCAAGCTTGACCTTGTTTAGATCCTGTTCGTAAAAGCCGGGAATGACCAGAAATCCGCTTGCGCGCATCATAAGCAACACATCATTGAAAATGCTGGGATCACCAGTTGTATCGAGCACCACATCTGCCCCGCGTCCATCCGTTTCACGCATGACAACATCATGCAGGTTTTCACGCGTGGTATTCACCAGCACATCCGCGCCTAATTGCTTACCAATCGCCAATTTGGCATCCTTGCGACCGGCAAGGATCGTTTTTCCCATCCCCATGCCCTTGGCACAAGCCATACCACCCAGTCCGATGGGGCCAGTGCCGATCACAAGCAGATTATTGCCCGGACCGAGCGGAGCGCGCGTTAGCCCATACAAGCCGATGGCTGCTGGCTCAATCAGCGCCGCCTGATCCAGCGGAACATTTTGAGGAATTTTAAAAGTGGTTCTTTCCATCACCAACATGTACTCCGCAAAACTGCCGGGCCAGCAATCGCCAATGGTGCCGATGGCTCGACCGTTTATGCAACTGCCATATTCGCCTTTGAGGCAATATTGGCACTCGCCGCAGGAATACTGCGTATCGGAGATGACGTTATCACCCACTTTGATACGCGATGTTTCACTGCCAACCTCCACCACGGTACCTGACCATTCGTGCCCAAGGCGAACGGGATAGATTGGCTCCATGCCCTCGCCGAGCGTCAGCGTACCTTTCATGATGGAGACGTCTGTAGCGCAGACGCCCGAATAGCGTACCTTTGCTAAAATCTGGCGAGGTCCGACAACCGGTTTGGGCATATCGACCACGCGTAGTACTCCCGGTTCATATGCCAGCAATACCTTCATATTAATTGCCCCATTTCCATCGAAAATTTCTTTAAAAATCTCTGGTATAGCCGCAGATCCAACCTCCGTCTATGGTGATGATCGCACCGGTCGTGTACTTGGATTCCTCGCTTGCAAGGAAGACAGTCATAGCGGCGATGTCCTCAGGCTGGCCGGGTTTCCCCTGTGGAATATGGGAAGTAAGCGCTTTCGCACGTTCCGGATCAGCATAGAAGAGCTTTTTTGTTCCTTCAAATAGAATGGACCCGGGAGCAATGCCGTTTACTCGAATATTGAGAGGCGCTAGCTCCAGTGCCATTGCCTTGGTGAGGTTGAACACACCTGCTTTTGCGGCGGTGAAGGCGCATTGCAGACGCAAAGGGGTGAGGCCTACGATCGAGCCGATATTGATAATATTACCGCCCTGACCCTGCTTTTCCATCTGTTTGATGGCAGGCTTGGAGCAATAATATACGCCGTTCAAGTCTACATTAATAATGCGTTGCCACAGATCATCATCATACTCATGAATAGGTTTGCGATCCTCAACACCACCGTTAATGCCGGCGTTGTTTACAAGGCAATCAAGCCTTCCATAGAGAGCGACGGTTTTATCAATCATTTCCTGGGCACTTTGTTTATTGCTGACATCCGTGATAATGGCGGAGCATTCGCCGCCGACTGCCTTTACGGCATTCACCACTTCATCCAATGTGGCAGCGGTGCGGCCTGCAACGACTACCTTGGCACCATTGGCGGCAAATTGCTTCGCCATGGCACTGCCAATGGCTCCGCCGCCACCAGTAATAATAACAACTTTTCCCTTTAGATCTTCAACGGATACCATAAGTTCCAACCTCCAATTATTAAGCTGCAACCTTGCGCTTTTGTTTATAGCTGTCAAACAGCACTGCGCCCGCCATGAGTGCACCTTGCACCGCAACACGCATTGTTGTTGGCAAACCGAGGAAAATGATCGCGTTTTCTGCTGCGAATACGAGCAAAACACCGATCAGGATACCAATGGGGGAGCACTTGCCGCCGATCAAACTTACACCGCCGACCACGCATGCGGCAATCGCGCGGAATTCCCAGCCATCCCCTGTTTCGGGAAGGCCCAGACCCAGATCCAATGTCAGCATAATGCCTGCGAAACCTGAGAGGAAAGCAGAAATCACATAAGCTTCCATGCGCATTTTTGTTGCGGAGACACCCGACAAAATCGCCACTTCGCGGTTATCACCCGTTGCCAGAAGCCGACGACCCCATAATGTCTTTTTAATAACAACAAAGGCAATGGCAAACAAAACGACCATGATCCAGAAAGGAGGAAGCATTCCCAGAAACTTTTGCTTGAAGAACTCGCCAAGCGCAAAGTTAGGAACCTTATCCAGCGAGAATTGATATCCCTTGATGAACAGGTAACGTGCGCCGCCGACAATGTAGAGCGTTCCCATTGTAGCAACGAAGTCAGGCACACCAAAATGCACAACCAGCAGACCGTTCACCAATCCGATGATGATGCAGCAAGCCAGAGCGAAGAGGATCGCCGTCCACCCCGACCAGCCATAATCGCATACGAAGGAAGCCATGATGATACCCGCAAAGCCCGCGACACGCCCAGTGGAGATATCCACATTGCCCGTCATCAGCGGAAATGCCGCACCCAGAGAACATACGGCAATAAAGGGGATTTGCGTAAACATCGCGGAAAAGTTGCTGATGGTCAGGAAATCCGGTCGAATTAAGGTGGTAATTGAAATGATCACCAGCAACGGTATGGTCACACTAACTTCATCCAGCCGAAGAAATCGACGGAAGGCAGATGTTCTTTTCCGAACGAGCGGTTGACTGTTTTGCATATTATCTCTCCTCCCTATCAAAGTGTGATGCGCTTGGCTTCCATGCGCTTGCGCTGAATATCCATCAGTACAGCCAGCACAAGAATCGCGCCGATCAAGACCAGTTGCAGGTTGGTATCAACCTTGAGCAGACGTAGACAGTTCCATAGTACATGGAACAGCAATACGCCCAGGCCAACGCCATATATGGATCCCTTCCCGCCGGACATGCTGATACCGCCGATGGCACAACAGATGATGGCGCGGAATTCGCGACCCGATCCATAGGTGGAGGAGGCGGATTGACTGGTCAGCACATCAAACAGACCGCTGACGGCTGCGAGCGCACCGGCCAGAATGAAAACCAAGAGTTTGATCTGGTTCACATTGATACCGGCCATCTGAGCGGCTTCCTTGTTGCCACCCACAGCGCGCAAACGATACCCGAAAGTGGTTTTGCGAACCACAAAATCCAGAATCACGATAATGGCGATGAAAACGAAGAACAGCCATGAAAGCCCAAGTGGTTTGGGACGGGTAAAAACTTTGGTACCAAGCGACTCAATCGGAATGGTCAAACCGTCACTAAACGTTATTGCAAGTCCCTGACAGATAAACTGTGTTGCAAGGGTGGTAATCCAGGAACTCAGCCCGAGTGTAGTAATCAGGAATCCGTTGAGCGCGCCAACCAGCATTCCAACCAAAAGAGTGGCGATGATGCAGGGAATCAAAGGCCACCCGAGATTGTTGGCGGTGATTCCGCAGATAACGCCAGCCAGACAGCCGGACATGCCGACCGATAAGTCGATTTCTCCTACCATGATCACCAGCGATTCCGACAGCGATGCCATACCGATAAAGATGCTGCCTGTCAGGATGGTGGAGAAGTATTTCCATGTCAGCAGGCTTTCATTAATGCTAGCCGTAACCGCCATGATAATCAAAATCGGGATCAGAATACCAATTTCCGGCGTCATGAGCAGTCGAACCGGCAAACCGCCGTTCCGTTTTTTCATTTCGCTTGTCGCTTGAGTGCTATTCACGGTCGTTCCTCCTTCGGCTTCCTATGCAATCGTTTTGAACGTTTTCACAGCAAGTTCCATGATGGCTGTTTCACATGCGCACTGTTTATCCAGTTCGCCAGCGATGCGGCCTTCCGCCATCACAATAAACCTGTCGGACATTGCCATCAGTTCCGGTAACTCGGAGGAGATCATGATAATGGCTTTGCCTTCCTTTGCCATTTCATTGATATGACCATAAATTTCGTTTTTGGAGCCAACGTCGATCCCTTTGGTTGGTTCGTCCAAAATGACGATTTTCGGCTCGGCGTTAAGCGACCTTGCGATAACGACCTTTTGCTGGTTTCCTCCCGATAGTGTATTAACCATGGTTTTAATGGAAGGAGCCTTGATATGCAGTTTATCGTAGTAGACTTTCGCACGTTTGCGTAAACCTGCGTTGGTCACGACCGATGCAATGCTCACATCTTGCAGATTGGAAATGGTAACATTGTCCTTGATATCCCATACAAAGTTGAGGCCGTATTTCTTGCGATCCTCACTTACCATACCAATTCCTTTACGCACCGCATGGCTGGAGGAACGGATCGTGACCTTCCTGCCGTTGATATAAACGTTTCCGGCCTGAACGGGCAACATTCCGTAAAGTGCCATGCAAACTTCACTTCGACCAGCGCCTACCAACCCTGCCATGCCCAACACTTCACCCGCGCGTACGCAAAAGGAGATATTCTCCACCAGATTTTTATGCGCGATATAGGGGTGTGCAATGGTCAGATTTTCGACGCGTAGAACCTCATTTCCGATATCTGCTTTCTCTTTGACATACAGACTTTTCAGTTCGCGCCCGATCATATCGTGAATAATTGTGCTGGTATTGTATTGAGACCGTTCAAAGGTGGATATATTTTTGCCATCCCGAAGGATGGTCACGCGATCGGTCAACTCTATGATTTCTACCAGCTTATGCGTCACAAAAATAACGCTGGTTCCCTTGCACTTTAGCATGCGAACAACTTCAAAAAGCTGCGCGACATCCTTATCAGATAGCGAGGTAGTCGGTTCGTCCAAAATAAGCACTTTAGGGTCCGTCGCAAGCGCGCGCGCGATCATCAGCATTTGCTGCTGTCCGATGGATAGTTTGCGGACATCCGCACGAGGGTCCAAATCGATATGGTTTTTTTCCAAAAGTGCAGTGGTTGCCTGATACATCTCCCGGAAATTAACGAAGAGTGATTTTCCTTTGGGTTTCAGACCTGCATCGATGCGAGGTTTGTTCAGATGCAAATCAGCCATATAAATATTTTCGGCTACAGAGCTGAACTTGAGAACATTGATTTCCTGCGGTACATAGCCAATACCCAAGCGCATCGCATCATTGGGATTGGTGGGTTTGATCTCGTCGCCCTCGATTTTCAGGACACCCGAATAGGACCCATGCGGGTAGATTCCGTTGAGCACCTTTAACAGGGTAGATTTTCCTGCCCCATTTTCACCAATCAACCCCAAAACTTCACCGTGCTTGACGTTAATGCATACGTTATCGTTAGCCAGCACACCCGGAAATTTCTTTGTGATATTGATCGCTTCCAGCACATAGTCCATGATCTATCTCACCTTGCTTTGCAGATTCCAGGTTCTCCCTGAGGAAAGGTACGAGCTTGCCCTAAGGCTAAGGCAAGCTCGCACCCGCTATGTTTGTATCGTCGTGCGTTTTGTTGGTTGTTGTGTTTACTTGAAGAACGTAGCTACTTCGGACGCGATGCCGCGATGGTAATCGATGCCGTTTTCACCGGTGCCATCTTTGGTAACGATCGGGGCAGACAAATCGGTCCAAGCAGGCACTTCTTCGCCGCGGAGAATCTTGTCAAAATACTGCATGGTCAGATAAGCTTCCTGATACAGGGGCTGTGCGACCAGCGCGATAACCTTACCGGCCTCAAGAGCGTTCAGGTTGCCTTCGGTGGCATCCATGCCGACGATAGCGATTTCGCCGTCAGCTTTGCCAGCCTTGGTAGCAGCATCAGACCAAGTGATGGGAGAGTTGCCGGTGGTGCCGAAAGCGCCGATGATGTCGGGATGGGCCTGAATGATAGCGAGGTTGACAGCCGTCGCGGAGTCGACCACGCCGCCTTCAAGCTCGGTGTCCAACAGGGTGATGCCTTCAAGCTTCATGGTCTTGGCCAGTTCCGCCCAAGTGCTGCGGAAGCTGTCATTGGCGGCATTCTCGGTGACGTTCTTGGTATTCTGGGTCAGAGCGATGGAACCGGTCTTGCCTTCGAGCTTTTTGGCCATCAGCTCAGCAACCTGCTTGCCATAAAGCACCGGGTCGCAAGCCATGTTGAACTTCATGCCTTCGGGCAAGGTACCATCCGCATTGCGATGGTTGAAGTGCGCCACGCCGACGATCACGCCAGCGGCGGCAGCATTCGCGATGCACTCATAAGCAGAGGAATCGCCCGCCCACACCATGCAGGCTTTGCCGCCCTCGGCAGCAAAAGCGTCAACAGCGGCATACATTTCAGCCATGTCGCCACCCTCAGTGCCAATGACCTTCGCATTGGTGTAACCGAGTTCCTTGGCAGCCTTGAGGAAACCAAGCTGCACGATGCGGTGTACAGGATGGTTGTACATAGGCATCGCGATCGCCACGGCATAATCGGCTGGATTGAAATCCGCTGCCAGAGACGTCAGAGCCACAGACAGGAGCATCGCCAGAGTCAGAACGAACGCCAGGATTTTCTTCATGATTGAGTCCTCCTTGTTTTATTTATACCCCGATCTTGCACAGGGATATAATTGTATTGCCGCACTGCAAATAAAGCGTAAGCGGTTACGCAACATCCATATAATATTCCCGGCTACACCATTCGCTTCTCGGCAGTTTCAAGAGAAAACCCCGAAGCGTAAACGCTTACGCAATGACCAAAGTACAAAGTCTCAAGCTGGTGGCACACCGGGTTATTCATTTCAGTTGGCATCATCATACAATGGCGGTTTGACTCTGTCAATAGGTTTTGCATAAGTTTGTTTGTTTATTTTGTAACAAACGGATGAAACCGATCAGAACCGAGCGCAGAAAACGCTTGATACGCTTATCCGATATAGCTTTCACCCTGGCAAAGCAGATGCAGTTCCACATGGGGTGCTTCTTTGCCTATGGCGTCGATCAGCTCCTGCGGATCGCCGTGGTGGAGTGGAAATGTCCAAAAATGGCAGGGAATCAGGACTTTACTTTGGAGCATGGCTGCATAGCGCGCTGCAAGAACGCCATTTAAATTGCCAAACGCGCCATTGATTGGCAACAGGGCGATAGCTGGCTTGGTTTGCAAAGCAGCTTCCAGACGTGCAGGTGTCAGCGCAGTATCGCCTGCAAAATAGATTGTTTCAAAACCAAAATCCAGCAAAAACCCAAGAGCCTCAGGCGCGAGTTCGCCATGGTCACAATCAACTGCGCGCAGTTTGCATTCGGGAAGGATTTGTGCATTATCACCTTTTCGAACCTGCGTCACGCGGGTCATGTCCAGCCCCATGCTCTCCATTTGGGTGGCTACATTTTCGCTGGTAAACACTTTTGTTTTGCCATTGGACATCATGAGCGGGAAGGAATCCACGTCAAAATGATCAGCATGCTCATGTGAAATGAGCAGTACGTCTGCATTGACCTCTTCAGCGCCGCAGGGAGGAGGCATAAGGCGCTTGAAACCCTGACCCATTTCGGGGAAGAGACGTTCCACATACTCCGAGAAGTAGGGGTCGATCATCACAGTATGTTGCTCGTGTGTTTTCAGTAAAAAACCAGCCTGCCCCAACCAGAAAATAGCAACCGTACCCTTTGGCACCGATGTTTGATTAACCCGCCGCATAAATTCCATTGCCAGTACTTCCTTTCGATGGTATCAATTGACATATACGCGTGATATAATCCTTGAGATATGAGCGGAAAGTTGATATAATCGCAAGCGTAGTGGTGTGCGCATCAAGGGACATGCATCCGCGAATTTGGTAAGGATGGTAATCTCATGGACAAACGAGTAACCATATACGATATTGCAGCCAAGCTGGGAATATCCATCGCCACGGTGAACCGCGCCTTGACAAACAAGCCGCGCGTCAGTGTGGAAACCAGGCAGCGCGTACTGAACGCCGCCAAGGAAATGGGCTTTACCCCCAACGCGCTGGCGCGATCCCTGTCGCGTCAGCCAATCCGTTTAGCAGCAGTGGCATTTACCAGCTTCCCGGAGTTTCACAACAGCTTTCTGGCTGGTGTGAAAGCTTCGGTGGACGAACTTCGGGATTTTAACGTTCATGTCGATAGCTACAGCTACGATCAAGGGCCGACCAATTCCGCCCAGGGGTCTGCTTTTTTGAACGAAACCTATACCTGCATCGCCGCAGCTCACTACGACGGAGCGTTGGTTTGCGGAAAAACATCCGACCAGACGCGCATTCTCAGTGATAAAGGGGTGGTGGTTGCTACCGCGATCAACGATATCGCACCGTCCATGCGTAGTTTCTGCGTAAAATACAATGGGCATGTAGCAGGACGCGTGGCGGCCGAACTCCTTTGGCATTACGGGGACAAGACAAGGCCAGTGCTAATCGCATCGGGCGGTGAGCCCCAGTATAGCATTCATACCGAAATGGTAGATGGATTCAGAGAACAGCTTCCCTATACACCGCTTCAACTGGCTGGCATTTATGCGCATTACGATGACCCCCGGATCGCCTATACAGAAACGATGCGTATGTTGGATGAGCACCCAACCCTCGGCGGGATTTACGTCAACTCCTTCAACTCGCTTGGGGTTATCAAAGCGGTGGTGGAACGCGGGTTGGCGGGAAGAATCTGCCTTGTAACCTCCGACATCTATCAGGAACTGCGCGGATATATTCAAGAGGGGATTGTATCTGCTTCCATATTCCAAAACCAGTATCAGCAGGGGAAAAAGGGATTGCGGCTACTCTACCACAGCATAGCGGACGGAATCAAAGCACCGGATACCACCATGATCGAGCCACAGATCATTTTGCGCAGCAATCTGGAGCTTTTTTAGCGATCCGCTTCCAAAAGCTTTTCTACAACGGTGCGAAGCGTAGTATCCTCACCGACATTGCCCGGAAAAATCACATAAGGGATATACGGAAATTTGCTCTCGGCTCCTGTTTGCCACACAGGAACACCGGGGGCAATTTGTCCCATGACGGTTGCACGCTTTACCCCTAATGCTCTTGTGCCCACATCACTGGACGTGATTCCACCTTTTGCGAGAATAAAGCGTGGTCGAGAAATAAGCCGTGCGATGACATCGGTAACGGCTGTTGAAATTTCAACAGAAATCCGGAGTTGGCCTTCCTGATCGTCATTGGGTAAATCCATGCGTTCACGTCTGGTGTACACAACGACGGTTCTCCCTTCCGAGATGCTTGCGTCCGCCATTCGTGATACGCGGGTCACCTCGCCGATGAGTCCGTTTTCAACCAGTACAAGGTGTTGATTAAACTCGATATAGTCAATTGGGCATTTGCTTTGCCGCAGTTCTGCCAATTGCCGGGACGTTTTGCCCACGTGTGATCCAACCAACACCATACCCCCGTGCTTTTCTCCTGGCACAATCAGTTCTGCCGGAGAAAGGAGGGGCTTGTCCGATATCCCTCCCATTACCTTGGGGAGCGCGGCCGCACTGCGAAAAATGAACTCTCTACCCATGAGCAGAACGGTGCAAAGCGCGATGGCGAAAACCTCAACATCAACATAATCTACGGCGTTGACGATGATTTTCTGGAAGTTTGCCGCACCGGCAAGCTGCATGGTTAGTCGATCTAAGTTGGCGGTGCGCAAATCATCAAGTGACAGATAAATCATGTCTTTTGCTTTGTACAGGCCAAGGGTTTTTTCTTCACACCATTTGCCCAAATGGGATTCGCGGTAGCCAAACGTTTTATCATGGGCAAATTCCGTATTCCCAACGGGGATCAGTTGATTGCCCTCCTTGACGTAATGAATGTTATCAAGGGTGTATCTCCCTCCTTCACGGAAGAAAGGAAGGATGATTTCACCGTCATAACGTTTATCCGTTTCGGCTTCCAACACGGAGCGCAATCTATCTGTTTCGAGCGGATAGTGCCCGCGAAGCGTGGAGTCTCCACGGCTGATTACCAAAAAGTCCTTGCCCATCTCTCGCGATGCTTGGGCGATGTTGATGGCGATCTCTCGGTGAAGCTTAGCGGTTTGTTCACCGGTGAGCGCGCGTGAATTGGTGAGGATGAAAAACAGGGGAGCATCTTCCTGAAATGCATTCAGCAACGTCTTTTCATCCCAGGTTGTGTATACGGATACGCCATGCACCGTCTGAATTCCCGTAGGGTCATCATCCAGAACTACGATTTTCCGTCCAAGCCTTGCAAGCGCACCGGAAAGTTTGCGTTGTATACTTTCTCGGTCTACTTCCGGCAGCATATTCAGCACAGTAAAGCTGATTTCATTCCCATTGCAGTCTGACATATTCAATTCCACCAAATCAGTTTTTTTTAGCTTAGCACAGACCTGACGCATTGACAAGTCCTTTTTTGTGATGTAAAATATAAATAAGTCAAAATGTAATCGGTTACGCAACCGAAAAAGCGAATATAAAGGGGAGGAAAGATAGCCAATCGAGAGTTATTGTCATCCATCGGTACGAATCGACTGTAACAATCAGGCTTTTCTATAAGCCATTGGGAACCATGGCTTGAGAGAGCCGCTACTGATAGAAAAACCGGAAGTTCAGGGTTAACAAATCGATCCACTTTATGCCAGCTAAACGGGCATGTGGTGGATTGTTATTAAGCATACCCATTAAAGCGACATACCCATATCACCACATATGGGTGATGTTCCTGTAGTACGAGGAATAAAACATGACGAGATACCGGGTCGGAATTGATATCGGAGGTACGAAGGTTGCGCTTGGTCTGCTGAAAAGCGATGGAACAGTGGTTCGATCGACGGTCGTTCCTACGCCGTCGTTTGCTCAAGGGGAGGAAGCATTTGTCCAAAGCATTTGTACTGCTCTGCATGCCATGCTTATACAAAAAGGGGATACGCTTTCGCAGATCGAGGGGATTGGCATTGGGGTACCTGGAACGGCTGATTGGAAAAAGGGCATCGTACGGTATTGTCCCAATCTGTTTGGTGCGGTGCAGCTTCCTCTGGCAGATCTGTTTGAAAAGCAACTTGGCATTCGTCCCTCCATCGTACAGGACAGTTGGGCGGCAGCCTATGCCGAGTATGAGTTTGGCAGGCATCGGCAAACGCCCAATATGCTTTGTATAACCGTTGGAACTGGAATCGGGTGTGGGGTAATCCTGAATGGGAAGGTTTTTGGCGGCGCATTAGGAACTGCTGGAGAATTGGGTCATGTTCCGATCGTTTTTGAGGGTAGACTCTGTTCCTGCGGCCGACGCGGCTGTCTGGAGCGGTACGTGAGCGGTACGGCAATATTCACACAGGCGATGGAGAGTTTTCCCGAGAAATTGAAGGATCTGCCACCGAAAGCGGAATCTGTTTTTAGCCTCGCCTATGCGGGAGAAAGGGATGCATTGTCACTCATTGCGGAGTGTGTGGACAAGCTTGCTTACGGACTTTCACTGGCCATTGATGTGCTGGCGGTGGATACAGTGATTATATCGGGCGGAGTTTCGGTTCATAAAGAACTTTTGATTGACCCATTGGAGGAGAAAATACGGTCCTATGCGTATCCACCGTGGGCGAAAAACGAGAAACTGCAAGTGCTGCAAGCTTCGCTTGGGAGCGAAGCCCCGATGGTTGGCGCTGCTTTCCTCACGGCGGATCAAATCTGTTAACTTCTCCAGATCATTACCCGAAAGGACAGGATGACATGAATTCGAAGATCATCATCGCAGGCAGCTATAATGGCGTAATTGTGGCAAAAGGGTCGAACATTCCCGGCGTGGGAGAAACCTTCCTTGGCGATACCTTTTTTACCGGCCCCGGTGGAAAGGGCGCCAACCAGGCTGTTGCCGCAAGCCTGCAAGGCGCAGATGTCCGTTTTCTATGCAAACTGGGGAAGGATTCCTATGGAGATGATGCCGTCAGCCTTCTCAAACAATATGGAGGGTTGGAAGGCGAAAGCATCCGCCGCGTGGATGATTCACATACAGGCGTTGCGCTGATTTTTGTGGATGGAGCCGGCAACAACTCCATTATGGTCGTGCCAGGCGCGAACCTGACACTCACAGCTGATGAAATTGTCCATGAGGTAAAGTTGACAGAAAATGTATTCATGGTCGGATTCCAACTGGAATGCGATGTCGGTGAAATGTGCAAAGCAATGATCCGTCTGCATGCCGATGGTGTGAAGACATTGCTTGATCCTGCGCCTGCCGGTCTATTGCCGATGGAAGTGTATCCCGCGATCGACATCATCAAGCCCAATGAGCACGAAGCAGAAATCCTGACTGGCGTGCATATCACAACACCGGAGGATGCATACCTTGCTGCGGATATTCTCCTTGGGCGAGGTGTGAAGACGGCGATTATTACGCTGGGATCAAAGGGTACGGTCATTGTAACGGCAAATGAACGGGCATTTGTCCCTGCGAGAGTGGTGGAAGCCAAGGATACCACCGGCGCGGGAGATATCTTTTCAGGATCTTTCCTTGCGGCGCTTTCCAAAGGGTACCCATTGAAGGATGCTGTACAATACGCCAACTGCGCCGCTTCTATTTCGGTGCAGCGGTTGGGTGTATTTGAAGCGGCACCGACCGAGGAAGAAACGCTGTTGCTGTATCACAGCATGCAGGCATCCCGTTTATGAGCCCTCACAACGGTCTAAAATAAACCGCGGATAACGCTGAAAAGGTTTATTATAAACCATTCCCAAATCCCTTGCGCCTGCTTTTTTTTGATGATAAGATGTGCCCATGAACGATGAGCATCGGAGGAATGAAATAGTATGGATTATCGAGCGGAGAGCCTACGCAAGCATTACGAGTGGAAAGGGAAAATTGAGGTTGTGGCAACCGTACCGGTGAAAACCAAAGAGGATCTTTCCCTTGCCTATACCCCGGGTGTTGCTGAACCGTGTCTGGAAATTCAAAAAGACATTTCCAAGAGCTATGAGCTCACACGCCGTTGGAACACGGTTGCCGTGGTAACGGACGGCACAGCCGTACTCGGCCTTGGCGATATCGGCCCTGAGGCGGGCATGCCGGTGATGGAAGGCAAGTGCGTGCTCTTCAAGGCATTTGGAGATGTGGATGCGTTTCCGCTGTGCATCAAATCCAAAGAAGTGGATGACATCGTACGCACAGTGTACCTGATCAGCGGTAGCCTTGGCGGTGTAAATTTGGAGGATATTTCCGCGCCCCGTTGCTTTGAGATCGAGGAGAAGCTTAAAAAGCTCTGTGATATTCCTATTTTTCATGATGACCAGCACGGCACAGCGGTTGTGACTGCCGCAGCGATGCTCAATGCGCTGAAGGTGACCGGGCGGAACCTGAGCGATCAGGAATGCGTCATTGTTGGCGCAGGCGCGGCTGGTGTGGCGTGCACAAAGCTGCTGATGCGCATGGGACTTAAAAATGTGATTCTGTGCGACCGTCAGGGTGCAATCTGGGAAGGGCGTGACGGGCTCAACCCCGCCAAGGCTGAAATGGCGAAGATTTCAAACCGGCAGATGAAAAAAGGTAGCCTTGCTGACGCGATTAAAGGCGCGGATATCCTGATTGGCGTTTCCGGCCCCGGCATTGTGACGGAAGATATGATTCGCTCGATGAATAAGAACCCTATCATTTTTGCCATGAGCAACCCTACCCCTGAGATTATGCCTGATCTTGCATTGAAAGCCGGAGCTGCCGTTGTGGGTACCGGTCGCTCGGATTTTGCAAACCAGATCAACAATGTTCTGGCATTCCCGGGTATTTTCAGAGGAACGCTGGATGTGCGTGCAAGCGATATTAACGATGACATGAAAATTGCGGCTGCTTATGCGATCGCCAACCTGGTAAGTGACAATGAGCGGTGTGCTGAATACGTGATTCCCGCGCCGTTTGATCCGCGCATTGCGCCAACTGTCGCAAAAGCGGTAGCTGAGGCAGCACGCAAGAGTGGTGTAGCCCGTATCTGATCCAATCCGGCTAGCGCTCTATTTTGGATGATAGCGCTACAGCCTACCAGAGAGGTATGGTAACTGGCAGGGGGAAGCAATTCCTCTTGTTGTATTTTCTGATGCCCAAAATGATATGGAACAGGAGTTGAGCCAAATGGAGAACAAGGAAATGATTCAGGAACTGGTTGCGCGCAGCCGTAAGGCGCAAGCGATTTTGGAAGGTTATACGCAACAGCAGCTGGATGCGATTGTGCGCGCCATGGCAAAGGCGATTTACGATAACGCCGAGCCGTTGGCGAAAATGGCTGTGGAAGAAACGCGCATGGGTGTGTATGAACATAAAATCGCTAAGAACAAAGGCAAATCCCGCATCATCTGGAACGCGCTCAAGGGACAAAAGACGGTAGGCGTTTTGCGTGAACTGAAAGAGGAGGGTTTGGTGGAGGTTGCCAAGCCTATGGGCGTGGTATGTGCTGTGTTACCCTGCACCAACCCCATCGTAACCCCGATGTGCAATGCGATGTTTGCGATTAAGTCCGCTAATACGATCATTGTGGCGCCTCATCCGCGTGCTCTCCGCTGCACGGCTCGCATCAAGGAGCTTTTTGATGCGGAATTTGAGATGCTGGATTGCCCGAAGGATATTTTTCTTACCTTGGAAGACTCGTCGGTGGAAATGACCCAGATGCTGATGAGCGCCTGTGACATCGTGGTTGCTACCGGTGGCGGCGCCATGGTCAAGAGTGCCTACTCTTCCGGCAAGCCAAGTTTTGGCGTGGGGCCGGGCAATGTGCAGGGAATCTACGATACCGATATTGACATCGCAGTCGCCGTGCCCAAAGCGGTTGCCTCCCGCACGTTTGACAACGGCATTATTTGTTCGGGGGATCAAACCATCATTGCGCCCAGAGACACTTACCGGCAGATCATTGATGAATTTGTGAAAAACGGTGCTTATTACACAGAAGACCCTGCCGAGGTGGATGCATGGCGTAACGCTATTTTCCCCGGCGGCGTGATGAACAAGTACCTTGTGGGGCAGGGCGTGGAAAAACTTGCCGCCGCTGCAAATGTGAAAGTACCCGAAGGTACAAAACTGATTATCGTCAAAGCGACAAAAGCCGGCGCGGGGGACTTGCTCAGCAAAGAAAAGATGTGCCCCTTTATGAGCGCCTATGAGTATGACACATGGAAAGAAGCGGTAGAAATCGCCAAACAGAACCTGCTTTGCGAAGGTGCCGGTCACTCGGTTTCCATCCAATCCAATGATCGGGAACACCTGATCTATGCTGGCCTGCATCTGCCTGTGTCCCGTGTGCTGGTGAACCAGAGCTGCGCAACCATGAACGGCGGCGCGTTTGCCAATAGTCTCAGCCCTACCACAACGTTGGGCTGCGGCAGCTGGGGCAACAATTCCATCAGTGAGAACCTCTCCTACAAGCATTTCTATAATACGCAGCGCATCGCCTTTGAGAAGCCGTCCTGGCGGCAGCCCACAGATGAGGAAATCTGGAGCGAGTAATGTGACTGCTCCGGCATGAAGGAGGGACTCAAATTGAAACTCTTGGAATATCAGGCGAAGGAACTCTTTGGGAAATATGGTCTTACAGTAAAAAAAGGG
>Ga0302293_10000207_pt1 | contig 34139 bp, 30 predicted proteins | sample III_Fen_N2_2_FD_198758 | JGI IMG/M metagenome (GOLD analysis project Ga0302293, IMG submission 198758) | Peat permafrost microbial communities from Stordalen Mire near Abisko, Sweden - III_Fen_N2_2 | ecosystem: Environmental > Terrestrial > Soil > Wetlands > Permafrost | place: Sweden: Abisko...
ATTGCACCATCTCCCTCGGTGTGACCATAGTTATCATTTATTTTTTTGAGACCATCCATATCAAGGAAAATAAAACATGAGGACTCATTGTTTTCCATGGCGGTTTGATACATGTTTTTTCCGGAAACATAAAGTGCCCGGCGATTATAGAGTCCTGTAAATTCATCTATGACCGAAAGTCTCGACAGAATGTCATTTTTTCGGGTTAATTTTTGGATGTGATTGGAGAGAAGTTCGTTGACCATCGCAGAATCAACGATCTGAGATACCATTTTTTGTATCATTGAAAATTGCTCAAAGTGTTTGTCCATAATGGACAGGACGAGATATCCATATACATTGTTTTCATGTGCAATAGTCAGAATTGAGACCGGTTCATGAATGGTGGCAATACCGTTGTCGACTAGTTTCTTGATTGGAATCTGAACATATTTCGATTCAGGAACAATGTTGAAATACCCTTCCTTATAGGTTAGGCGTATTTCGCCAATTTCCGGATTTTCGGAAGAGAGAAAAATGATAAGACAGCGATTTATCCCAAGTTGCGGAAGATTTACGCCTATTATCTTTAATGCCTCGAAAATTGAGACTTTTTGACTGAGAAGTGCATTACCGCTTTGATAAAAACGCAGAGAACCAAGATCGTTTGTATGGATCTTTGAAAAGATTTTCATTTTGGTTTGAATAAGCATTCGGAGCGCGTCGACAAAGAGAGTGTTTATCATTACTTGAGAATTAAAATCATTATGGCGTAAAAGCATTACTGTCCATTGAACGGAAAAAATATCAATAATTGAATTTGTAAGGTCACCCGAGCGGGAGAGTTCAAATATTACTTGTTGTATAAATTCAGTAAATAGTGCGGTATCATTTTTTTGAATGCAAGATTCGAGAATTTCATCAAGCGATCTTCTAAGGGTCGCTACACGTTTCAAGGTCCCATGCGAAGCTCTATGCTGATCAAGAGGGATAAACGTAGCTTTGGTGTTAATGTTTTTTTCGAACCAGGAAGTGCATCCGCAAGATTCTCGGTGCATGAACTGCGCGGATAATACGATGCTTTCTGCTGCATACGTTGTTTTACCCGTTAGATCAGAGTCAATCCTTTCGATAAGGGTTGATATCATTTCCCACATCGGAAAATTGATTGTGCTGAAGGAGCAGGGCAAGGAGCTGTTTTCCTCGACATCGTCAAAGCCGACAATGGCAATATCTTCGGGGATTGAAATGCCGTTGTTTGCGAATTCTTTGATTGCGCCAATGGCCATTTGATCATTCATGCATATTAGTACGTCGGGAGAATCCATATTTCCGGAGAAAATCGTTCTTGCGGTTTGTCTTCCGTCTTCTGCCGTAAAGTTTCCGGAAAAAATGCATTGTCCGTCAATGGAGAGGTTCTTTGTCCGGAGAATTTTCTGAATTATATTTAAGCGCGCGCGCGATACGCTTTCGGAAGAATCAGGTCCGTTCAGAACGGCGAATTTTTTATACGAATGATCATCGACGAGATGGTTGATCAGGCTTTCGATCGCGGATGTTTCATCGACGCTTATGCTGTAATAGCCCGGGAGCCGGGTAAAAAAGGAATATACGGGAATTTCGGGGTATTGGTCGATTATAATTTTAGTAATTTTTTGAGGGCTATATGGGCATATGGTATTAGGTAATACAATCAATGCCTGAAGAACTTGCGGATCAGGAAGCGTAAATGCATATGAATAAGGTCCGGCTGTTTTGTCTCTTTCTAGGGATCCACCGAAATAGAACACAAGATGGACGTTGTGTTCGTCGGCGGCATCGATTAGATCGCAGATCGTCCTGTGGATAAAAAAACTATCGACGGAGTCGAGCAAAACCCCAAGAGTGAAACGAGTAAACTTTTCCAATCGGGTAGTGCTGACTCCGTCAATCATACAATTAAGTATCGTAACATAAGATCTATTTTACAATACTCAGGTGTAATTCCTTTAATTGCTTTTCGTCTACTTCGCTTGGACAATCGTCCATCGGACTTTCAGCAAAGCTGTTTTTCGGGAATGCGATAACTTCCTTGATTGAGGTTTCGCCGGCCATAAGCATTACAAGGCGATCGAGGCCCGGTGCGATTCCTCCATGTGGAGGCGCTCCATACTTGAATGCTTCGGTAAGGAAGCCGAATTTTTTCTGGCCTTCTTCCTCGCTGAATCCGACGATTTTGAATACTTTTTTCTGAAGATCGGAATCGTGTATTCGTATTGAGCCGGAAGCGAGTTCATAGCCGTTGAGAACCAGGTCGTACAGGTCACCTTTTACGCTGCCCGGATCAGATTCAAGGGTTGCATGGTACTTTTCCTGGGGCCAGGTAAACATATGATGTGCTGTATCCCATTTGTTTTCTTCCTCGTTCCATTCAAACATCGGGAAATCGACGATCCATGCGAATTCAAAACGGCCTTCCTGACAGAGACCGAGATCCTTTCCTAGGCGGGTGCGGACAGCGCCAAGTGCGGTGCACGCGATCTTTGACTTAAGGTCTGCGACGAACAGGAGGAGGTCTCCTGTTTTGGCGCCGAGTTTGGAACAAATGTCGGTGGACTTGCCTTCAAAGAACTTGGAAATACCGCCTTCGAGTACCGGATTCCCGTCTGCGCCGGCATTGATTTTCATCCAGCCAAGACCTTTTGCCTTGTATATTTTTGCCGTAGCCTCGAGTTCTTCAATCAGCTTTCTGCTGTATTTTTCCGAAACGCCCGGCACGACCAGGGCTTTGATTTTTCCGCCACCAGCCACCGCGTCCTTGAAAGTCTGGAAGGACCCCGTTTCCGCGAGAAAGGAGCCGTCCTGCATTTTCATGTCAAAGCGCAGTTCGGGTTTATCAGTTCCATATAGTTCGATCGAGTCGTCGTAGGAAATACGGTTGAACTTGAGAGGCAGGGTAACGTTCATAGTTTCCTTGAAGACATGTCCCATGAGGCCTTCTATCAAGTTAAGCACGTCTTCCCGGTTAACAAAGCTCATCTCGATATCAATCTGCGTAAATTCTGGCTGTCTGTCCCCGCGGGCGTCTTCGTCCCGATAGCAGCGGGCGATCTGAAAATATTTGTCAAAACCGGAAACCATCAGAAGTTGTTTGTAGAGCTGTGGAGACTGAGGAAGCGCATAGAACTTTCCAGCATAGAGACGTGAGGGAACAAGGTAGTCTCTGGCTCCTTCTGGCGTCGAGGCGATAAAAGTCGGCGTCTCGAGTTCATAAAAGTCTTTTCCAACCAGATACTGTCGGGTCGCGAAAGCGACTTTTGAGCGCAGGGCGAGGTGCTTCTGCATGGTATTTGATCGAAGATCGAGGTAACGATACTTCAAGCGAAGCTCTTCGCTCGCGTTGGTTTTTTCGTCAATGACAAACGGAAGCGTTTCGGATTTCGAAAGGATTTCGATTTTTTTCGCGACGACTTCGATCGTACCCGTCGGCATGTCGGAATTGACCATTGAGTCAGGACGTGCCCGAACTATTCCTTCAACCGCGATGCAATATTCCATTTTCAGGCTGGCTGCAATTTCGGATAGGGCTGCCGGCGCATCGGCGTCGACGACTACCTGTGTCAGGCCATATCGGTCACGGAGGTTGATAAAGGAAATACCGCCGTGATCGCGTTTGCGGTGAACCCATCCGTTCAAAATTACTGTTTTTCCGGCATGCTCTGTGCGAAGATTTCCGCAGGTGTCGGTTCGTCTCATGTTTTCCATAAAAAGCAGTATATCCGCAAGCCGGTTGTAATGACAATCAGAAGCTGTATAAAACCGAGAAGAAATGCAATGTCGTTCCGCCAATGACAAACAAATGCCAGACAGGATGGGACCATCGAATTTTTCTGAGCCCATACACAGCTGCCCCTGCGGTATATACAATTCCCCCCGCAATAAGCAGTTTCCAGCTTAAACTGGAAATGTTGGCCTGCAGAGGTTTTGCTGCCAGGACAATAATCCATCCCATAATGACATAGGTAAAAACCGATATAACCCGCAGTTTGCTGCCGAATATTGCATACAAGGCAATCCCTACGGCGGCTAATCCCCATATAAGGCCGAATATCCACCAGCCAACCGAATTTCGAAGAGCTGTCAGACAATAAGCTGTGTAAGTTCCTGCGATAAGCACATAAATTGCAGAGTGATCAAGACGTTCAAAAACCGGATACGCCCGCGTGGTAAGTAATGAATGATAAAGAGTACTGGTTAAATAGAGAAATATCATGGAAAAACCAAAAATGCAAAACGAGGCAATGTAATAGTTTTTTTGTCCGATTGGCGCCGAGATAGCCGCATGCGCGACGAGCAAAACAAGCGCGACAATCGCCATACAAGTTCCGAGTCCGTGAGTAATGGCATTGGCGATCTCTTCGCCAAGCCGATAGGGTTTAGGTAGTTTATTCAATGTAAGCCTCCGCCTGCGTGTTGTCTTTACTGACAAGACGTGTTGGCAAAGGTTGCACTCCGTTATTTTCGGCGGATTTCGTACAGAAGAATTCCTGCGGCTACCGAGACATTGAGACTGTCGAGTTTTCCTGAAGTGGGGATGGATACGATGGTGTCGCATTTTTCGCGGAGGAGCCGGGCCATGCCTGTTCCTTCGCTTCCCATGATCAGCGCTGTTTTTTCGCTGGTCTTGATATCCTGCGCGGGCGTTCCGCCCGCGTCGGCGCCGTATACCCAGAACCCCGCTTCTTTCAGCTGTCCGACCGCGCGGACAAGATTCGGTACAAGTACGATTTGCACCCAGGAAGATGCGCCGGCGCTAGTGCGGGAAATTACTTCGAAATCCGTTGCACCTCGGTGTTCAGGGAGCACGACGAGGTCGACGCCGAATTGATCTGCGCTTCGGATAATAGCTCCGACGTTATGAGGATCGGTTATCGAGTCGAGAATAAGCACGAGCGCTTTTTCCTTGAGAGCGAGCTCCTTAACGCATTCTTCCATGCGCAAGGGCGCTGCCTGATCGGCATTTTCCATGAAGAGGATAACGCCTCTATGGTCTCGTGCGGTTGCCGGAAGCGGGAGCACCATCTTGTCGAGATCGGTCATTCCCTTTTCTTCCGTTGGTATTTCCAGAGCTGTTGCGCTTGCGAGTATCTTTTTAACCCGCGGTCCCGGTTTTGAATACGAGATCCTGAGTCCCGCAATATTTTTTTCCGTTTCTGCGGATTTTAAAGCCTCTTCGATCGCGTGAAAACCGGTAATAATTCTCATATTTCGTATGTTTCTCCATATTTGACGATTTGGACATTGGGGAAACCGGCTTCTTCGAGGTGATCCTTGAAAACAACCTGAACGTCCGGCTCTCCGTGTACCATAAATATTTTCTTGAGGCTGGACGTATCCATGTGCTTAAGCCAATCAAGGGCTTCGCTATAATCGGCATGGGCGCTGAATGCGTTGATCTGCGTGATTTCGGCTTTGACCTGATACCATTCATTCATGATTTTTACCTCGAGTTCGCGGTTTTGAAGCCTGCGACCGAGTGTATGGTCTGCCATATAGCCGACAAGAAGAATTTGCGTGGTGGATTTGCTGATATTGTTCGCGAGATGATGGGTGATTCGACCCGCTTCGCACATTCCGTCCGCACTGATAATAATCATCGGTCCGTCCATTTTGTTGAGCGCCTTGGATTCGTCCACGCTTGTCACAAAATGGAGTTTGTTAAAACCGAAGGGATTTTTGTGATGCTTGATGAACGCCTCATGGGTTTCCGCGTCATAGCATTCGGGATGAATCTGAAAAATACTGGTTGCGTTGACGGCCATCGGCGAATCGACATATATCGGTATTTCCGGAATTTTTCCATTATCGACCAAAGTATGAAAGTAATAGACAAGCTCTTGCGTGCGTTCAATCGCGAATGAAGGAATAATGATTTTTCCATTCATTTTAATGGCTTTCATGGCAACTTCTTCGAGCATTTTAAGCGCATCATCCGTACTTTCGTGAAGTCTGTCGCCATATGTGCTTTCGAGAAGCATATAATCAACGGGAGGTAGCGTTTCGGGATCCATAATAATCGGCTTACCCTTTCTGCCAAGATCACCCGTAAACGCGATACGGGTCTTTTTTCCGTCGCTTTCCGTGATCGAGAGAACGGCCATTGCCGAACCGAGAATATGCCCGGCATCAAAGAATTCAAGCAAAATATTTGGGGCTATCCACGTAGGCCGATGGTAAGAAACCGTAACGAACTGATTTGTCGTATTTATCACATCCGATTCCTTAAAAAGGGGCTGCCAGTTAAATGTGTCTCCATGCCGAGCCGCCTGCTTCGCCAGATATTCGGCATCTCGCGCCTGAATTCTTGCGGAGTCCATCATAATCAGATTGGCCAAATCCCGGGTTGCCGGGGTTGCGTATATATTGCCTTTAAAGCCGTTGATTCCAAGCATGGGTAAAAGGCCGGAGTGGTCGAAATGAGCGTGAGTAAGGATAACCGCTTCAAGCCTGTCCGCAGGAACCTCGAAATGTCTGTTTTTCCGGTCTGCTTCTGCCCGTCGGCCTTGAAAAGCACCGCAATCCACCAAGAATGTGTGGCCATCCACTTCAATAATATGTTTTGATCCGGTAACTTCCTCGGCAGCGCCAAGGGAATAAATTGCAATACTCATACAAAAAAGGATAGCCTTGTTTTGAGCTGTTCTGCAAGCTTATTCAATGGTATACTGTTCTATACGAGGTGTTTTTTGTATACACGAGAGTTGAGACCTGCACCGGACTATCCGGTTGTGAGCGGAATACCCGGATTCGGTTCTTTTACTGGACCCTTTGGTCACTTGGATATACGTGGAATGAAACGACCCTTTGGTAATTTCCCTCTCCCGACAGTTTTCACTAATGTTCGTATTATGGAAACTATCAGGTTTCTTTTTTGCGATGAAAATAATATTGGCGAAATTGAACTTTTTAATGCCGGATACTTTTCCTTTATGGAAACGACACTTTGGAATCGGAATACTAAACAGCGTATAGCCTATCGCCGAATTATACCTCCGGGGTTTATAAGATTTTCGTCGAATTTCGGGAATAGCGTGACGGCTTGCCGATCACCTGGTCGATTCGTAAAAATACACTCGCGTTTTCAAAAGCAATTGATACATGTTGATTTTGATTTTATTGGATCTGATGCCCGGCCTCCTTGCGAGGGTAGACTGGAAATGAATCTTGCCTCCCCGGAAAAAGCGGAATTGTCCTCACTAATTCCCTATAATGTAAAAAGAAGATGTCTGGCTTCTTATCAAGTTACGGCTCCTTTACATGGATGGATTGGTACTGGTTATGACGATCATCAAATATATGAAACTGATGGAATCGGATTTTTTGACATACGAAAAGCATATTTTTCGCTGCGCACGAAAATTAGTACAATAATTGGAATGGGAAAAATTGACGGACGTTTGGTTTCTTTTCAGTTAGGAAACCCTGTTTCCGGTGATTCCAACCGGTATAATGACAATGTTCTTTTTTGTGATGGTAAAGCATGGCCCCTTCCCTCCATCAAGATAACCCGTCCTTATGGTATAAATGGAGATTGGATAATACAGGACACTGAGAGTATGGTTGATTTAGTATTTACGCCGCTATCGGACAGCGTTCGCCGTTTAAGCGCTTTTGTTGTACGGACAGACTATCATACGGTGTATGGCAGTTTTGACGGAGTTCTTTTGACCGGAGAGGGCAGTAAATTCGTTTTAAAAAGTATACCTGGAATTGGGAAAAAAATAAGATTGAGAATTTAAGGAAAAAAAATGACGGATAGTTCTTCCGTGGAATCTGGGAGTTTGCCGGTTCCATCCGACAAAGATCTTCTGGCCATTAATCATTTAATGGCAGACAAAGCATACCAGATAAAGGCTCCTTTTACTTTTTTGCGTCCTGACAGGACGGATAAAGTCAGTTCGGAATTCGTTCTGTATATACTGAATGATTATCTTGGGCATCTCCAGAGCTGTGTTGCGTCGACGAAAAAAATGTTGTCAACAACTGATACAAATGATTTTATCAGAGTTCTGTCTTCTGATCTTCCCTTAGCGGGCAATTTCTTTTCAGTGGTATATTCTATAGATATAAAAACGCTTAGTTCTCAATTAACGCTGCTTCAGAAGAATGCGCATGAAATGTCAGTTTCACAGCTGCTTCCCTTTGTGCAGATACTGCTTAAGCCTTTGATTCAAGTGTATTATTTGGGCATAGCAGGAGTTTCAAAACTTTACAAACTTCTTTTTCAATACATTTCGCGGGAGTCAAAACCCGGAAAATCGCAGGAATTGATGGTAATTACTACCTCAGCGATTGAAGAATGGTATTACATTTTTAATCGAATATATCCGGGCCTATATCCGCTAGTACTTCGTATGTGTTCTTCTTCGATGTTGACTATGACGCAACTTTATTACGCGAATGGCTCGCGTGTCCTTGCCTGGCTGAAGCTGAAACCTTCGGATATTCTGATTATAAAAGAGGGAGAATCGGATAAATTATTTATCCCTGTGCCTGAAACAGAACCTGAACCACCGGTAGTTGAAGTTGTTTTGAAGAAGGATCTTTCTCCTGAGGTAAAAAAAGGTTTACAATATCTGGAAAAATTATTTCCCGAAGCAGGATGGAACGATCTCGAAAATTTACCCGATATGTGCCCCTACTTTCAGTCAATCTTACAGTTGCAGGATGCTTTTATTCAACTTTCTCCCGAAAATCCGATGCAGTTGACACTGGTTCTATTTGGAATTCTTGAAGAATTATTTCAGGGTCTGCGCCTTATCAAATTTGAGGCCTTGCCTGCTCTTTCCTCACTTGAAGACCTTGAAGACATAAATAAAATCCTTGAGGAGTGGATTTTATATCAGGAGTCTGTTTTTGATAAAATTTTCAGTACTGATTTAAAATCCTATACACATCAGATTTATACCCAACCTGATTATAACAAGACACCCTATGGTCGCAAATTGCTTTCAAATCTATATTCTTTGATCAAGCAATTTTATCTTCCATGGTTTGATATACGCCTTTATGGAATAGTAAAAACGCAAAAGGATGAAAAATTGCCTCCTTTTTATTTGCGTGTTTCCCGCCTGAAGCGTCTTTTGACACGATATAATTCTGCTATAGAGGCAGCGCCCTCGGGGAGCGAATTAAATCCTGATGCATCGGTTTTGGGTGTTCAGAACCCTTGGGAAATTTATAAATTTGATGTTTCCAATCCGGTTTCGCGTCGGCTTGATGCTCTTTGTGGGGGCAAGCATTCGAAATATAAGACAAATGCTTTGCTTATTCGCTATACTTTATCTATCTTGAATGTTTTGGATTGGTGGATAAATGACAAAGAAAGCTTTGCATATCGCTCAACTCCAGAATATTTATATAGAGTTGTAGAACCAGGAAGTGCAATTCCCGCCTTTGGTATTAATATTCGAACGGATGTTGACGAGCTCTTCGTAAGTCATTTGAAAACTGGCTCGGTGAATCCTTGAGGAATCTTCGTCCCTTGACAATGCATTGTTTTTTCTTGTACTGTTAATAGCATATTTTGGAGCGGTGTCCGAGTGGTTTAAGGAGGCGGTCTTGAAAACCGTTGTGCCGAAAGGTACCGGGGGTTCGAATCCCCCCTGCTCCGTAATAACGGATATCGTTCTGTTAATGTAAGTTTATTAAATTGCTTCCTTGGAGCGGTGCGAGAGCGGCCGAATCGGGCTCCCTGCTAAGGAGTTGTGCCCCAAAAGGGTACCGGGGGTTCGAATCCCCCCTGCTCCGTAACGAAAGAAATTTCGTTTTTGAGACTATAGCTCAGCTGGATAGAGCGTCAGATTGCGGATCTGAAGGTCGGTGGTTCGAACCCACTTAGTCTCATACAGGCTGTCTTCAAGAAGACAGCTTTTTTTTCAGGTTTCATGGTCTTTTTTTTAGTTTTGGAGAGATGCGAGAGTGGTTGAATCGGACGGTCTCGAAAACCGCTGAGCCGCAAGGTTCCGGGGGTTCGAATCCCCCTCTCTCCGGTGTCAGGTTTTTGTTTTTTTGGAGAGATGTCCGAGTGGTCGAAGGTACACGCTTGGAAAGCGTGTGTGCTCGAAAGAGTACCGAGGGTTCGAACCCCTCTCTCTCCGCTATAATTTCTTACACTCGTTTGACCGAGGTAAGAATAGTTGACCTTTCCGGATAGCCCAGGTCCTATGCAAAAGGCAGCTACCGAACCCCGCTAGATCCGGAAGGAAGCAACGGCAGGAAGTATGTTTTGTGCCGTAGTGTACCTGGGCTTCCCGGAAAGGTTTTTTTGTTTACTCCCCCCAATCCAGTCTGTGTGATAGAATCAAGAAAATGAAAATTCTACTTGTCGCAGTAAATGCGAAATTTATTCAAACCAATCTCGCCGTGCGTCTGCTGAAAGGGTACGTCGAAGAGAGGGTTGAAGCCGTTGCGGCCGGTCAGCTGAAGATTGAAATCGCCGAATGGAATATCAATCAGCCTGTTTCTGCGATTGTGCGGGGTGTTTTTGAAGCTCAACCCGACATTGTTCTTTTTTCCACGTATATATGGAACCGCGTCACGGTTTTTTCCGCAATATCAGAAATAAAAAAAATACTTCCGCTAGTTATAATCGGATGTGGCGGTCCGGAGGTTTCCTGGTTACCGGAAAAAGTATTTACAGATTGCCCTGCAATAGATTTAATAATTTTAGGGGAAGGGGAACAGACTCTGGTAGAGCTCTCTGAACGATTGGTTAGCAGGGGAAAGTTTTTTCGCGTACGGGATTTTTCAGATATCAGGGGAGTATATTTGCGTTCGGGTTTTGGCGGCAATCGGCCCTTTACAGAATCTCTTGATGACATTCCCTTTCCGTATACCGCGGAACGGATGGATTTTGATCCGAAAAACAAGATTGTTTATTATGAATCTAGTCGGGGCTGTCCTTTTTCGTGTGCATATTGTCTTTCGTCCATTGAACGCAGCGTGAGGTATTATTCGCTTGATCGCGTGTTTCGCGATCTCTCATATTTTATGGACGCAGGATTTCCTTTAGTAAAATTTGTCGACCGGACTTTTAATCTAGATCCTGAACGATATTTGGCGATCTGGAAATTCATCCGTGAGCATTATAATCAAAAGACGTTATTCCATTTCGAGATAGCTGCCGAGTTTTTATCGGATGAAGCCTTTATCGTTCTCGATACCATGCCTTCGGGTTCTGTTCAATTCGAGATTGGAATTCAGAGCATTAACGCGGAAACGTTGAGGATTGTCGGACGTCAATCAAATCCCGGAAATTTGGCAGAGAAAATCCGGAGAGTGCCGCGGGCAATTCATACGCATGTCGATCTCATTGCGGGGCTTCCTTCCGAAGACCGCGCAGGTTTTACCAAGTCTTTTGATTTTGCTTTCTTATTGAGCCCCGATATGCTTCAGTTAGGATTTCTCAAGATTCTTTCCGGGTCACCTATGTATGCTCTTGCCATTAATACTCCCGGTTATACCTGGTCTGAACGGCCACCATACGAAGTACTTGCAACTCCAGTTTTATCCTATGCCGATTTGCTTATTATAAAAGATGTCGAGTATGTAACTGATTCCTGGTATAATTCAGGCTTGATGTGCAATACGCTTAAGTATCTTGCAACTGCCCGGGAACAGCGATCCGCCTTTGCCTTGCTCCATGAGATATCGATTTTCATCCGCTCATTTTATTCCGACGGGGATTTATTTCTTCCCCGCCGAAGCGCTGACTGTTTTGAGTGTATGGCGGCTTTTATTAGTCACAATAAAATTTATACCGGGGATTTGCTCAAGTATGATTATTTTTTGCAGGGAAAACCCGGCGTTTTTCCGAAATGGTTTGAACGGCGGTATTCCAAGGAAGAGCATAATCAAGCTTTATTGGATCAGGGTTTGTTGGTGAAAAATGGCGAATCGCGGAGGATTGTATATTCGCAAACTGAATATGAACGGTTTTTATTTCCTGGGGATGAGAAAGAAACTAAAATTCTTTTTAAATATACAGAAGGAATGTATAGGGAAAAAAAAGCAATATGCGACATTTTGTAGTATACTGACATCACAGGAGCTTCTATGGACGTTAGTATAGTAAACCCTTTTCTTACGGCTGCATTAAATCTTTTTTCAAATATGTTTGGAATTGAAGCAAAACCCGGTTCTCCTTATCTCCTGGAAGAAGCGACAAAACATCGATGGGAAATATCCGGAATTCTTGGAATAACTGGCGATTATCAAGGGCTTGTGGGCTTTCGCCTTCCCAGGTTACTGGCGGATAAAATGCTTGAAAAATCTGGAATCGTGACTAAATCCGAGGAAGAACGGCAGGAAACCGTCTATGGAATGATCGGCGAGATGACGAATATCATCGCCGGGAACGCATCTTCTGCAATTGCTCATGCTACGATTGATATTTCTCCCCCAGTTGTCATTTTAGGAGAAAATCATCATATAGCCTGGCCTAAAACGATGCCAGTAGTCGCGATTCCTTTTACCACACCCAATGGGCCTTTTGAGGTGAATGTCTGCTTTAAGAAAAAATAGTGGATTGGAGAAATAAGTGAGTAATGTAAAAAATAGTCTCAAATTAAGATTCTTTCTTGTTTTTTCTTTTTTTATTTTGGCGATGTGTGATATTTTTTCGATTTTATCAGTTAAAACGTTGATTTCTTCTGTTACGGATATTTTTATCCGGAACGGACGGCCAAGTATTGAAAAGATTGCGAAGGAGATCGATCCGATCTCTTTTTCCCGGCTTTCAGCTTCATTAGACGAAACTGACCCGTCTTATGTTGAAATGCAGAAATGGTTACTAGAAGAAAAACAAAAGCTCAACAGCCGGTTTCTCTATACCATGATTCGAACGCATGAAAACAAGTTTTTATATGTTGTTGACGGCAGCTGTTCGCCAGATGATAAAGAAAACTTTTCCCCAATCGGTTCGGAAGAGGACGTGAGTGCGTATGGGTCTCAATTCCTGATACCATTTGACCAAGGTAAAACATATGCTTCGGGGCTTGCACATCAGGATGGTTGGGGTTGGTTGATTACTATTTCAACGCCGATTAAGGATTCTTCAGGGGCAGTAATCGGAATTGTTGCTTGTGATTTTGACGGTACAGAGCTTCAGAGGCAAATCGTATCATTTGTGATCAATCAGTGTTTGATTGCGTTCTTTGGTCTGGTAATCGGTATACTTCTTCTTGTTTTTCTTTTAAGAATGGTTTTCAAACCTGTTGAGGGAATAACCGGTCCCATGCGCGAAATTGCTATGGGTGGCGGGAATTTGACAATGAAAATTCCTGTGTCTGCAGAAAATGAAATAACCGTGCTTGCTACGACATTCAATAATTTTCAGGATAAATTACGCGAGATCGTCGTTTCAATCAGAGTTTCCGTTGAGTCGCTGTCTTTCGTCGGAGATACACTGAAAAATGATTCGGAAAAAACTTATAAATCATTGTCGAATTTCGTCGCAACAATCAATGGCATCAGGGATCTTGCAACCCGTCAGGATACGATGACCGGCGTTACTTTTCAGGGAATATCAACGCTTGAAACGCGAATCGAATCCTTGGACCGTCAGATAATTTCTCAAACTGCATCTTTGTCGCAGTCCTTCGCCACAATTGAGGAAATGACCGCCAATATTGGTTCGGTCAATATGACAATCGAGAAGATTTCAAATCAATATCAGTCATTGGTAAGCGACTCGGAAAATGGAAAAGAAATGCAGGAAAATGTTTCTGCCCAGATTGGGGAAATACTGCAATATTCTGAAGGGCTAACGGAAGCAAACACTCTTATTCAGGCGATCGCCGATCAGACAAATTTGCTTGCCATGAACGCAGCTATCGAGGCGGCCCATGCGGGAGAATCGGGAAAGGGTTTTGCCGTCGTTGCCGACGAGATCCGCAAGCTTGCTTCCACGTCTCTTGACCAGTCTGCATCTATAAAAAAATTGCTGACTGATATTCATATTTTGATAGAAAGCATAGTAAGGACTTCGGGAAAGTCGCTTAATAGCTTTGGGGATATCAACATGAAGATTGGCGACATTAATGGTATGGTTTTGGAGTTACGCAATTCTATGGAGGAGCAGAATACGGGATCGAGGGAGATATTACGGGCAATCAATGAAATCAGGAGAAGCGGCCAGGAAGTTACGGCGGAGACGATACAGCTGAGAAAAGAATCCCGGGACGTGATCTCGAGCGTGGAGGGACTAAAATCATCCGCGAATGAAATTCTTGAAAAAATAGAACAGACAAAAGATGAGACTGATTTGATGAAGGCGATTTCCCGGCGACTTGAGACTGCGAGCGTAGAAAATGGCAAGAATATCCGTTCGGTTTCGGAAATTGTCGGGCAATTTATAGTCTGAAAAGCACGTAACAACTATATTTTCCCGATAATATGCAGGAGAAGAATTCTTACACCGATTCCGATTAGCACGCACCCGCCCGCGAGTTGGGCATAGCGACCAAACAGAAGACCCAGCTTCTTGCCGAAGAAAAAGCCTGACAGGCATATTATGAATGTCACCACGCCGATAATTACCGACGGTAACAGCGCTGCCCTTCCGATTACCGAAAAGCTTATTCCGACGGCGAGAGCGTCGATGCTCGTCGCGATTGCGAGTAAAAGAACGATGCGTTTGCTCGAGAGATCCCGTTTTTTTTCTTCCTCGTAAACCGGGCACGCATCCGCGTCAGGGGCTTCTTTCCATTCCTGAATGACCTCAATCAGCATTTTTCCGCCGACGAACACAAGAAGCGCAAATGCAATCCAATGGTCGAATGATCTGATGTAGGAACTGAACGAGGCACCGATAAACCAGCCGGCAAGGGGCATGAAAAACTGAAATAGGCCGAAGGCGAATGAGGCTCTGAGCATATGAAAGCGCGTAAGGTTTTTTGAGCAGGCTGCGGATGAAACCGAGACAGCAAAGGCATCCATCGAAAGACTGACGGCGATGAGCAAAATTTCCAGCATAGTTTTTATAACTCCTTTTTGCAGGCACTAAAATCAGCGGGGATCGGGGCGGATACGGTCATTTCATGTCCATCTACGGGGTGGGGAAAGGTAAGAGACAGGGCATGGAGCATAATGCGGGGGCACAGGTAATTGCCGATTTTTATCGGTCCTCCATATAAGGCGTCTCCGATAAGCGGCATGTCGACGCTTGCGAGGTGAACGCGTATTTGATGCGTTCGTCCTGTCTGCGGAATCGCCAGAACGCATAAGCCGTTTCGATATTCCTCAAGCAAATGAAAGTCGGTGTGGGCATGCTCCCCACCCTGTTTCACCGCTCCCCATTTTGCCTGCGCGCTTTTGGGGCTTATTCGCGCCAATTCATTATCGACATAGAAAGTTTTTTTTGGCAATTGCTGCGGGCGAAGGACCAACGCGTGGTAATTTTTTTTTGCAAGGTGTTCGAGAAACATTTTATGCACTGCGGGATTGGCCGTTCGGGTTTTGGTAAAAAGAATGACACCGGAGGTTTCCCTGTCGAGGCGATGATGCAAGCCGACGTAAGGATTAGTTCCATCTTCACAGGGATCGTCGCGCTGCAAAAGATATCTTTGCACGGCTGCGTGCAAATGATCCCTTGACTGTACCATCGTCGCCTCGGTGGGAATGCCCGCGGGTTTGTTAATCACGATTATCGAATCGTCCTCGAATAAAATCTCGTTGGGCGTCAGGTCAAAGGGAATGTCGTCGGGTTTTTTTTCGAAAGAGAATTTATCCGTATCAAGCCTGACTATAACGGTGCTTCCCTTTTTAAGCATTCGATCGGCATTGCGCACTTGCTGATTATTGACGCTGACCACACCTGCGATAAGAAGCCGGCGGAGCTTTGATTTTGACACGGCGTCGGACTCGGTTAATCGCTTGAGTTCGGAGGGAAGTTTGATCAAAAGAAAATCGTCGATTCGCGAAGGCAAAGGATCGGAAAAGGGAAAAACAAGGGTGTGTGTGGACATAAAGTATCGTAGCAATTTCCTGCCGGGAGGTCTACCGATTTAATCAGTTTGTGATTATAATCTTGATGGCAAAGGCGGTATTGACTATGGCAAAAAACGCACAGCGGCCCGTCGCCGCGATCATGTATGACTTTGACAAGACTTTGTGCACCCGAGATATGCAGGAGTACAGTTTTATTCCGGGCCTCGGTATATCGCCGAAGGTATTTTGGGACGAAGCCGGAAAGCTGTCCGCGGCGGGTATGGATAAAATCCTCGCATATATGTATCTCATGCTAAAAAAATCTCGAGAGGTTGACAACCCGGTAAGGCGCGAGAATTTCACCGGATTGGGAAAGGACATAGATTTTTTTCCGGGGGTGTTGGACTGGTTTGACCGAATAAATGCCTATGGAAAAGAAAAAAACATAACAATCGAGCATTATATAATTTCGTCTGGATTGAAGGAAATTATTCAAGGTTCGGCAATCAATGATTGTTTCCGCAAAATATACGCATGCGAATTCCATTATGACGCGAATGGGGTCGCTGACTGGCCGCAGGTATCCGTCAATTTTACGACGAAAACACAGTTCCTGTTTCGTATAAATAAGGGTGTGCTCGATTTTTCCGATGACGAGGCCCTTAATCGTTTCGTTCTCGAGGATGAACGCCCCGTGCCGTTCAGAAATATGATTTATATCGGCGACGGCCTTACCGACGTTCCCTGCATGAAACTCGTCAAGTCGAACGGCGGGCACTCGGTTGCCGTGTATCAAAAAGGGCAGAAACTAAAAGTAGAGGACTTGTTGATTCACAAACGCGTGGATTTTATCAGTCTTGCCGATTACTCCCCCGATCAGGAACTTGACAGACTCGTAAAGCGCATTATCGACCGGATGTCGGTCGTGAACGATCTGGTCGAAAGCCATCTCAGGCAAGTAAAGAGTTTTCAATGAGTGATTGCCCCGCATGAGCGAAATTTCCGTAGAGGGTTTTATCATTCATGCGTATCAGGATTCAAGAAGAAACAAGATACATATTATTGGAAGGTTGACTGATGGACGAAGTTTTGCCGCGGCCGTTCCCGTTCCGGAGCCTCATGTGTGCACCGCTGCGCGCGACACAGACAGAGCTCGTCTGGTGTGCGAGAGGCTAAGGCTATCGGCTGAGTTCGTCGATTCGGCGTTTGTTGCCTTCGATGGGTCTGCGTGCGTTCAACTGATGTTAACCGATAGCAGGGCGCTGGCGAATTGCGTGCGCGAACTAAGGCATGACGGGATCAGGGTTTTTGGCGCGGACGCGAAGGCCCCGGCGGCATATATGATCCGCAGAGGAATCCGCGCCGGAGTCAGGATTTCCGGAGAATGGCGCGCGGGGAAAAACGTTTCAGTAGTCTTTCCGGATCCCCTTATCGAACCCGTCCACTCGGCGCGCGCTCCTCTATCCGTTCTTTCGATCGACCTCGAGACCGAAGAGCCAAGCGGCGTAATCAGGGCTGCAGGAATTTCGCAAAGCATTGATTCCTGCGTACAACGCAGGAAGAAGCTGCTTTTCAATGGAGGATGGAATGGCGAAATCAGTCCTGATTCTGAAATTGAAATTTACTCAAGCGAAAAAGCACTGCTTGAGGCTTTGGTTCAAAAAATAAATGAATTCGATCCGGATATCATTACCGGATGGAATATTATCGATTTTGATTTTCCGAGACTGTCGTCCGCCTTTTCCCGAAACAAAATGGAATTCACTCTTGGGCGTTCAATGGATTCGGGTCGTTTTTTTCCCGCGGAGAAAGACGCGGATGAAATGGGTGGAACGGTACGCCGTTCCGCCTCGGTGTTTCTTCCGGGCCGACAAGTTCTTGACGCGCTTCGCCTTGTGCGTACCGGATTTGAGTCTTTTGATTCCTATACTCTCGACGCAGTCGCGCATTCGGTTTTGGGAAAGGGTAAAACTGTTCAGTCGACCGATGCGGACAAACTCGCCGAGCTTGATCGTTTATATGCCGATGATCCGCTTTCTTTCTGCAGATACTGCCTTAACGATGCCGATCTTGTTCTGGATATTCTCGAGAAGAGGGGTTTGATAAAACATACGATCGAGCGTGCCGCCCTTACGGGAGCGGGAATCGATAAGGCATGGACGAGCGTCGCATCTTTTGAACGCGTGTATGCCGAAGGCTTGTACGCGCAAAGAGTGCTGGAGCCGGAAGCGGATGCGAACCGCGTCGTTTCGGGAGCGGCAGGGGGAACCGTTCTTGACGCGCTTGCGGGAATGTTTAAAAATGTCGCTGTTTTTGACTTTCGCAGTCTGTATCCGAGTATTATGCGGACATTTAATATAGATCCCCTTTCATATGAAAAGGCTCTGGGGATTGAAGAAGCGCGCATGGCTTTGCCCGGATCAGCCGGTCCGCTATTTATAAAAGCGCCCAACGGGGCTGTGTTCACCCGGGGAAAAGGAATACTTCCGGAACTTATCACCGAGTATTTTTCGGAGCGGATCAAGGCGATTGATCGCGGGGATGACGCAGCGGCCTTCGTCTATAAAATTTTGATGAACTCGTATTATGGCGTTCTGGGAGCCCCGAAATGCAAGTATGCGCGCACCGAACTCGCGGGTGCCATCACTTCTTTCGGAAAAACGTGCCTTCATTTCGCGCGCGATTTTTTTAAAGAGCATGGGTATCGGGTTTTATACGGGGACACGGATTCCGTCTTTGTCGAGTTGAAAGAAAAGATTGAGGTGCCGTTTTGCCAGGAGATGGCGGTCGCGCTAAATCGTGAGCTCGGCGAATATATCCGCGAGATATTTGACTGTGAGTCGTTTATTGGAATCAGGTTTGAAAAATTATACCGTCGGTTTTTTATACCGCGCCTGCGTTCCGACGAGGATAACGGCGAGCATGGGAGGGCGAAAGGGTATGCCGGGTTGCTTGAAAGTAAAAGTGGTGAGATGACGGTCGAGATAAAGGGGATGGAAGCCGCACGAAGCGATTATACGCCTCTTGCCCAACGCTTTCAAAGAGAACTTCTCGGTATTTTATTCAATGAGGAAGACGTAATTGGCGCCGAAGCGTACGTATGTGGGCAAACCGAAAAGCTGTATCAGGGAAAACTGGATGATGAGTTGATTTTCCGGAAAAAGCTGAGGCGCGAGCCCGAATCCTATACCGCGTCGACTCCGCCGCATATCAAGGTTGCTCGTTCGCTTGGCTGGACACATCGCCGCGGTACGGTGGAGTATTATATGACCGTTCATGGACCGGAAGCACTGTCGCTTCACCGTTCGCCGATAGACTATGAGTGGTATGCCTCTTCTCAGCTTCTTCCCATTGCGCGCTCGGCGGGCCTCGCCGCGGGATTTGACGCCGATTCGATCATTAGCTCCGTGCACCCCAGCGGCCAACTTGAGTTTAAATTTTCTTCTTCCCCGTGATTTCGGATACGGTTATTTTTAGGATATGCGTTACCGAGAAAACTTTTTCGTCATAAGCGAACTCCGTATGTCCGCTATAGTGGTTCATGATAAGGTCGAGTCCTTTTTTCTTTTCAACGGGATCGTGCACGATTGATATCGACCCTCTTCCTGCAACGCTTTTGTATTTCATGCCCCATTCGCAATCGGCTTTGCCTTGTACGAGTTCATGATCAGTGTCGATAAAAAACGCCGCATTGCTGTCGATTTCCAGAAGATCGAGTTTTTTGCCTATGAGTGCGCAATGAAAATATAAAGTCGGTTGTGAACTTTCTTTTTCTGGTTGCCACGTAAAACCATAATTGAGAGCAATGATATAAGGCAAACCCCCGTCGATCAAGGCAATATGGCAGATATCGGCTTTCTGGATTATTGTTGACATTTCTCTGGAGTCTGTTATCTCTCTGTCCGTTCGTCTCATGTTGGTAGTATAATATGAAAAGTATGGACCTGATCAATAACCTTTGGGAACTGATAAATGCCTCAAAGCACTGTATTGCCTTTACCGGTGCCGGCGTGAGCACTCTTTCGGGAATTCGCGATTTTCGCGGAAAAAACGGGCTCTATACTACGGTTGATGCTTCACGGATGTTCGATATCGATTTGTTTTTTCAGGATCCGTCCGTATATTACAGAATGGCGAAAGATTTTATATATAATTTAAACGAAAAAGAGCCCTCTGTAGTTCACCGCGTTTTGGCAGCCCTCGAACGGCAAAATTTGATACAAGCGGTAATAACGCAGAATATCGATCTTCTGCATGAAAAGGCAGGATCGAAAAACGTGATAGAGCTCCATGGTTCTCCGGCGGTTCATTTTTGCCCTTCGTGCGGGTACAAAACCGATTTTGAGTCGGTTACTCGTATTGTTCAATCTGGCGAATTGCCCTTGTGTCCCGAATGTAAAAGAGTGCTCAAGCCGGAGATCGTTTTTTTTGGGGAAAACCTGCCAAAGGATGCTTTTAAAAGGGCAACGCATGAAGCAGAAAATACCGACCTCATGCTGGTCCTGGGTTCGAGCCTTGTTGTTTATCCCGCGGCGTCCATACCCTCTATAACCTTTCGATCCGGCGGAAAGCTTGTGATCGTTAATGATCAGCCTACCGATATGGATCGCCACGCTTGTATGCATTTTATCGATCTTGGAAAAACTTTTGACACACTTGAAGCGCTTATGAAGGTGCGTTTCTGATGAAAATAAATCCGTCGGTAAGTTTGAGTGTTTTTCTGACAGCGTTGATTTATACGTTTTTTGCGGGTAGGTTCCTTGACCCCTTGTTCAGGAATTGGGCTGGACCTTTCTTTTCGCTTGGACTTGCATTTATACCCTTGCTTGCCGCATTTTTCCTTCGGTCGAACATTAAAAATGTTTTCAGTCTGAAAATTCCGGAGCCGAGGCAAACCGTGGGTGGTCTTGTACTTTCGGCGGGGTTGTTCCTTTCTGTTTTGTTTGTCAGCGTTTTCATCTCCGTTTTTTTCCCTGGTATGCCCGTTTCCGGGAAAAATATCGGGACAAACGTACTGGACCAAAACATTTGTCGTCTCGTTTTATCGATAGTGGTGATGCCCGCAATAAGCGAGGAGTTGCTTTTTCGCGGTTTTATTCTATCGGGGTTTGCAACAACTATGAAAAAAATGAATTCGATTATTCTGTGCGCGTTGCTTTTTGCCTTGCTTCATCTTGAACCCTTTCAAATACCGTTTGCCTTTCTGGTTGGAATCGGATTGTCATGGGTAGCATTGGAAACGGGCTCTGTATGGATTTCAGTTCTGATGCATGCCTTTCATAATTTGGCTCTGCTACTTATCGTACGTGGCATCGCATCGCGCGGTTTTGAGTTTTCGACCGCGATGGAATTAACCCAAACTACTTCGATTGTTCTCGCAGGTGCTTGTGGTCTCGGAACTGTTCTTGTTTCATTTATTCTCATTCGCTTGGGTATTAGCCTTGTCTCTTGTACTTCCCGGTGTTTTCCAGTAAATGAAAATTCGCTAGAATAGAAAATATGAAAATCTATACTCTTTCAATTGGTGCAGTCGTGCGGGAGTTGCCTGTTGTCCGGGTTTCGGGCACCCTGTCCATCGCAAGCTTCGTGATGCTTGGCGACACGAAACTGGTGGAAGCCGCTGCCGAAGCTCTTGTTTCCCATCCCGCGTTTCCCTGTGATACCGTCGATCTTCTGGTGTGCCCGGAAGCCAAGGCTATTCCTCTTACGCATGCAATCGCGGTCAGGTTAGGGTGTAATTATATCGTGGTGAGAAAGAACGTAAAATCATATATGCAGAAACCTCTCGTTGAGTCACTCTCGTCGATTACTACTGCCGGAACGCAGATGCTTGTCCTTGACGGTCCGGATTGCAAGGCCCTTTCGGGTAAGAGGGTCTGTATCGTCGATGATGTCGTCTCTACGGGCGGCTCTTTGCACTCGCTCGAAAAAATTCTTGCGAAAACAGGCTGTAGCGTTGTCGGGAAAGCGGCGGTACTTCTTGAGGATGGCGGTTACGCGGGGAACGATCTTGTATATCTTGCCCGCTTGCCGATATTTCGGGAGGCATGAAGTTTCCGTTTACGTTTTATATGAGTATATTCAAGGCAATGAAAGGACTTAACGAGATGGATAATCATACGCTTGCCTCAATGATAACACAGCGAAAATCAATCCGTTCATATACTGCAACGCCTTTATTGCCTGAAGTGCTTGAGGATATTCTTTCTTTCGCAGTGAAGGCAACGCCTCTTTTCCCGGAATTTAAGACCGTATTCCGCGTTTTAAACCGAAAAGAAATCGCATGTGTCTGCCCCCTTTCCGCTCCGCACTATCTCGCCATTTATTCCGAACGAAGCCCCGATGCGGACCTGAATTGCGGTTTTATACTTCAACAGGTCGATTTATATCTTTTTTCCAAAGGCTTTGGCGCATGCTGGCTCGGAATGGCCCGGCCGCATGAATCAATGGTTGAAAATACACCCTTTGTCATTCTTTTGTCGTTCGGAAATTCCACGGAACCCGTTCTTCGTGCGTCGACAGAGCAGATTAAAAGAAAGCCTCTCGAGGAGATGTCCTCTCCCGGCGTTCTTCCCGAATATATCCAGGGGATGCGCCTTGCGCAATCCGCGATGAATAAGCAACCATGGTTTTTTTCAGGCGACTTCCGTAGTTGCCGGGCTTTTTCCGTTCGGGGAAAAGGTCTGATAAACATTGCGGAAGGCTGGCGCTTCGTCGATATCGGCATAGCACTCGCAAATTTGTATGTTATGGCTTTGTCTGATGGTCGAACCGTTTCTTTTCGCCGTGAAGATTCAATTCCCGCCGGGACCTGCAGCGAATATGTTATTTCCTGTCGAGTATCCGAATAGCGTTTGTTCGCTTTCAAAGCCTCTTTTTTTGTGGTATTCTGTTCCCTATGGCATATGAAGTAACAGCGACAAGGAAGCGCCCCCAGCGGTTTGAAGACATGATTGGGCAGGATTTCGTGGTGGCTACCTTGCAAAAATCCATCGCGGCGGGAAAAATCGCGCATGCATATCTTTTTTCAGGACCTCGGGGCTGCGGTAAAACAAGTTCTGCGCGCATTCTCGCTAAGGCCTTAAATTGCGACACGGGACCGGGAGCGACGCCGTGCGGCATTTGTCCTTCTTGCGTTGAAATTACCCGTGGCGCCAGTCTCGATGTAATTGAAATTGACGGTGCGTCGAATACCAGTGTAAATGACGTCAGGCAGATTAAGGATGAGGTCCAGTTTCCTCCCAATTCATGCCGTTATAAAGTCTATATCATCGATGAGGTTCATATGCTTTCGACAAGCGCGTTCAATGCGCTTCTCAAAACGATTGAAGAGCCTCCGCCCTATGTGATTTTTATTTTTGCCACGACTGAACTGCATAAAGTGCCCGCTACCATAAAAAGCCGCTGTCAGCAGTTTAATTTCCGACTTGTTCCCGTCGAACAGCTGAAAAACGTGCTTTCGGTTGCGGCCGCAGAAACGGGAATACAGGCTGAGGACGAAGCTCTTTTCTGGATTGCCCGCGAGGCAACGGGCAGCGTACGCGACGCATATACGCTTTTTGACCAGGTGACGTCTTTTTCCGACGGCTTTCTTACATTTGAAAAAATCCGGGACAAACTAGGGCTCGTCGGCGTTGACCGTATCAATCCTGTCGTCGAAGCTTGCGCCGAACGTAATTTACAGACAGCTCTTTTGTTGCTCGACGATATTCTCCAGAGCGGGGTTTCGATCGAGCAGTTTACCGTAGATGTGGCGGATTATTTCCGCAACTTGTTATTGATAAAAAGCGGGATAACCAGGGAATCCCTTCTCGGGCAGAGCATTGACCGGTTTTCGCCGAAAATTCTTGCCGCCTGGACGACGATTCAGATCGAACGCTCCCTCGGTATCATGCTGCAGCTTTTCCGTGACATACGTTATTCTCTCGATCCTCGTTACGAACTCGAACTTGCCGTTTCAAGGCTTTCCTGGATTTCCGATTACGTGTCTTCGGCCGAAATGAAAGCAGCGATCGTTCAAGCCCGTTCGTTGCTTCAGGGCGGTTCCGGGTCAAAACCGACCGTCCCCGTTCCTCCTGCCTCCCCTCGAAGCGCAATGAAAGGGGGGGATAGCGGCCCTTTTAGCGATGCGGATCGTTCAGTACCGGTAACTCCGGAAACGGTCCGCGGCGAAACAAACGGTATGCCCGCAGAAGAAAGCGATACCGAAGAACGTATTGATAATCCTTTTGCGGCTTTTAAGGAACGCCTCAGGAACGGATATCGTGCCGAAGCGGAACCTGTCAGACCGACAGCCAGCAACGTGCCGCCGTCAGTCGATGCAGCAGGACCTGTTTCCTCTGCGACAACGGTATCATCGATTTCTCTTGTTTCACCTGTGCCACCATCATTCGTGGAAACTGACAACGTACCCGGGGATAGCGTCCCGATTGCCGGCTTCCCCGAAGCGGTGTCCTTTGACCGATTGCAGGAAAGTCTTGTGTCCTATTTTCAAAATACGAAAAATATGGTGGCAACCAGCCTTTTCCAGTCATTTGAATGGAAGGATTTGGGAACGACTGTAAGCTTTGCGGTTGATAAACCTTTCGTGTATAATTTTCTTGAGCAAGATCACAAATTGATTGCCGAGGTCGTTTCTGGTTTTCTTCGCAGAGCGGTTGGCATCGAAATCAGGATTGATTCGTCGCGGAGCCCCGCGTCTTCAAATGGCGAGCAGGCCGTACCGCCGCAGGTCGAACTGCTACGGCAAATGTTCCGCGGTACGATAGCAGGAGTGAAATAATCATGGATATGAACCCTTTTGAAATGCTCAAGAACGCGAAATCCATTCAGGAGCAGTTCGGCAAAATGCAAGCCGAGCTTTCGAACGTTTCGGTAACCGGTTCTTCCGGTGGCGGCATCGTGAAAGTGACCTTGAACGGACAGTTCGAACTTCTCTCGGTAACGCTAGATCCGATCGCCGTTGACCCGCGCGATATCACCATGCTTCAAGACTTGATCGTCGCAGCGCACTCGGATGCGTCTGAAAAAGTGAAAGAACTGCTCAAGACAAAACTGGGGCCGATGGCCGGCGCTTTTACCGGATCATGAACGCCCTCGACGATATGATAGAGAGTCTTTCCCGACTTCCCGGCGTCGGAAAGAAAAGCGCGTCGCGCATTGCTCATTATCTCCTAAAAAGCGACCGCTCCGTCTGTGAGCGGCTTGCCCATGATATGACTACGATGCATGACCGAATACATCCCTGTAAAATTTGCGGCTCATATACCGAAGACGAAACCTGTCCCGTATGCGCAAGTCCCGGCCGTGACCGAACCCTGTTATGCATCGTCGAACAACCCCAGGACGTGCAGACAATCGAGGCAGTTCATGAATTTAACGGTCTTTTTCACGTTCTTGGCGGGGTTATTGCGCCTCTTGAGGGGATTGGACCGGACCAGCTTAGGTTATCCGAGTTGATAGCCCGAATTCAGGAAGGTGAAATACGCGAGGTTATTTTAGCCACCAACCCGACGGTTGAGGGAGACACAACGGCTCTGTATATTCAGCGCATCCTGAAAAACCTGAATGTATGCGTTACCCGGCTTGCGTCCGGTTTGCCCGTCGGCGGCGACCTTGAGTATGCCGACCGTCTTACTCTCGCGCGCAGTTTTCGCGGACGCTGTTCCTTTTAGTAGTATGTAGAAAAATTTTCTGTCACAAATCGGCTTTTTCGCAGTCTAATAGTTCAGGAGAATATATGAATACTGTAATTGTTGGTTTGATGTGCGGCGTTGTTGCAGGGGTTATTGACGTAGTGCCGATGCTGATGCAGAAACTTCCCTGGAACGCAAATCTTTCGGCATTTCTGCAATGGGTTTTTCTCGGCCTTGTGATCGCGAACTGTAACATTGGCCTTCCGGGATGGGCTACGGGATTTCTTTTTGGCATTTTAGCCGCCGTGCCGATCGTTTTGATCACAGCGATTCCGAATTTAAAAACGGCAATTCCGATATTATGTATGTCGGCAATTCTCGGAACTGCTCTTGGAATCGTTACCCGTACCACCTTGTTTAGCTGAGACTGATTGACGCGGAATTAAGCTCGAGTGAATTCGAAAAGGAAGAAAGTATATGCCTGATTTCATCTTGCCGTGCGGTCAGGCGGAACACGGAATTCGATCTGAACGCAGTTGTCTTGTCGTCGAGAGATTCCAACACTGCCGTATATACGCGTTCTTTTCTGCTTATTCGTCCCAGTTTGAGCGCATGCTGAACTCTGTTTTTGCAATGGCAGGGTGCGTCTGTTCTATAAAATCCGCAGTTTTTTTCTAAAAAAGCCGACATTTCTTTTTTTGTCCGCGAAAGCCTTTGGCGGTAGGCTTCTGGCGTTAACCCTGAAATTTCAGCGCCGAGCTTGCCGGTTAGAGCAAAGAATGAATGGAGAATGTATACGAGCCGGTCAGTGCGATCAAGGCATTGCAGCATGCCCATACTGCAAGAATGCTTGAGTTCCTCCGTGAGGATATCGCGCTCTGCGGCGGTTCCGTCAAATTCGTTCTGTGTTGAAAGGGCGCAATCGGTTGCATACGCATCAAAAGATATGCAAGCAGTTTCAAGTAAACTTTTTCGTGCGGTGCGCAGGTAATTAGAAGCAACAGCAAGGGCCCATGTGGAAAAAAGCGAGTCTCCCCGGAATGAATCATGTTTAGTCAGGATTTTTATGCATATTTCCTGCGTCGCGTCCTTTGCTGACTCCGGATCCCCGAGATATCGTATGGAAAGATTGAAAATCCGGTCATAAACGGATTCAAGCAATGCTTCCATGTCGGTCATTGATTTTCCTTGATCCAACCTGCGATAATCGGTTCCAATAGCGGCATTGAATATCCGAGTTTTTCGACTTTCGTCCGCTCTTCGCTTTCTTTCCAGTTTTGATAAGGATCATTGTAGTGCTCATAAAGGAATTTATGGATTATTTCCTCGGCCTCGTTTTGTCTGTTACCGAACAGATTACTTTTTTTAGTCAATGATGAGGCAAGAACAATTCTGATTGAAGGCCTGATGCTGCGGAAAAAAAGTTCCTTGTATACAGTATAGGTTTTGCCTGTCTGTTTACGGATCATATCCGAAATCGAATTTGGTATAAAAGCCGGTCCTCGGGGCAAAACGGGTATTTTCTTTTTGGACTCGTTCTTGAGCGGGATAAAGGGCGCAATGGGTTTTACTGGTTTTTTGGCGTATGGTATCGCCGATTTTTTTCTTTGTGTTTGGGCTACTGCTTTTCTCGGTTTTTTGATACGGATGGCTGCAATCGCCGGAGCCTGTGGTAGTAATCCAAGTGATTCTGCCGTTCCCGGAATGTGGCTGGATTGTTTGTACCGGGCCCATGTTCTCTGTAAATAAAGATCTCCGCTGATGTTGTAATAGTAACCGGTAACGACGTTGGCAAGAACCGAGTTAAGAATTTCCTCGTCCTTCCATCCATGAGTCACCCCGTTTTTTATTGCGAGAAAAATATCGCTATGATGAGTTTTGTATTTTCTGCTGTATAAAAAAACCGTTCTTTCAAAAGCCGTGTCATAAATCATCTTCCAATAACGGATACAGTAGGCGATAACGATATCCTCTGTTCTGGTAATAGTTTTCGGGAGAATTATTCTGGCGACATCCTCGGCTGTGAAGGAGATTTTTGAAAGATCGAAACCTGGAGCTGTCCTGTTTTGCAAATAACGCACACGATCCCGTTGTTTGCATCGTTCCGTATGTTCTTTTTTTAATTCCTGAACCGACTCCAAGGTTTCCGTTACGTAGAGACGAATAAGTTCTGCGGTACGTTCCATCTGCGCATACCTGTAATCCATTATTTTGGCATACCGTACGTACTTTTCCGTGAATGAAATTGCTATATAGCGGTCAGGCGAAATAATAGAAAGAATTCCTTCCGCAAGCTTGATAACCGAATAAGCGTCTGTCATATTTACCAAATCGATGTCTTTCGTCAACAAAGCGATGATATTCGTTGTGCGGGTAACCGCGCGTTCCGCGAGGGTTACCATGTTATCGCGCAGAATTTCGCGGTATCTTTCGTCATGCGAGCGGTAATAGCGCATGAGTAGTGTTCTTTGCTCGTCATTTGGGTATTTGCGCCTGAGCCGCGAGTTATAAAGGTCGAGCGCATCGCCTTGGCGTCCGATCGAGCGAAGCTCGAAATAACGTTCAATATCGGTGTCGCTCTCAAAGTTCATGTCCGGAAATTCTGTTTTCAGAATTCGTTTTTGTAGTTCCGACAGTGTGCGCATACCATATCCTTATACCATAAAAAAAAAAAAGGGTTAATTCCCAGCCGTGAAACTGACGTTTCCGCTGAAAACTAACCCTTTCCGTCCTGCTGTGGCGAATGTTACTTCAAGAGACTGAGAACGCTTTGCGTTGACTGGTTTGCCTGCGCAAGCATGGCAGTTCCAGACTGGGAAAGAATTTGGTTTTTGGTGTATTCAACCATTTCGGTGGCCATGTCGGTATCGCGGATGCGAGATTCGGCAGCCTGGAGGTTTTCTGCGCCAATTCCAAGTCCTTTCACTGTGTACGTAAGGCGATTCTGATAAGCACCGAGGTCTGCCCTCTGCTTGTTTATCTTCTTGAGCGATTCATCGAGAGTTCCGATAGCACGGTTTGCATTATCCGGTGTCGAGAGCGACATAATCGACTCGTCACCGACGTTGCGGAGACCAATGGCCTTTGCGGTCATTGTTCCAATGTAGACGCGTGAGCGCTGATCCATGTTGGATCCGATATGGAGCCACATGGAGCCCGTCACTGTATTCTCTCCGGTTTCCCGCGCAAAACGTCCGGTCAGCATATTCATGCCGTTAAACTGCGCCTGGCTTGCGATTCTGTCGACTTCCGCAACAAGTTGCGATACCTCGACCTGAATCTGCATGCGGTCTTCCTGGGTATAGATACCGTTCGAAGACTGTACGCTCAGTTCGCGTATACGTTGCAGGATATCCGAGGTTTCCTGAAGATATCCCTCGGTTGCCTGAAGGAAGGAGATACCATTCTGTGCGTTGGTAGCTGCCTGATTCAAGCCGCGAACCTGGCTTCGCATCTTTTCGGATACTGCAAGCCCGGAAGCATCGTCTCCTGCATGGTTAATACGCATACCGGAAGAAAGTTTTTCCATGCTCTTTGTGTTGGCTTCTGATGTTTGTCCCAGTTGCCTCGATGAGAACATGGCGCTCAGGTTGTGATTGATAATCATAAGATACTCCTTTGGTGATTTTAAAAAACGACTTTTTTTATGTCGTTTGCGGCATCCCTGCCGATCTGTCAATATTTGTACCGGTTCCTCTGACGTCCACACGCAGAAGACGGCGCACGGCTTCCGTGATGAATACCTGAATCCATCAATTTGTCTGTGCGTATTCAGAATATCGGTAGGAGAAAAAAAGTCTTAAGTGAAAAATTACTGTCGGTAGGTATCGTTTTTGCTGGAAAGACGACATTCTGTGCAACCAAGGATATGAACATGTTTTTTATTATCTGCGCGGTTAAAGAGTCGGGCGACGAGATATCCCTCTTGCGGCAGTATTTTTTTGCATACCGGACATCCTCGTTCAATATTTTCTTCTTTATAAGGATGACAATGTGGGCATCCAAAAATATGGCAAAGACGGTCTTTCTTTCCGGGATATAAAACGGTTTTGAGCTGTTCCCCAAAAAACAACCTTGTATTGCATACTGGACAAACACCGGCATCTCCGGCAATTCCTTTGAGTAATGGTTTTTTGGATTTCGTTTTATGTTCTTGAGGTCGTAAAAAAATTCTAAATGCCAATGCTAACAGGAGAATCCCCACAAATACATAGAAAGTTATTAAAAAGGGACTGGAAATCATGTATATATAATGCACGGAATACTCCCTTGCCGCAATCAATAAAGTGGTTTATCATTTAGTTGTGTCAATTTTGTATGTTGTTGCGACTCCAATTGGTAATTTAGGCGATATCACATATCGGGCGCTCGAAACTTTTAAGGCGGTTGATGTGATTGCCTGCGAGGATACGCGGCATACTTTGCAGCTTTTGACGCATTTTGGTATCAGGAAGCCTTTGCTTTCCTGTCGTGCCCGGAATGAGGAAGAAGCTTCCCGCAAGGTTCTGGAAGTTTTGAAAAAAGGCCAGAATGTCGCATACGCGAGCGATGCAGGAACACCGGCATTAAGCGATCCGGGCGCCGTTCTTGTCCGTTTGGCCAGGGATGCGGGGCATACTATTGTACCGATTCCCGGTGCGTCAGCTTTTGCTTCTCTTTTAAGCGTGGGCGGTTTTTCGGATAAAACGGTTGTTTTTGAGGGCTTTTTGTCTCCAAAGCCGGGAAGGCGACGGTCCCGGTTACGTGAATTGCTTGAAACTGGATATGCATTCGTTTTATATGAATCGCCATTCAGGATCCTCAAGCTTTTGACTGATCTGGCCGAAATAGATGGTACGCGGATATTGATAGTGGGTCGGGAACTTACAAAGATGCATGAAGAATTGGTATCCGGAACAGTATCCGAGGTACAGGCAGATTTCGCGGCTCGCGAGAAAATACTGGGTGAATTTTCCGTACTCGTTTCCGGAAAAAAACGCTCAACTTGTGACGAAGACTGACCGATAAAAAAGGTGAAGGCAGGATAGATATGATGATTGATCGCTTGGGGGGAGTTGATCCCCTGAAAAATGTACAGAATACCCAGAAAACCAGCCGGGTTAACGGAACAGCCAAGACCGATTCAATCAGCGTGTCTGCCGAGGCAAAAGAGCTTTCTGAAGTTTATTCCGCAATGGAAGCTGCAAATGCGGCTCCCGATGTTCGCTCGGATCGGGTTGCCGAAGTAATGCAGAAGATAAAAGATCCTTCATATATCAATAAATCAGTCGTAAGTATGGTTGCCGACCGTTTAATGGACGTATACGGACTCTGATTCAGATAAAACGTATAAATTTATGGAAAAACGGCGGGCCTACATGGTTCCGCCTTTTTTTTTCTATATATAGACTTTACAATTTGTAAAAGGAATTATTATGGCAGATTTTGTTTTTCGAATATCCCCTAACGTAATTCTCGGGCCCTATACAATGGCTCGGCTTGGCCAGATTGCCTCTGCATGGGGATCAAATTATATGTTAATCGCTGATCCTATTCTGAAAGAATTTAATTTGATTGAAAAAGCGGTAAGTGCACTCGAAGAAAAAGGAATTTCTGTATTTGTGTTTGATGATATTCCTTCCGCTGCGACTTCTTCGACTCTTGAGCAGGCTTTGGCTCTTGCGAGAGGCGCTCATATTCATGGTGTTATTTCTTTTGGAGGAACGAAAACCGCTTCGCTTGGTCGCGCGATTGCAGCTCTTTTTTATGAAACGCATGATTTATATGACTATCTGGGCGGCGCTCAGCCATATTCGGGCGCGCTTCCTTTTATTGAAGTTCCTTCTACTTGCCGTGACGCTTTTGTGTTTATGGACCGAACCCCGGTTATTGATGCCCGGAACCGACAGTTACGCCTTATTAAAACCCAACCCGGTGTATGCAAAGCGGTCGTAATTGATCCAAATTTGTATATGCATATGTCTCCGAATACCGCGGTTTCAATGATTTTTCATGCTATCACTCTCGCCGTCGAAGGCTATGTATCCACAAAATCAAACTTTTTTTCCGAAACTATTCTGGGCAAGGCAATTGAAATGCTTCTTCTTGCCCTTGATCCGGAGCAAAGCAAGTTGGTTGGAACACCGTCTGAAATGCTTATTGCCCAAGGGGGCTGTATGGCCTCGATGGGCGTTGCCGTAAGTTCTCCCGGCGTCGCGACCGCCATTTCTCTTGCGTGCAATGCACGGTATAAAACGTCCACCTCTTTAGTCTGTTCTGTTCTTCTTCCTTACATTATGGAAGACGCAGCGCGAGCGAAGCTTGATCGCATAGCGACTATCGGAAAAATGCTGGGAGTGTCCGGGGCGGGACTCGGGACAAACGAGATAGCGCGCGCGGCAATAGACGATATCCGCCGTCGGCTTGCACTGGCTGGTCTTCCCACCAGGCTTAAGGATCTTGGTCTTTCCATCGATCAGCTTGTTCCCGCGGCCGAAGACGCAGCCGCGCTTGATCTCATGAATTATATTCCCCGTGCGATGTCGAGTGACGACCTTTTCGATCTCATCAAACAGGCGTATTGATGATTCCTCTCTACAAGCTGGATCGGCTTCCATCCGGACAGCGCAGGCGTAAGCTAGCGCTGTTGTTGGCGGCTTGCGAGCGAAAATTGACAGACACGCCAAGCCCTGCAACAAGTATCGATTCAGCATGCGTTGTTTCGCCAGGCGTAATCGATCCTGGATATTTGCTTGGTCTTGTCCGTCTTGCTCTGGTGGATGACAAGATGCCGCCGGAACTTCGCGAAGATATCGAATCCCTGATAACTGAAGGCCTGAACGATCCAGTGAAAATCAATTGGCTCAGGCTTTGCAACCATACCCGGCATGCCTTGCTCGCAGCTATCGGGACTTTTCCCGCTGAATGGGATTTGATTGTTTCTGAAAGTGAATCATCTTCTTCGCGTGCTTTTTTTCCGGGTGTTTCCGTTTATGCTGAAGATATTCGTTCCCCTTTTAATTTGGGCTCAATTTTCAGAACTGCCGAAGCCTTTGGCGTCGAAAAAATACTATTGTCCCCACTATGCGTTCCGCCTACACACACGCGTGCTCAGCGTTCAGCTATGGGTTGTATAGAATATCTGCACTGGGAACGGAGCGCTCTCGCCGATATTCCTTCTGAAATTCCGGTTTTTGCACTGGAAACAGGAGGAATTTCGATTGAAGAATTCGTTTTTCCCAATGAAGGAATAGTATTGATAGGTTCGGAAGAACTGGGTTTGAGTTCGGAAGCTCTTGCGCGCGCGACATATGGGCGCGTTTCAATTCCCATGACAGGAATTAAAGCATCGCTAAATGTCGGCGTTGCTTTTGGAATTTTAATGCAATCATGGATTAGTTACTTGGAATGTTCGTTATCAAAACCCTTTTGAAAACTTTCGCAAATTTTTTGTAAATGGGTTTCTGACGTGATTCCGAATATGGATAGTAAGTTCGAATCTATTTGATAAAATTCAATATTTCCATTCGAGTAGTGGCACATGAGATCTGCCAAACAGACCGTAGCCGCAATAGTTTTAAATTCTTCCGGTGCCGATTCCGCCGAATGATGGAAGCGTATCGCCGCGACTATCGTAGCCGGGAAGTTCCATTTTTCTGACAGCGCTGCGCCTATCTCCGGATGGTTAATCCCTGAAAGGAGAGAATCGAATACCTTGTCCGGAACGTCGTGTTCGAATTTGAAATCCTGAATTTTTTTAAGAAATTCGGGATGCAGGGTACTGAAAATAATCTTGCCAAGATCATGAAGTAGTCCGCAAACGTACGCATCTTCCGTAACGATTCGATTGTGCAAAAAGTTGCGGGCGAGGTTGTAGGAAAAGAAAGCGACCTTATATGAATGTTCCCATAATTCAAGCTGTTCCTCGGTAGTGCTCCCCAATACTTGAAGAGTCCCAACCGAGAAAAGCAGGTTTTTTAAACCTCGAATACCGACAAGTTTTACGGCTTCGGTTATGCTCGTGCATTTTTTTGCCAGTGAGAATGCTGCCGAGTTAACTAACTTGAGAAGATCCGTGGTAAGGGCTACGTCGTTGCTTATTAACCCTGCAATGGCAGAAAGCTTGGAATCCGGATCGTTCAGAAGTTTTTCGATTTGAGCAATGTTTTCCGGGAACTGGGGCAATCTGTCAATGTAAGAGACGATATCGTCGGTTAGGTCGGCAATCTGGTCCTGAACCTTAGTATCCATTGGCATGGTTATCCGTGTGATCGTTTCGCCGTTTTCTACTAATATTTCATAACATTCATCGCTTAATCCGACTTTTTTGAGCATGAGGATCATGATTACAAGCCCAAGTCCCGCACCTTCGGATTCGTCAATAACTTGTGTCAGGGCATCTTCCAGATTGATAAATTGCTTGGAGCGAGCGAGCTTGTCGAATACGCGTTTGTATTCCATTTTTGTCATTTCGGAGTTATTTCGGATTTCCACGCAGATATCGTTGTGTTTAATCTGCATAATGACCTTTACATACAGTCCTGCATCTTTCTGGAGCTGGAGAAAATATCCGATATT
>Ga0302293_10000210_pt1 | contig 33950 bp, 32 predicted proteins | sample III_Fen_N2_2_FD_198758 | JGI IMG/M metagenome (GOLD analysis project Ga0302293, IMG submission 198758) | Peat permafrost microbial communities from Stordalen Mire near Abisko, Sweden - III_Fen_N2_2 | ecosystem: Environmental > Terrestrial > Soil > Wetlands > Permafrost | place: Sweden: Abisko...
CAATCAGCTCAGGATGTTTTGCCGCAAGCATAATGGCCACGCGAGCACCAAACGAATGCGCAACGATCTTGATGTTCGAGATTTTGTTCTCTTTTAACAGGTTCAGCACTTGCTCCGCATATTCCCCGACACCCCATGGCATGGGAGGTTCAGCGCTTTGACCATGCCCCGGAAAATCCAGTAAAACTACCGTTGCCACTTCATTCACGCTGTTCTGGATAAAAGAAAAAGAAGTGCTGTCACATCCCCATCCATGCAAAAAAAGCACGGTTGGCGCATCAGGGTTCAGATGTTGACAAATCTCATAATGGATCTGACACCCGTTAATGATCGCTTCCACATCGGCACCACCTTTCCAACAACAGCCCATGGTATTTTACCCCATATCGAAAAAAAAGAAAAGCATGTTCTTGAAAACCTATGCATTCCAAAACAGAAACAGTTATATTTCCTATCTATTCTGATAAAGGTTCCATAATTTTCATTCCTTATCGTTTCAAAATATCCCATTCAAGTTTATAATGATGTCATCAGGAATGCAAGCTATTCCAGCACTCTGAATGCCATCGAGTTCCTTAACGGATATTTTTGACACCAATCTAAGGAGGCATACCATGACTGCTCCTAAAACCATCGACGAATACATTGCACAGTATCCCAGCGACATACAGACGATTTGCCAGAACATTCGCAACACAATCCGCGCTGCCGCCCCAACTGCGACAGAAAAAATCAGCTATGGACTTGCTACGTTCTGGGATGGTGAAAATCTCATTCATTTTGGTGTGATGAAAAACCATATCGGCATTTATCCCGGCGCGGATGGCGTGGTTGCATTTGCCGATCGACTGACAGGATATAAGACCACGAAAGGAGCCATTCAGCTTCCGCTTAAAGACCCCATCCCCTATGGTTTGATTCGTGAAATCACGGAATATCGCATACAAAAGGTAAAAACTGCAAAGCTTGACAGAGCTTAATCCCTCAATGCCATTATTCTCATTTATCCCTATTGAATGCAAACAGGAGATTTCCTTCAAGGAACCTCCTGTTTTGATTCAATTCAACTTTTCAACCGACATTGGGTCGAGCGTCCAGATATAGCGACGCTTCTCAGGGCTGATTTCCAGCTTGTTCATCACTTGCGGAGGAACTTTCACCGTGCACTCCAATTCGCAATGTAACCGTTCACAGGTTTTCACGCTTGGCGTATTGTCCGGGTCAGTGGTAATCACGATGGTATGTTGCTCAAACGCAACCAGCAACGGTTCACATGCGCGGCACGCTTTTGCTGCGTAAGCATGACCGCGAAATGGCGGATCAATGTGATAACCAATGTGCCCCAAATAGAATTGCTCTGCGCTATCCCCGATGCGTAATGCGATTTCTCCGGCGATTCTCGCATCCGATCTCTGAACGATATCAAAAATCAGGGAGTGTTCGCAGTGTATCTGTCGGCTATATCCATAGTATTCCCTCGGGCATAACACAAGGCCATCCCCCCAGAGCATCGGTTCCTCCCGTCTGGCAAGACGGATAAACTTACGTACTAATTCGTTTTTCATAACTCCTGCAAAATTACCTTAGGCAAAAGAGCCTCAAAGTCGCTTACGGTAATCAGTTGTGTGCCATCCGTCATTACGCTGGCTGCACCCGCCGCCACACCCAGGCGTAGAGATTCTTCCATTGTTTCACCCTTGTCCAACCCCATAAGCACTCCACCTACCATTGCATCTCCTGCGCCAACTGTGGAATGCACCTCCACCTGAAGAGCCGGCGCAAACAATGTACGCTTGCCATCGGTATAGATTGCGCCATATTTACCCATGGAAACAATGACGTTACGCGCCCCGTATTGCACTAACAATAGAGCCGCGTCACGGATGGAGCGTAGCGTCTTCAATTCACGCTTCATTAATCCTTCCAGTTCCGGCAGGTTAGGTTTGATTAAAAACGGTTTCTCTTTCAGCCCAAGCAGCAAGGAGTTCCCGGCCGCATCCAGCACACAGTCTTTACCATGCACGTTTGCCAAGCACTTTTGATAGGTATCATCCGAGCATCCCAAGGGTAGGCGACCACTAAACTCCACAAAACGGCTGTTCATGGATTTTGCATTCAACAGTTCAAGAAAATCCTGAAACTGTTGCTCATCAATCGTTAAGCCAGGTTCATTGAACTCGGTAATCGCTCTGGTGTCCAAATCCAATATTTTCAGATTTGTTCGCGTTTTCCCGGGCAAAAGCACGTACTGAAAACTGATACTGTCATTTTGCATCATCTTTATAAACTCTGACTCATCCGCCGCGCCGAGGCATCCTACGCAGTTTACCTCTACATTCAGACGTTTTAGCACAATCGCGACATTGATCCCTTTGCCCCCGACATCATACCGGACGTCTTTCAAACGATTCATTCCGCCGTCAATCAGCTTATCCACGGTGGCCGTTTTATCAAAGGATGGGTTCATGCACACGGTTGTGATCATTGTTATCGCTCCCTTATGGGTTCTAGTGAAGTGCCCTTCCCGCGGTGCGGGAAGGGCACTTTGTTGCATTCGACAGGAAAACGCTTATTCCTCTTCTTCTTCTTCAAGCTTCGCGTTCTCGATAATCTTCTGGGCTACGCTTGTCGGGACTTCCTCATAGCGCTCAAACTTCATCACAAACGAGCCACGTGCCTGTGTCATTGAACGCAGATCAGTCGCATACTTGAACATTTCAGCCAGCGGTGCCTCCGCTTCGAGCTTCTGTTGGCCGTCTACCTGATTCATGCCCATGATGCGTCCACGACGCTTGTTCATGTCGCCCATGATGTCCCCCATGTATTCATCCGGGACAAACACCTCAACGTGCATGATCGGCTCCAGCAGCACCGGTCCAGCCTCAATGCAGCCTTTTTTGTAGGCAATACGCGCGGCGGTCTTGAATGCCATTTCGGAGGAGTCCACTGGATGGTAGGAACCGTCATACAGTTTGGCATGCAAGCCTACCATCGGATAGCCTGCCAAAACACCCTTCACAATATGCTCGCGCAGACCTTTTTCCACAGATGGGATAAAGTTGCGTGGTACTACGCCGCCAACAACCGCATCCTCAAATTCAAAGACCACATTGGTATCGCCAATAGGGGAAAACTCAATCCAAACATCGCCAAACTGGCCATGTCCACCGGATTGCTTCTTGTGACGTCCATTTACCTTCACGGTCTTTTTAATGGTCTCACGGAACGGGATGCGCGGATCCTGCAAATCGGCCTTCGCACCAAACTTTGTTGATAGTTTATTGCGAATGACATCCAGATGAAGTTCGCCTTGCCCGGACAGTAGCGTTTCGCTTGTTTCAACATTCTTTTCCACTTTGATGGAGGGGTCTTCTTCCTGTAAACGAGCCAGTCCGCCAAAGACCTTGTCTTCTTCGCCCTGCTTGGTTGCAAAGATCGCTTTGCTGATGCAGGGTTCGGGAAACTTAATTTTTGGGTAAACGATTTGGTTATTCTGATCACAAAGCGTATCGCCTGTGTTGGTATACTGGAGTTTCGCCAGTGCGCCAAGATCGCCTGCGTTGAGTTGCTGCGTCGCAATCTGTTTTTTGCCGCGTAATACATACACACCGGCAGGCTTATCCGACTTTTCGGCGGTGGCATTATAAATGGTAGTGCTGGGGGTAAGCACACCGCTCATAACCTTGAAGAGGGAGAGCTTGCCCACAAACGGGTCAGCGATCGTTTTATATACAAACGCAGAGAAAGGCTGATCGACTTTACAGGCGCGTTCAATTTCTTTGTTGGTTTTGGGGTCTATTCCTTTGTACACAGCACGTTTGGGTGAAGGCAGGAAGTCCGCCATTACATCCAGCAACTTCGATACACCAACACCGGTTACTGCGGAACAGGGAATCACAGGCGCAATTTGACCGGAGAACATGCCTGTTTTGAACCCTTCGAGGATTTCCTCATGGCTGAGGGTCTCGCCCTCAAGATACTTCATCATCAGCTCGTCATCAGCAGCGGCAGATGCTTCTGTGATTTCACTAAGCGCTGCGGCAATTTGATTCGCCATTTCGTCGGGTACGGGTATTTCTTTGGTGATCTTGTCTGCGAAAGAATACGCCTTGTTTTCCAGCACGTTTACAACGCCCTTAAAATCGGGACCATTGCCGATAGGTAAAAGAATCGACACCGCGCTATTGCCAAACATATCGCGTATTTGATTAACTGTCTTTTGAAAATCGGCATGGTCGCGATCCATCTGATTCACAATGAACATTTTACCTACATTGTTATCACTGGCATATTTCCACGCTTTTTCAGTGCCGACTGCGACTCCGCCCACAGCATTGACCAGAATTGCGGCAGTTTCTACCACACGCAACGGCCCCATCATTTCGCCAATAAAATCAAAATAACCTGGCACATCAATAACGTTAAGCATCTTCTGCTTCCAGTCAATCGGTGCGATTGCTGCGCTGATGGAAATGTGGCGCTTGATCTCCTCAGGGTCAAAGTCGGTTACAGTTGTGCCTTCATCCACCTTGCCCTGACGGTCGGTTACTCCGGCAGCGAAGAGCAGTGCTTCCATCAGCGTTGTTTTGCCCTCGCTGCCATGCCCCATGAGGGCGATATTTCGGATATCTTTGGTTTCATAACTAGCCATGGTTGATCCCCCTTATTTATTTCATTAGCATCATCGTGCAAAGTTTTTTGTATACAAACAGAGCCCCAATACTTTGCACAGAGACATGACGCTTTAGGAACGATAGTATGCTTGACTATTGTAGCAGATACATATCAAAAAGAAAAGAAAAAATTTCACAATACTATTGCATACCTTTTACAATTGGCAAACATTCAACGCGTAAAATAGAGGCAAGCTTTGTTTGCTTTCATCCATTTGCGTCATTATATAATATCGCTATGAAAGGGGCTGATCACCTGTTAGATATTCCTCTATCTTTCGCCAGAGCCTTTGCACCTCAATAAATTGCTGGTAGTGCACCTCTACATCCTGGTTATAACGATCTAGTTCACCCATTATGTTCTCAAAATCTTTCATATTGAAATATGTGCTCATTTTAGGAATACTTTTGATAAGCTTTTCACGCGCCTCCTGAATCAACGATGAATATTGATCCCGTCTGGTAATGTAGAGCAGCAGGGGTTTGTAACGCACCCACCCAATACAGGCTTTATAAAACCGATTGACAACAAACCGCGAATCCGCAGTATTTGGTTTTAGTTTTGTAGGCAGCACGCCGCTAAGTAGAAAATTATACATACCAAACCCATTATGAAATGCATAGCTTGGGATTCTAAGCACTTTTCTGTCATGAAGGCAAGTGCTCAGGAATGTATCTTCTCCGCGTGCACCCGGTGGATTGTAAAACGGGAATACACGGGAAGTATCGGTCAGGTTTAGGCAGAGATTCGACCCTGTGATAAACTTACAATGATTCGTCTCTGGTACTTCAGTTGCCTGATCTCCAACCAGGATCGCAGTATCCGCGTAAGTTACGCCTCCCTGACGCATTAAACGCATGGTATGCTCCCAACTGACAATATCATTGCTGATCGCTTCAATAAATAATTGAAAATCAGCTTCTGCGAGTACGTCATTAAAGCGAATACAGGGAATCGGCGATATATACCCGCAATGGAAACCGTTTGTGATATCTGCATCCGCAATATATTTCAGGTGATTGGCGAGCACCGGCTGACCGCTCCAAAGCGCGACTTTATGCGCTCTGGTAACAGCCAGTGGGTATTCGTCATCATCCAGAAATAGCAAATAGTCGATTTGATCTTTTACGGCTGCATATAAAATCGCGTTGCGCATACCCGCATAGCCGGATGAAAAGAAGATATCCGCCTCGCGTTCCTCTAGAACACCATCTTGAATAAGTGCGCTCGTTTCTTTCTGCATGTATGCCGTGTCGATAAAACGTATCTTCCACAGTTGTTTCCTTATATCAGGACTGATGCGTGTGAAATCAGTTGAATTGGTATCGTTGTATGTCAGATCATAGGCGATAAACACATGAAGCCGAACATTTTCTAATTGCGTCAGCCCACTTTCCTGCCAGCTTTCGATATAGGTTTTCAGAACTTTTAAAAAATTCTTGCGTCCGGTAGCAAAACCGATCCCTACGTTAATTGGCTTTTCATTTTCCATTGTTTCTCCTTGTCTGTTCATTTTGCACCAAAATCGTTGCCATTCGTTCTTATTTTTACAATATATGTTTTTTGTTGTCTTGTCAAATGCACACATTCACATTGTGTGCGAATATGTGCATCTTTATTATTATTTCAAATAGATCATTTTTAAATATCCTTCCAAGTTTCCATGCTCGGAAACTTGGATAGATTCGATGTTGAGGTCTTCCATGCAACACAGGAGAATGGCCAACCCATGCACGATAATATCAGCGCGCTGCGGTTGAACTCCCGGTAGTTTCATTCTTTCTTCCAGCGGCATATCCGCCAACATTTCCATGTTCGCGATGATATCATTTCTTTTGGCAACATAACCGTGAATCCGTTGTCGATCAGCCCAGTTTATATTCTGTACCAGTGCCGCCGATGTGGTAAAAGTACCTCCTACGCCAACCCATACTTGAGGAGGCTCCAGCTTGAGAATCATTTTTCTTCTAGGTTCCAATATCGTAGAGGCACGCCTGCGAACCGCATAGGCATCTGCTACCGACTGGATTGGCTGCATACGGAACAAACGCACAGCGCCCATTTGCAGGCTATCCGCAAACTCAATATGTTCACCTTGTCCAATCACAATTTCTGTAGAACCACCGCCAATATCAATCATACCCGATCGTGCTGTTCCTGTAGAACCAATAAAAGAAAGCTTTGCTTCCAAATCACCGGTACAGATATCCAACTTAAGGCCAGTAGCCTTATCCAGGCTCTCACTGAACGCTCGTTGGTTTCGAGCATCTCGAACAGCGCTGGTTGCAAACAGATGAATTTCCTCTGCTCCCAGTTCCAATGCCTTCAACTGCATTCTGCGCACACTGTCGCAAGCAAGTTCTATCATATCACAAGAAATGTTCCCATTCTTATCCAAAGCGGCAAAGACGCGCAACCCCTCGCGATCCCTCAGGATCCGATGGAGCTGTGCGTCTTCAATATCCGCAACAAGCATTCGTAAAGAGTTGGAACCAATTCCGATGGCTGCCGCCCGCAAACTCCTCACCCCTTGTCGTTCAGTTTTGGGTATGTTTCACTATTTCCCATCCGTGCCATAAAGAGCATCCGGATTGGTAATCACAAAACGAATTTCATCCGGCTTCATATAATCGTACAGCGTACGTGCCTGGTTTTCAATAAAAGCGTCAGTGTTTGAACTGGCGAGTGTATCCTTTAACCTATTCTGTTCAGTTTCAAGCGTATTGCTGCTTGCAACCGCTTGCTGATATTGTTGATTCGCATCCGCGATACTGTTATCCAGTTTAGAACTCACCCACAAAAAAGCGATCGTTATGCACGCCAACACGGCGAGAACAGGCACTAGGCCAACTCTCTTGCGCATATTGCTCAGCTCCTTTGTATAGGTAATTTATTAAGTATCTATTCGACATATATTGGGGTATTCCTCCAAGACGATCTAAATATTTCGTATTTGAACGACAGTCGTACTTGATTGAAGTCTGGAACTTCATCCGCCATTATTCCGGGTTATTATTTCCGGCATGGTTTTTCTTTGCAATCCTTCGGTCGTCAAAATTACAAGTGCGCTTTTTTAGTGTTGTGTGTTCACACCATGCTGGCGAATTTTCTCGATACCGTAAAACAGCCCAAAGGCAAAAATATTCGCAACCACAACACTCGCGCCTGTAGGTGTATTGTATAAATACGAACATACCAAACCCAGTAAAAAGCATACAATGGATACTATCGCCGCACAGATTGCCACACCATGGAAGCTTTTACATGCCCGCATTGCCGTAAGAGCAGGAAACAGGATCAAGCTGGAAATCAGCATTGCACCCATCATACGCATACCCAGCACGATGGTAACAGCCGTTAAAATGGCTAACAGCATATTGTAAATGTTCGCTCGTAACCCTGTCGCTCGGGCGAATGTTTCATCAAAAGTGACGGCAAACAACTTACGGTAGAAGATGCCAAACATCAACAAAACTGCCGCCGCAAGGATTACGCTCAGCCATACATCGCCTTCGCTCATGGCCAGTATACTCCCAAACAGGTAATTGTTAATATCCGTAGTCATGCCTTTGCTAAAGGAAAGTACCATGACCCCAACCGCAAGCGCACCGGTTGAAATCATTCCAATCGCTGCGTCTCCTTTAATTTTACTGCTTTCACTGACTCGCAGCAGTAGAAATGCCGACGCTACCACTACCGGAACAGCAACCGCCAGAGGAGCCAGTCCCAATGTCGCAGCGATGGCAAGCGCGCCAAATCCCACATGGCTCAATCCATCGCCGATCATCGAATAACGTTTCAGCACTAGACTGATACCCAGCAACGCTGAGCAAAGCGAAACAAGCAATCCTACAATCAGCGCGCGTACCATAAAACCATATGAAAACATGGAGCCAATTAGCTCAATCATCTTCTTCCCCCCCTAAAAAGCTATGGCATAGTTCTGAGCTCATATACTCCTCGGATGTGCCATAGAAGAGAGGCTTATGATGCAAATGCAGAATGTGCTTTGCATATCGTACCGCCGCCTGAATATCATGAGAGATCATAATGATAGTAACCCCATGATTCCTTTGCAAATCTTCGATCATCTCATACATTTCCCGAGTGGCAGCAGGGTCAAGTCCGGCAACGGGCTCATCCAGTAAAAGAAGTTTGCTGGTCGCACAAAGCGCCCTGGCTAACAAAACTCGTTGTTGCTGCCCTCCCGAAAGCTCCATAAAGCTGCTTTTACGGAGATTGTCAATCCGCATCAAGTTCATATTTGCTTCTGCGATTTTCCGCTGTTCTCCGGTTAGAAATAAGGAACGCGCCGCAAACCCGGAGGAAACAACTTCCCACACAGAGGCGGGAAAATCACGCTGTACTGCATTCTTTTGGGGTAAATAGCCTATTTCGGTCTGCTTCAAACCGTCACCGAACTCAATCTTCCCATTGCTGGGTTCCAAAAGACCGAGCATTCCCTTGACTAGTGTGGATTTCCCAGATCCATTGTCGCCCACGATGCAAAGATAGTCTCCATCCAACACTGTCAGGTTAATACCGGAGGCGACCTCACGTCCTTCATAGGCGAAAGCAACGTCCCGGCAGGTAAGTAATGGCATGATCGTATGGCTCCCTTCCCGATTCCCTGGTGCTGATTGATATATTCCGTTCATCCGTATGGATTCATATCTAATTTGTCGAAAGTAAAGTCGTGTTTCTATTGCTCCCTGCATCTTCATGCAAAAAGTATTTTGGTGAAATTGAAGCATATTTGTACCCGATTATCTTAGGTAGAATGATCAACATAAGATTGCAATCGCGCTCAACGTAAGGTATCTTCGTTGATCTCCGGTACAATGGCTTTTTCAGGTTTATGGCTTCTTTACTTCAGTGTATTCTTGCTTTCGTTTAGCTTCACAACTTTCGCATCTTCCGTACAGAATTGTCTGGCATTCATCCAGAATAAAACCGTGGTGTCCCAGAAGATGATTGGTAAAGTCATGTACCACATCACAATGCAGGTGTGCCAGCTTACCGCAATCCACACAGCGGATGTGAAGATGGGTATCCTGGCAGGGGTTCAACTGATACAATGACGCGTCACCTGTGGCTTGCGGGGCATACCGTCTCAAAAAACCTTCATCGCACAGCCTTGCTACCGCACGGTATACGGTTGTCATGCCGACATCCGCGCCAAGTGCCGAATATACTTCTTCCGCAGTCACGCAAGCATCTGGGCGTTCCCGAAAGTAATCGGCAATAACTTCTTTCTGTTTCGTCTGATATTTCCCGCGATCCGCCATAGTATCACCTCCTGCGTTTGAAACCGATAATCGTTTTCATATTATATCATAGATTCTCTTTTGTCAAGGTTGATCAGTATATTCCCCAATGGCAAGTCATTCTTTCCTGTCCGTTTTATCTATTATGGCAGTAAATAAACCAATACATCATGGGGATATCCGGCTGGTGATTGATCTGGCATAAAATGATAATCAAACTAGAATATTCTGTGTTCGTATGATGTGAAGCCCCCCTGGCATCATAAATTACTTTTAGTTATGGCCACGATATAGCGTATAAATATAACTTAGTTTGGTACTAATCATGCAGGTTCGCCCACGAATTTAGAGAATTACGACGAAATTTTCGTTTACCTTACGAAAATGTGTTCGAACATGGTCTTTTAGCCCGTATAGACCATGCGAAGCGAGGTTTATCCATTGACAAGTGTTTTCCGAACTTTTATAATGTAAAAGGAGAAACGTATGTAACCGAAATTGAATAACATAGGGAGCAACCATATGCCTCAAGATTTGTTCGTAACGATTAAATCGCACTATAACACCTTTACACGTGCCGAGAAGCATATCGCAGATTACGTTTTATGCAGTGCAAAAAACGTGCTTTATATGTCGATCACAGAACTGGCAAATGCGTGCGATGTAGGCGATACCAGTGTGTTCCGTTTTTGTCGGCACCTGGGGAAGAGCGGTTATCAGGATTTTAAGGTTGATTTGGCACAGGCGGTCAGTGAAGCACACAGCATGCCAGCGCTTGCCAACTGCATCGTCAACAACAGCGACTCAACTGATGTGATGATTCAAAAGGTACTCAACAACAACATTGCAGTACTCAAGGAAACGTATCAATTGATTGACCCTATTACCCTTGCGACCACAACACAATGGCTTAGTGAAGCGGAACACATTTGTTTTTTTGGTGTGGGCGCTTCCTCTGCATCCGCGCTGGAAGCAAACAATCGATTCCTGCGTGTTTGTTCAAAAACCGAATGCACACTGGATGCCCGTATGCAAATGATGCGTGCTTCCCTATTGCACAAAAATGATGTGGCTATTCTTTTTTCTTACTCTGGAGCCACTAAAGAGACGGTCGCCATTGCGCAGGCTGCCAAAGATGCCGGAGCTCACAGCATTTGCATTTCTCGTTTTGCACGCTCACCACTGGCTGAAATTTGCGACCTGATCTATCTGTGTGGCGGCAATGAAGGTCCGTTGCAAAGTGGAAATCTGAGCGTTAAAACTTCACAGCTGCTGTTAATGGAAGTGCTCTACATCGCTTTTTGCCAAGCAAACCCTGAACGTTGTGAACATAATCGTCAGCTCACCACCTCCTTTTTGCAACGCGATAAACTGTAAGGAATTGCCGATATAATTCATAGCCAGAAACCGGTTCACATCCATCCGAACTTTATAAGCGGCTTTCTCAACCAACCCACTCCCTTGTCAAAGCGTATGTCGAATGGTACAATGCATTCACAGAACTTTGTCAAAGGGGTGTTTTCATGATTCAGGATTTACGGATCGTCGTGGTTGGTGCCGGTGCGATTGGCGGTATTACCTCCGCATTGCTGGCAAGACATGGCTACGATGTAACGCTGGTTTGCAAACATCTGGAGATTGCAACCCTTGCAACAGGCCGTGGACTGCATCTGACTGGCATCAAGGGTGAGTTAATGATACCGGTGCATGCCGTCGCTTCTATGGAGGAACTTACCGGTACCTTTGACGTAGCGTTAATCGCCACGAAAGCCTATGATATGCCAGCCTCTGCCAAGGCGCTTTTGCCCTTTCTGAAAGCGGATACACTCGTGGTTAGCCTGCAAAACGGCATCTGCACCGATGCTCTGTCTGGAATCGTTGGCCGCGAACGTGCTGTGGGCTGTGTTATCGGCTGGGGTGCTACTATGCATGCGCCCGGCGAGCTGGAAATGACCAGCACAGGCGAGTTTATCATCGGGCGTATCGAAGGTGATCAGGATACACTAGAACCGCTGAAAGCAGCGCTTTCCACAGTAACCGAAACCATCATCAGCAATGATATATTCGCTGAACTTTACAGCAAGTTGATCGTGAACAGTTGCATCACCTCGCTTGGCGCGATCTGTGGCCTTCGACTTGGTGAAATGCTCCAACGCAAACAAGCGCGCAATATCTTTCTAGCAGTCATTGGCGAAGGTATGAACGTTGCACACGCCATGAATCTTAAAGTACCTCCATTTGGCGGTAAACTGGACTATGAAAAACTAATGCACGGCAACCGTTTCATCGACAGGCTTCGCCGTCATACCATGATCTATCTGGTCGGCATCAAATTCAAGAATTTGAAAAGTTCCAGTTTGCAATCACTCGAGCGTGGCCGTCCAACCGAAATCGACTATTTTAATGGATATATCGCCTCAAAAGGCGAAATGCTCAGTATCTCCTGCCCCATCAATCGAAGGTTAACGGAAATGGTGAAGGAGATTGAAAACGGTAAGCGCAGCATCAAGGTTGAAAATCTGTTTGACCCTGCCTTTCAAATGCTTTGATCTATTTTCTGATGCACTGTAAACTAAAAGCGCCTTCCCGATGGTTATCCGCCGGAAAGGCGCTTTTAATTGTGTTAATTGTCAACCAACACTTAAAATCAGCGCAATCATTCAACCGTTTTTGTGGCAATCACATCTACACCGGTATCACATACGTTCGGATACACAATGTCTCCCATACGGACAGGTGCTTTCAGCGTAAGTGATTCAATCGCTTGCATACAATCGAAGATTTTCGCTTTTGGGACAGGTGTTCGAGTTTTAACACTCACCGGCATTTTGCGATCCACTACAGTCACGACTGCCGTTACCATCCGCTTTGGTGCTACGCTTTCCTGTAAGGCGTATTCAACTCCTCGCTTGCAGCTGTTGCCGGTAACGCTTACTACCTTTCCATTTTCCACGTTCACATTCATCCGGCAACCAACAGGGCAATTTATACAGGTAATCAGCTGTTCCACGCACACACCCCCTCGCTCGCGTCAATCCTTACTGTTAGATCATTTCCGGAAAGTGCCTTGATCAGTTCAGGTTTCAACGTTACATCTGCCATTTCTCCCGGGGCGAGAATGCGCTTCTTCACCTTATAAATTTCCTGATCACCATCCATTATCCTGAGGGTTGCATTCTCATATACGCAGGATGGGCGAAACATAACCTGGATCGGTTCGGGCGTAACATCCGGAAGTGGGACATGAATGCGTTGCGGCACAACGCCACGCACGCCTTCGCCATCCAGCACGGCAATCATTCTTGAACTCTGCATTTGCTTGCCAAGGGCATATGCTGCGGCAGCTTTTCCAGCCTTGAAACTTTCATCGCTTACAAAATCCACTAAATCATGCACATGCAGCACATTACCGCAGGCGAAAATACCGGATTGGCTGGTTTGAAGCGTATCATCCACCACTGCGCCTTGAGTGGTGTTACTAATATCCACCTCAGCTTGCCGCGATAGTTCGTTTTCTGGAATCAGCCCTACAGATAACAATAACGTATCACAATCAAAGTGTGTTTCTGTGCCGGGAATCGGCTCACGTCGCATGTCCACTTTCGCCACAGTCAAGCCTTCCAGCCGTTCACGTCCTTGTATATCTATCACAGTGTGATTCAAAAGCAGTGGAATGTCATAATCATGAAGGCATTGCACGATATTTCGATTGAGGCCGCTGGAATAGGGCATGATCTCTACGCAGGCAAGTACCTTCGCACCCTGTAGCGTCATACGACGCGCCATAATCAGGCCAATGTCGCCGCTTCCCAGAATCACGACTCTTTTGCCTGGCATATAACCTTCCAGATTCACAAACTTCTGTGCCGTACCCGCTGAAAACACGCCAGAACAACGTGTTCCCGGAATGGCCAACGCACCTCGAGGGCGCTCGCGGCAACCCATTGCAAGCACAATCGCGCCAGCCTGATATAACTGTACGCCTTTCTCCTTACTGATTGCTGTTACCATGCGTCCACCCGTCACGTTCAGAACCGTGGTTTCACATCTTACCTCAATGCCCAATTCTTTCACCCTGTCGATATCGCGCTGCGCGTATTCAGGGCCAGTCAACTCTTCTTTGAATCGGTGGAGTCCAAAACCGTTATGAATGCATTGCTTCAGGATTCCGCCCATTTCCGGTTCGCGTTCCAATACCAGAAGATGTTCCGCACCGGCGTCGTATGCTGCAATCGCCGCAGCTAAACCGGCTGGGCCTGCCCCGATAATCAATACGTCAACGATCTGAGTTTGAATCGATTCGCTCATATCAGGTATTCCCCTTTCCGACATTTCTGGCCGCGTCGGCAATGGTGCCAGCCAGTATGCGGCTTTCGCCGCCGCCTTTCGTTACCTCGGTCGGGAGGATACCCAATTCCTCTGCGATCATTTCCAGCACTCTTGGGCCGCAAAACCCACCTTGACAGCGCCCCATACCTGCGCGTGTGCGACGTTTCACCGCATCAATGGTGTGCGCACCGACAGGCCTGCGAATGGCTGTTCGAATTTCCGCTTCGGTTACCTGTTCACAACGGCAAACAATGCTGCCGTATTCATGATTTTTTTCATAAGCTGCCTGCCGCTCGGCTACGTTCATATCTGAGAAGGGTTTTAACCTTTCAGGCACAGGTTTCCACTCTGATTTCTTCAGCAGTTTGTTTTCTATAACAATCTGTCCGCAGAGCGCCTTGGCGATGGCCGGTGTGGCCGTCAAACCGGGGCTTTCGATGCCCACTGTTTCGTATGCTCCTATGACCCCATCCACAGCGCCAACAATAAAGTCATCACCTTTTTCATGGGCACGAATACCTGCAAAAGTGGTCACTACCGTGCGTAGGCTCTCTTTCGGCCATGTAAGGAATGCCTTATCACGCACAATACGCAGCGCTGCGGCGGTCGTACTCACATCCATATCGTCGTCAGTATCCTGTGCAGAAGGGCCAAGCAGCAGTGTTTTATGAGCCGTTGGACTCACAAGCACACCTTTCCCCATTTTGGATGGAGTTTGGAACATCGTACGGCTAAACATGGGCTTGATCTCATGATCCAGCAAATAGTACTCGCCTTTGCGAGGTGTAATTTCCAATTTCTTCTCGGACAGTTGGTTGTGTAGCACACCGGAACGCGTGCCTGCGCAGTTGATCAGGATTTTCACACAGATGTCTCCATGATTGGTAGAAACACAGAAATTCCCATCTTTTCGACGAATGATCAGCGCTTCGGTATTCAAAAGAAATTCGACTCCGTTGACCGCCGCATGGTCAGCCAACGCAAACGTAAGCTCATATGGACTTGTGAGGCCGCTGGTTTCAGCGAGAAGCGCACAAACAACCTCTGGGTTTGTGTTGGGCTCCAGTTCGAGGATGCGATCCCGCTCGATAATCGAGAGCCCATCCACCCCATTGGCTAAACCCTGATGATAGAGTTTTTCAACCGTCTCTCGCTGCTCCTCTTCAAAAGCAAGTACCATCGCACCGGATTGCACATAAGGGGCATTCACTTCGTGGCAGTAAGCCGCAAACATGCGGTTGCCCTCCACATTGAGTCGTGCTTTCACACTACCGGGCTTAGCATCAAAACCCGCATGTACAATCCCGCTGTTGGCTTTGCTCGCACCTTCCGCAATATCTGCTCCGCGCTCAATCAGTGTTATCGAAGCCTGATACGCGCTCAGTTCGCGTGCAATACTGCAACCGACCACGCCACCGCCGATGATGAGAATGTCCCTAACCAAACCGATCCCTCCAAGCATGCTTTCTGCATGTAAAATCGTTCTAAATGGTGCGTACTGCCACATACCGCATATCGTACTTTCAGTGCATTCAGTCTAATCTATAGGAGTATAGATACCTGTGTTTTACGTACGCAGACTAACATACAGCGCAACTCCTTACTCCACGTGGTCTATCGCAATCGGCTGTACCCCTAAGGCTGGAAGCACCTTCTTCCAGAAAACTTCCTGCGAAAAAATCACGGTTGCTGTGTTATCACAGGGGTGAAATGCAATCTCTGGCGTATCGCATACTGCCTTATCATAACAAAGCGTAACGCAATGTTCCCGATCAAAGAAAAGTGCCAATGGGCTAACCGAACCTGAAGAAAGATGCAAAAGATCATGCAAGGCTTCCTCTGGCGCAAAGCTCAATCGTGACACGCCGAGTTCCTTACTGACGATGGATGTACGAAACGGGGTGCTGGGTTTAAGAAGCATTAAATAGAAGTTCGTCTTTTGACGGTTGCATAAAAAAACATTCTTACAAATCGTTACATGATCGTTAATGAAAGTCATCAACAGGCAATCTTCAATGGTGTTGGCTTGCATGTGTTCATACAATTGGTACGGCATGTGGTTATGATCCAACCAGTTAATGACGGTGTCACGAACCTCTTGCCTTGTTTGCATGCGCACATTCTCCTTAGCGTTATATGAACCTGATATCGCCGCAGTCTTTATCATACCGCATTCAATCCTATTTGTACACCTACTTAACGCTATGCGAATACAATTTTATGATACTCACTACCATAGACAATCATTGTCAACGCCCGAATTTTCATGCTATAATATTCTCAGGGAAAAGGGGGCGTAATTATGAAGCGCAGAATCGGCATATTAACCAGCGGCGGCGATTGTCCCGGTTTAAACGCGGCCATCCGTGGCGTGGCACGCGCGGCATATGAATTGTTTGACGCGGAGATTATCGGCATTCGCAACGGATATGGCGGACTGATCGAAGGCGAATGTCAAGAGATGACCAAAAAGCAGTTTTCAGGCATTCTCACACTGGGCGGCACCATTCTTGGTACCAGTCGTACGCCTTTCCGCTACATGCAGGTAATTGATGAAAACACAGGCATTGATAAAGTAGCGGCCATGAAGAAAACCTATAGCGATCTGAAACTTGATTGCTTGGTTGCCCTGGGTGGAAACGGCACGCACAAAACCGCCAATCTGCTTTCGCAGGAAGGCCTCAATGTGATTGGCCTCCCCAAAACGATTGATAATGACCTGTATGGCACTGACTTTACTTTTGGCTTTCATACCGCGATGGATATCGCCACTGAGGTCATCGACAGAATTCATACCACCGCTACCAGCCATGGGCGTTGTATGGTAATTGAAGTGATGGGTAATAAGGTTGGATGGCTGACCCTCTATTCCGGCATCGCAGGTGGTGCGGATGTAATTTTGATTCCCGAAATCCCTTTCAGCATCCAGAAGGTCGCTGCGACGGTGGAAACACGCGCTAAAAGCAAGAAGCCTTTCTCCATCATAGCCATAGCCGAAGGGGCACTCAGCGATGAGGAAGCCAAGATGAAGAAGAAGGAGCGCGAAGCCTATCGTGCCTCGCTGCCTTATGACTGCATCAGCAAGCGAGTATCTGCACAGTTGCAGGAAATGGTTGGTGTGGAAGCAAGGCACGTTGTGCCCGGCCACATTCAGCGCGGAGGCAGCCCGAGTGCATATGACCGAATTCTGGCCACTCAGTTTGGCGTGCATGCCGCTGAACTCATCCGCGATGGGATCTATGGCGTGACCGTTGCCCTTAGCGGCAACCGAATCATTCATAATAAGCTCAGCGATGTCGCAGGCATCGCCAAGCCAGTGCCCAAAGATGAAACCATGATCCAAACCGCCCGCAATATCGGCATCGCAATGGGTGATTGACAAACCATGTAACGCCGCCTTCCCCTAAAAGGGAGGTGGCGTTTTTGATTCCTTCTTTCATAAATGAAACATCTCCGTATTTGTAATAAGGTTCCCCCCTCCCTTTTCAAAAGTTTTATCAGAAATACCGACAATACGATCGCTACTCAAGGTTTCCGTATAAGCATTAGAATCAAGCATAAATCTTCTTGAGTCCCGAAAGGTTGTTGATGGTGCATTCGCCCATTTCTGACCATTTTTGTGTGCTTTGTAATGATAATATTGCTTTTTATCAATTGCTGCGGATGATGCATCCCACGCTCGCCCATCGTGTGGTTTTTCGCCCCACATCGGTGAATAAAGTACAGTCTGTCATCGCTTTGGTGATGCATTCATACGGATTATCACAGAAGCAGAACCTGTTGCTCGGCAATGATCATGGTGTTTTTTCTTCTACTCACCTTATCCATACGCAATAATCAGAGACCTCAGCCTATCAGCACCAAATCAAACAGACAGGGCAGGCATTTCATGGATCAAACAAAAAACCGGAGGCGCATCGCTGGCCTCCGGTTTGAGTATGGTTTATGCGAAGGGATTTTCTTTGGGGTAAAGCACGCCGGCGGGACGGTTGTAATCGATATCCGTAACGCCCAACATTTTAAGAGCCTCAAATAGAACCTTGCCCACTTTACCGAAGGCAACTGCGCCATGATGCGGGTAGCGTTTCTCCACGAGCACGTGACGGTAGAAACGGGCCATTTCCGGAATAGCGAACACGCCGATACCGCCAAACGAACCGGTAGCTACTGGCAGAATTTCACCCTGTGCGATATAGCTGTGCAGAGTAGCATCGGAAGCGCCTTGCAGACGGAAGAATGTAATTTCACCGGGCTTCATGTCGCCTTCCAGCGTGCCACGGGTGATGTTAGGCTCGGTATCCGGCTCCAATGCGCGCTTCATAATCAACTGATATTTCATTTCCGGCTTTTGAATGTGGCAAGCCGGGGTATTGCCGCAGTGGAAGCCCATAAATGTATCATCAAGTCGATAGTTATACTTGCCTTTGATGCCTTCAGCATACAGATCGGCGGGTACGGTGTTGTTGATATCCAAAATGGTCGGGGGTGTCTGCAATGCACAGGCAACCATGTACTCACTCAGACCACCATAGATATCCACTTCACAGCTGATGGGCATCAGACGGCTGGCAAAGCGGCTGTTCACATAACAGGGCACAAAGCCAAACTCAGTCTGGAATGCAGGCCAGCATTTATTTGCCATAAAGGCATACTTTGCCGCGCCAAGATTCTGCTCTACCCAATCAGTCAGTGTTGCTTCATACTGTGCAAGGCGCGGCAGAATGCCCGGCATCTTGTTGCCTTCGCCCAGTTCTTTTTCCATATCCTTGATGATCTCCGGGATACGCTTATCATCAGCATGTGCCTTGAAGGCAGCGAACAGATCCAGTTCGCTGTTCTCCTGCACGTTTACAACCCCCAGGTCGTAAAGCGGCTTGATAGGCGCGTTGCAGGCAAGAAAATCGAAGGGACGCGGTCCAAAAGTGATGACTTTCAGGTTCTTAACCCCTAAAACAACTCTGGCAATAGCGGCAAAATCTTCGAGCTTGTCGGCGATTTCGTCAGCGGTACCAACAGGATATTCGGGAATGTACACGTTTTTTAGCCCACGCAAACCGATATTGTAGCTCGCATTGAGCATACCGCAATAGGCATCACCACGGTCACTGCGGACAGTCTCCTTGGTTTCCTCTGCAGCTGCCGCGAACATCACGGGGCCGTCAAATCTTTGGGCAAGTATGGTTTCGGGGCCTTCAGGGCCGAAGTTGCCAAGGTAAACCAACAGTGCATTCACACCGTTGTCCTTAAGTTCCTTCAGTGCAGGTTCAACGTTCAGCTCGTTTTCAATGATTGTTTCGATTTCAATGATTTGACCGTACTTTTCCTGATAGGCGGCTACCAACGCGGATCGACGAACGCGCGAAAGCTTGATGGGAAAGCAATCGCGGCTTACCGCCACGATGCCGAGCTTAATAACAGGGATATTTACCATAATGTCTCCTCCTTTGTAATCGGTAACTAACTCTAATTGTATTCGAAAAGTGTACTCTGTCAAGTTAAAATTATTCCGACCCGCAGATATTTTCCGATAAGACAGGAAATAATTTGTTCGTACATCTTAGCATTAGTCATGGATTTCTGACCTGATAACAACATTTTTCCATAATACCGCCATGGTTGTCAGTCATTATTTCCACTCGGTATCAGGTTGCCTCTGAAGTTTTTATTAGAGGCTGGAACAGATGCCATCTGCACTAATTGCAAAAGATTTCTGATCTGTTCCCATACAAAGTGTCTTTGTATGATTTGAGCACCGCATATCGTACGCAAGAATCTAAATCTTGTGAGATAGTCCCGTACACGGTTAAGGTGGAAACAAGATGCTGATAGAGATTGAATCGAAGTTTCGAAATGATGCTTTCTTCTTTACTATCGTAAACAGATGCGTTGTCGAAAGTCAATTGCATCAGGCGTTCACGACAGGAAAACGCCGCTCCGGAAACTCCGGAGCGGCGTGGAAGGTTCCCTAAAGATAGTTTATTTACCGCCCATCATTCCGCCCATGGCACTGGAAACACTGGCAGGCAGATTGCCCAACACTTTGTAAAGCGTTGCCATCGCGCTGGACTGGAGTGTGCCGATGTAGGTCTGCAAATCCGCCGAGCTCAATTTAAGAACTTCAAGTGCGGTGGCCGGCGTTACTTCCTTCAAGGAAGAGAAGAAGCCGCTGTCATCCTGCACAACCGTGTTCACCTTAATCGTGCCCAACAGGGTGGTATCCGCTGCAGCCTTGATCGCTTCAATGCTCTCACCGCTGGATACGCTCAGTGAAGAATCAATGGTGTTATCGCCTGTTACTTGATCAAAGGCCACTAAAACCGCCATCGGGCTTTCGGAACTGTTAGACGTAAGATCCAATGTACCGAAGGTGTGCTTGGCATCCGAATAATCAGCCATGCCATTTGCCACAAAAACGGTCTTTTCGTCCCCATTCACCACGTTGAGTGATCCAGTTGCCGTTTTGTCATCTTTGGTCAATGTGCCAGTTACATCAACCGTCTTCTTGTCATCCTCGCTGACCGACATTTTAAAGTTGTAGGTTTTGGAGGGATCCATAGTCTTTTTGGTAAAAGTGAACGCAACGTTCATTTTTGTCGTTTTCGGTTTAGCAACTGTTGGTGTCGGCTGTGTTGCGTCAGTGGTTGCCGTAGCATCCACTGTGGCGTTTTGGGTGAAATTACCGGTCAACGTAAACTCAGCGGCGACGATATTATTCTCGCCCTTGGTATAGACAGTGATGGGCATGCTCGCATCCGACTTGAGAATTTCGGCTTTAATCGTCGCAATGGTTTCCGTTGTTTTAGCCGTAGCCTGCTCATCCGTTAAGGTAGAATCCTGTGCTTTCAGTTGGGTTGTAACCTGCTTCTGAATGTAAGGAACATCATAAAGGCTTGCCAAGTCTTCTTTGGTAATGGTGATATCAGTCTTGGTATCAGCGGTATCGCTGTCTCCAAGTGTAAACTCACCCGATGTGACGACTTTTTTTGCTTCAATGGCGTTCATCCAATTCACAAAAGCTGCATCGCCCCCCATGGAATCGATGATCTTCTGTTTGATTTCCGCTTCGGTAAGCTTCAGCGTTTCTGTACCGGTGGTTCCGGTAACTGTGCCGGATGATGTCATCTGTTGCAGCGCGGAAGCAAAACCGCTGGTAAACTGATCGATGCTAGCCTGATCTGCACCGGAGCTCTTCATCGCTTCAGTGATCCCTTTGCTCACATCTTCCCAAGAGAAATAGAGGGGCTTGGTGCCAAGCGTTTCGCTTTGCACATACACACCATCTTTTTCCACGCGCAGTTGTGCTGCGACTGTGTCAACGCCTTTGAGCACAAGTGCGAACGAACCATAGCCACCCGGCACTTTGTTGATTCGAATAGCGGCGGCTGCACTCAGATCGGCAACAGCCTGATCAGCTGCAAGCGATTTCCCCGGTACAAAAGTAACCGTGCTGACGATCTCTTTTCCATCGGTAACTGCCTGCTTAAGTAAATCGACCGCGGCGCTCTGTGCCATAGCGCTTAGCGGCAACATTAAAGCCACAACACAACTGAGTAAACGAACCCATGTTTTGCGTTTCATTATCATAATCCTCCTTATGTCATTCGGGTAATCCCGATGTTTGTATTATACAGGACAGTCTGTCGGCTGTCACGTATTTCCTGCCACAATCAGGAATAAATCCTGTCAATTGTCGTTTCCGCGTGTTGAAAGTGGACTTTTCAACCACACGGTTTCATTCACGATTGGCGTGTAGCTTTGAATCAGCTTCACCACTTTTGTGCTTACATTATAATCTGTATAGTCCAATGGCATTGAACGAGGTTCATCGTTTTGCTGCATGGCGATAGCCAATTCGGCTGCCTGCTGAACGCTTGTTGCCGATATGCCCCCGATGACCACAGTCCCTTTGTCCAGAACTTCCGGACGTTCCGTCGAGGTACGTATGAGCACACCGCAAAAACCAAGCATGGCGCTTTCTTCACTCAGGGTTCCGCTATCGGAAAGCACAACCAGGCTGTTCATTTGCAGCTTATTATAATCGAAGAATCCAAGCGGCTTCACGTTACGCACCAGCGTATGGAATTCAAAATGTCGCTGTTCGATAAACTTCATTGCGCGTGGATGCGTGCTGTAAATCACAGGAACCTCATAGGTTTCGGCCATGTGGTTGATAGCATTCATCAATGAAAGAAAGTTGTCTTCCTGATCGATGTTCTCCTCCCGATGGGCAGATACCAGAATGTATTGACCCTGCTTAAGTCCCATATAGGTGAGTACATCGCTTTGCTCAATCTCCGGCATAGCGTTTTGCAGCACTTCGCGCATCGGTGAGCCAGTCACAAAGATGGTTTTCCCATCAATCCCCTCGCTGAGCAGGTAGCGACGGCTATGTTCAGTATAAGGCATATTGATATCGCTGATGTGATCAACAATCTTGCGATTGATCATCTCGCTGACGTTCCAGTCCCAACAACGATTGCCCGCTTCCATGTGAAAGATTGGAATTTTTAGCCTTTTGGCGGATACCGCAGCCAGCGCACTGTTGGTGTCCCCCAAAATCAGCACGGCATCCGGCTTCTCCTGTACCATCACACGATAGCTTTTCGCGATAATTTTACCCATTGTTTCACCAAGGTCAGCCCCTACGGCGTCTAGGTAATAATTTGGCTTGCGTAGTTTCAAGTCACGAAAAAAGACATCATTGAGTTCCGGTGCATAGTTCTGTCCTGTATGAACCATAATATGATCAAAATATCGATCAGCACATTGCATAACCGCCGAAAGGCGAATAATCTCAGGTCGTGTTCCAAGCACGGTCATCAGTTTGAGTTTCTTCAATTCTTTTCTCCCCCATCTTCTTGCGGCACGACCGGCAGTCGCAACGTATCCGGTCTGTCTGGATTAAACGCTTCGCTCGCCCACATTATTGTTACCATGTCCGTATCCCCAAGGTTTTCAATGTTATGGGTGTAGCCCGGCGGAATGTCCACCACTGTAGGCGTATAGCCATTAACCGGATATTCATACATCACGTTATCACAAGCGTTGCGAAAACGGATCACGCCATTCCCTGCAACGACTATAAACTTTTCATGTTTTGTGTTATGCCAGTGTTCTCCCTTCACAATATGCGGCTTGGATACATTCAGGCTGACCTGTCCATAGCCACCCATATGGAGAAGCTCCATAAATGAGCCACGCTCGTCTGCGTGCGCTTCAGGCTGATAAGCAAACTCGTCAGGTGGCAAAAAGCTCTGGTAAGTGGCAAAAAGCTTGCGCACAAAAGGATCGCTTTGGTCTGGGAGATTCAGCGTTGACCGACTGTCATGAAAACGATGCAATAGTTCCACGATTAGTCCCAGAGTAACCGTATATTCTGGCTCAACAAGGCAGAAGCCATCTTGTCCCAATGTTGGCAAACCGTCCAGCGCACGTGAAAACTCTGCAACAATGTCGTCAATATAATTCAGGCAAACTTCCCGAGTCGGGTCGCTAACCGTAATGGGAAGATCACGAGCGATGTTGTAGCAAAAGGTCGCCACTGCGCTGTTATAGTTTGGGCGGCTCCATTTACCGAATGCATTTGTCAGCCTGTAAAGATAGGTGGGTACTTCATTATGTTTGCCATAGGCTAAAACGGCGGTTTCTGCCGCACGCTTGCTCAGCCCATAGGGGTTATCCAGCGCAGCCTGAGTGGAACCACTCATCAGTACCGGCGGCTTTTTCCCGTTTTCCAACAAGTCGAGCAAATGTTGTGTAAAATTGGCATTCCCTGTCTGAAATTCCGAGTCGTCTTTTGGTCGATTTACCCCGGCCAGGTGAAACACAAAATCCGCATCCAAAGTTGCTCTTTGCAAATCTTCCTTTGTCGTATCCATATCGACTAAGAATAAATTCACATCGCGTGTGCGAAGCGTCGCGCACAGGTTTTTACCCATAAATCCTTTTGCACCGGTGATCAGGAGGTTCATTGCTATACACTCCTCTCGTTGGATTTTATCATATCCTATTCGTGTTATTGGGTCAAGAGAAGGAACGATTTTGTTTAGCGCAAGAGAAATTTGTAACATCTGCATCATCCAAAAATCGGCTGTAAGAAGCGGCTCATCGTGTATCTTAGGGCACCCCACTATTCACCGTAACACGATGGTAAGATTGAATCTAGTCATAGAAATGTTGCATTCTTGAATGGACTCATGCCACATTTCGTTGAAAATAAGGGCATCGTATACGAATGACGATCGATTTTGCTTTCTTTCAAAATTCCTCCCATCTTGTTATCATACTTTTCCCGTGGTATAATCGCCGATAGGAGGTGATTCACGAGTGAAAATTTCTTCCAGAGGCAGATATGCGTTACGTTTTATGATCGACCTGGCGCAGCATTCCACCGGTGAAGCAGTAACCCTGAAAGAGGTATCGCAGCGGCAGGAGATTTCGATTAAATATTTGGAGCAGATCGTAACTTTGCTGAACAGAGGCGGCCTGATTCGAAGCATTCGAGGCAATCAGGGCGGCTATTTGTTGGCGCGCGACCCCAAAGACTATACCATCGGAGAAATTCTACGTGTGGTGGAGGGCGATCTGTATCCTGTTGCTTGTATGGAGGATCAGCCTAACCAATGTTCTCGCTATCCCATCTGCAAAACCATAAAGTTCTGGGAAGGTTTGTACAAGTCGGTGAATGATTATGTGAATAGTGTATCGCTTGAAGACTTGGCAGATCAATCCGCTGACGAGAGTTGCTGGTCATTTTCCATCTAGTGGCTCTCACGTATGGTTGCACTGAACCGCATCCGCTGTTTACGGATTGATTCAAACATCGGAGCATTTTTTAAAGGTAGTATACGTCGGCACCAGGCGATCACGCCTGATGCCGACTCTTTTTGGTATCTGATAACCGTAAATCCATAGATCGCAAACATTGCACTTGTTATACCGATTGGGATTTAAACTGTATACTTCCGTTTGAATGAAAGAGCTCACTTTTTTAATCGATCTCGTCATCCTTTATGCCCTGCTTAAACGTTCGATTGCTTCCTCTTCTGTTGTTACAAAGAAAATATCATGCCCTCGGTTGCTTTCATAAATAAAGTCCTTCAACGGTTTGCTGGTATATCCAGAATAATCGCCAATGATCGCCAACTTGGTGTGATAATTAATGAATTTTTGTAGTACATCGCCTGCCAGTTTCGAACTGAGAACAAAAAACGCGTCGGCTACAGCTTCTTTGTGCAAGGCAATGCGATCGCTGTCCGTATCGTAGCGTACAGTCATCATCAAATCCAGCGCTGATTGGGCATCGGTTATCAATAGTTCCTCTCCCGTTACCAAGGCACAGCGCACGCCATTTTTCACTTGTACTGTTATCTCCACTTTCATTTCTCCTTCAAAATTCGCATTGATAGCTTTTATATTGGCGTGTTTAAGCCCGTTTCGATATAGAATGGAAAACAGCCGCATCCTTCAATTGTTTTCGCAGAAAAGGTGATAATACCTTGCAATCCTCGTTTCCAGAAGGTTCAAACTGATAATTCCCGCTTCACGGACCGTTACTTTGCCTTGTATCCATAAAATAATAGCCGGAACCGAGAAAACCTGATAGTCGGCTGCAAGCTTAGGTAGGTTTTCGGGCTCTGCTTTTAATAGCTTGATTTTCGGATATAAGCTCAACATCTTCTCCAGTTTAGGAAACATGTCCCTGCAAACATTACAGGACTCTCCGCCAAAATATAGTAAAACCATTTCGCAAGTATGAATGGATTCCTCCGGGTTTTCTATCGGCGTACCCAACTTCATCGTTATACTCGTTTCTCAATCTGCCTCCTGTGGCAGTTCTATTCATTAGTAACTGAATAAACCATATAAGATAGATGCTTAGATTGCACGCAATCATCAAAAAAGCACAATCATCGTTTGCCAATGGGTTCGTTACTTTGCGTCGATTTTGCCATGCGGTTCTCGCCGCTGGTCGCTGATTTTGTTATTTATCGCGGAACGTCTTTTTTGCGACTAGCATCTCCAACGTTTTTTCGATCCTTCGCAATCGGGTTTCATCCGTTTTAGCGCCATCAATCCATAGCGTATACTCTCGTTTATGAGAATAGGAAAGCTTTTCAAAAAAAGCCAGCGTTTCAGGTTGATTTTCCAATGCTGCCTTCAGTTCCTGTGGCAGTTCCACTGTACGTTCATCTTCGTCCTTTTCAACCCGAACCTCAACCTGAGCGCCTGGCTGTTTGCCGATCTGGTTGCGGACTTCTTTTGTGAGACCCACCAGATATTCACCGTCCATACGAACAATTGAGCCGCGGTACAACACACCATCGAACCATACTTTTACCTTGACCCGTTTTGCGCCAAACGTTTGCTCGACATCGAAGGGGATTACCACATATGCCCCGTCCAGACCTTCTGCCTGATGAATAACCGTTGTAAAAACATGTTCCACAGTTGTCACCGCTTTCTGTACTGTTTGATGCAATCCATTCAAAATTATTATACCTTCGTTTTTAAATCATGAATCCAGCAATCATTCCTTTTTGCATTTGCACGCACCGTAACTTTGAAAGCATTTTTCCCTGGCAAGTACCTGCTTGGTTTTATCAAGACGGTTGTCTACGTGGTTTAAAAACAATTCTCTTGCAATCCTCTGGTATCATTGGGCTCACAGAATGAATGTAACAGGAGTTTTTGCGAAAACTAGCCATTATCCCGTTACATTCTCTGTTCCGCTGCGATCCCGATCGCAATCTCATCTGCATTTATAACAAACCGGAATGGTTTCATTCTGGAGACGGTGCGCACCTTTCATAGTCATAGCGTTCGTCTGCCATCCGTTCCAGCTCTATTTCGATAATGCCATGATCACGGCAAACAAACTCATCTTTGCACCCCACTGGTTGTTTTCGAAGCGCATTGCACTGTGGATGCAGATCAGCTAGCGTCGCATAACAGTATTTACTCAGAGGGTTTGATCTTGTATCGAAGCAATGCTTCTTAATCACAATCTCATCCCCAACCTCAAAAACAGGGCAATAGCCATTCTTTTTTACCACAGTCATTTTGATAACGGTTTGTGCGGTAGCTTTCATAGAGAACCTCCCTCTGAATTCTTTTGAATATCCGTGTATTCAATCAAAGAATACTTATATATCATGAAAAATCACTTCAGTTGTATATCTAGGGCTTAGGTGCTATCGATACGTTAACAGCACAACCGTTTCCACATGCTCGGTCGCTGGAAACATATCGACTGGTACAGCCCGTCGCAACGTATAACCACCTTTTTGAAGGTATCCCAAATCGCGTGATAACGTTACCGGATCGCAGGAAACATAGACAACACAACGAGGCTTCAAATATAATAGCGAGCTGAGAAACAGCTCATCGCTGCCACTTCTGGGTGGGTCCATCAATACCACATCCATTGGATAATTATCCATGGCGCATTGACGTATAAAACGGCCGGCGTCATCACAGTAGAAGTTCGCATTGGTAATCCCGTTCCGTCGGGTATTGCCTTGCGCGTCACGCACAGCTTGTGGATTAAGCTCCACGCCAATTAAACTTTTGCATCTGTCTACCAGCGTTAGCCCAATGCTACCCACCCCACAGTAAGCATCCAGCACCGTCTCCTTCCCTGTAAGGTTTGCCATTTCCGCTACCAGCCTATATAACACTTCAGTCTGCACAGAATTGACCTGAAAGAAAGATTGCGGCGAGATGCGGAAAATCTTTCCACAAAGTGTGTCCTCAATATAACCTTTCCCAAACAACACAATATCACGTTTACCCAGCACCATACTGGTTACACGGTTGTTAGTGTTCTGCACCACCGTCGTCAGTTCTGGATGAGCAGCGAGAAGCGCATTTAAAAAAGCATTCTTGGATGGAAATTCGGGAACTGAGGTTACTAGAATCAGCATTAATTCATGCTTACCCGCTCGAACCAGCATATGACGCAAAAAGCCGGTATGTCGATCCTCATCGTAAGCCTGAAAATGAAATTCCTCTGCTAACCTTCGAACTGTCGCAATAATCGCATCCGCGCGCACATCTTCAATCAGGCAGTTTTCCACAGGCACCACCTGATGGGTTCCCTGGCGGTAAACCCCGGATACCATTCTTCCGCGACGGTCAGAGGCAAACACGGCGTGTACCTTGTTACGGTAATGAAATGGGTTTTCCATTCCACGGATAGGTTCCACTCGGCCGAATGGCTTCAATAGCTGCGCTACCTTCGCCTGCTTCATTGCCAGTTGGTCGTAATATCCCAGTTCTGTCAGGTTGCAACCGCCGCATTGTCGTGCATACCTACATTCAAACCGCTGTCCGCCAATCGGCATATTGTCATCCATAAGTGCTCCTTGTTTATAAAACGGCTCGCCTGCCGCGAGCCGAAGTTTATGGAAAGGGATTGATCTTGATACATTTGATTCCAAAATGATAAGAACAAGATCCCATGGCAACTCAATGTCGTCCAGCGAATATGTTGCTATTTATTCCGCCTATAAGGCGAAATTTCGTTACTGTCAGTTATATTCAATTACTCGCTGGTACGCCTTGTAGGTGGATGTCTGCATTAGTTCCCGTTTGACTTCCTGCCCGTCCTTAAACCATACCTTGTAGGTTTCCACTACATATCCTTTGCGAGCTTTAACGGCTTCATTGCTCGTCCCTACTGGTAATGACGTGTTTTGCCTATAGAGCACATCCGTTGGTGGATCCATGGTTTTGATGACTTTCGAATCCAGATCAATGGTGACGCCTGTACCCAAGGTCATCCCCCATATTTCAGCGGAACATTTTCGATCTTTATAGTAGGCAATCACAAAGATGGGCGTTGTTTTGTTGTTTTTAAACTTGAAATCTAGATTTGGCCAGTTGACCGTAGCATCCTCACCATAGTTGACATAGGTACTGGGCCACGCATGCGGACTGCGGCTCACAATTTCCAAATCAGCGCGTGCAACAGCGTTAAATAGGGTTGAGCTTACCTGGCAAATACCGCCGCCAACCTCTTCTATGCTTTGACCGGCTGCAATAGCGCCTGCGCTCTGGTATCCTTTATCTGTTGTACGTTGGCCGGTGGATGCATTAAAGCTGAATGACTCTCCGGGCATTAATGCTCTGCCGTTGATGGCTTGACATGCAAGATTGATATTGTTGTTGCGTTCTTTATCGCTTATGGTATTGGTGGTGTAAGCAGCAATCAGCTTAAAGCTGTTCATCATGTCCGCTTTTGTAACGGCAGGCGTAGTAATTTGAGCGGTAACGCTGATGGTGGCCCCGACTGCTCCCTGATCCAGTTTTGCAATCACGTCATTATACAGTGCGTTGCTATCGATGGTTACGCCTGCCTGATCATCCGTAAAGGTAAAGCTGCGTGTATTGGGATCAAAAGTGGCTATCTGAGAATCTACCGGTTCACGCGTTACATAGGCAGCAATCTCATCAACTTTTTGCTTAACGGCATCATGATCGTATGTTGCATCACTTTTCAGGTAGACATAATTACTGAGCATTCCAACTACAGTGTTTACACGTTCACGAAAAGGTGTTAGGCTTGTGCCAATAATACCTGTTGTGTTCTGGCGTCCCAGTGCATAAGCTTGCTGTAACACTTTTTCTACAGTTCGGGTTGAAGTGATGTTCGTGTTATCAATCGTCCAACTTTTGTTACCAATGTTGATCGTCACAGAGAATGCATTCGCCGTTGTGTTTTCACTGCTGGTAAGCTTCGCTTCCGCTTCGGTCAGTGTCATTCCACCAACATGTACCCCATCCACAAAAATGCCCTGATAAATCATATCTTGTTTGAGGTAATCACGATACTGCTTATAGTTGGCTACAAGACCACTGTCGTAGCGCAGCATCTCTCCATTGATAAAAGCAAAGTTCCCCAGATCTTTCCAAAAGTACCCTGCCATTTGAGGCATCATCATTACAGAGATAGCAATCAATATAGCCACACATCCGGCAATCACGCTGGCATAAACAATTGGATTCCCTCCGCTTATTTCTGACGTGACTGCTGTATCGCCTGTCGCGTGTTTTTTTTCATCTCTATGAGGTTGTACTCTTCGCTTTGCGTAAGGGTTTTCAACTGCGGATTGTGTTTGAGCGACGGCATTCTGTCTTTGCACACGACGATAGGCCGGTATTGCATCCAGCGATTCGTCCCACGGTTCTTCTTCATCAAAAATATAGTCTGGTTCGATAGAAGTTTGCGCATCGGACGGTTGGGCTGTTCGCTGCCCGGCTTTCTGTACCACCGGAGTATCGCGGGGCGTGTACATTGAAGGATTGTTCAGGTCATAATCATCTTCCCACGCCATGCGCTCACCCCCTTGATTCCATTCTTGTTCAGTGTTTATTCTCCCTTTTGTTTCATCTTGAAGGAGAGAATCTCCAACCCTTCCTCGAGATGTACGTTTACTACTGTTGTATTCGCTGGGAGCTTCAAATCTACAGGAACAAAGTTCCACAGTGCGTTAACGCCGTTTTTACAAAGGATCTCCGCAACCTGTTGAGCTTTGGGGGTTGGTACCGCCAGTACGGCAATATCGACCTCTTGGCTTGCTAAAAACTCGGATAACGTATCGACATCACGAATTTTGACTGTTCCGATGGCTGTGCTCACCTTCTTGGGATCAGAATCGAAGATGGCCACCGTTTGGAATCCGTTGGCGGGAAAGGAATCCGAAAGTGCAACTGCACGGCCGATATTTCCCGCGCCGATGATTACCATCTTATGAACGCGATCAATGCCCAAAATCTTCCCGATATGCTCACGAAGTTCCGAAACACTATAACCGTAACCCTGTCGGCCAAAACCGCCGAAGCAGTTAATATCCTGTCGAATCTGCGATGCAGTCAACTTCATCCGTTCGCCTAAGCCCTGCGAAGAAATTTGTTTAACCCCTTCCGATTCAAGCTCTTTCAGGTGCCGATAGTAACCGGGTAATCGCCGGATCACAGCCTCAGATACATAACCAGCCATGGATAATCCTCCCCCCACGTCTGGAACTGGAATTCCGTTCCGAAAACGCAGCACGCTTCATTTATAATACTAATATACTCTATGGAATGATTATATCATATTGCCGTTTTTTTCACAATAAGTCAATTCAGCTTTGCCCTATCTCCCTAACCGAGGATTCTTCGGGTTTGCTCCACAAAAAACAATAGTTACGCAATGACCTCGTTTCAATGCAAATCACAACTACATCGTAGTCATTTTCAGCATTATCCCATGTGAAAATCGCTAACAATTCAAACATTCTCTTTGAACCATAAATGGGTAGAAATGGGAAAGCGCCGCCGGAAAATTCCCGACGGCGCGGCGAATTCCGCGATTGCTTATTTCAACGTAATTACCACATGGCGGTTTGGCTCATCGCCCTCGCTGTGGGTGGTTACCGCTTCGTTCAGCTGCAAAGCGCTGTGTAAGATACGGCGCTCATACGGATTCATCGGTTCCATTACCACTTTACGGCCAGTCTTGACAGCGCGGTTTGCCATACGGTTGGCAAGCCGAGTCAGCGCTTCCTCACGCTTGGCGCGATAGTTCTCGGTATCGATCGTCACGCGCGTGTACTCTTCCTGCCCACGGTTCACATTCAAGCTGGTCAGGTACTGAAGTGCATCCAGCGTTTCGCCGCGGCGGCCAATTAAAATTCCCAGCGTATCCCCATGCATGTCAACGCGCACATTGCCTTCGCTATCAACACTGGCAGCTACCGACACATCAACGCCCATCATCCGGGTTACTTCTATCAGGAAACGTTGTGCTTTGCCTGGTGCTGTTTCCGGATCAAGCAGCGTAACATTGCCGATAGGTTGAGTGCTTGAGGTTGCTTGAACTTCCGTTGGCATTACTTTTTCGTTCTTCTTGGCAGCAACTGGCTGCTTGCTGTTCTTTTCGGGTTGAGTGCCCTTTTCAGGCTTTGCAGCTTTACCAGCTTTGGGTGCTTCGGTCTTTTCTCGGTTCAACTGTTTTTCTTTGCCCGTTTGCTTGGAGTTATCGTTATCCAGAGATAAAGACGAGAGAATATCCGAATCATCGGAGCTATCCTTAACCGTAAGCCGGACACGAGCAGGCTTGCCGCCAATCAGTCCAAAAAGCCCTTTAGAGCCTTCATCGATGATATCAATGGAAACATCTCCAAGCGACACGCCTAGCTTTTCCAAACCTTGCGTTACGGCTTCCTCCATTGTTTTGGCGGAAGAATCTATGCTTCTCATCTTAAGCTCTCCTCCCCGACAGCTTCAAGTGCTTGCTTTTTCTTGTCCTGCTCGTCAAAAATTCTGTTCAGAACCAGACCTTGAGCCCAAGAAATCAAGTTTGCCATCACCCAGTAAATCGAGAATCCGGCGTTATAGCTGGAGCAGATGTACAGGGAGAAAATCGGGAAGAACCACTTCATGAACTTATTGGTGCTGGCAGCAGGGTTGCCGGATGCATCCACACTCGTGCTGGGTGCTTGCGGCTGAGTAAGGGTCATCAGGAACTGCGTTACCGCTGCCAATATCGGCAAAATGAAGAAACCGTTGTTATGCGCATAAATCGACAGTTTCGTCAACAACAGGTTAATCTCCGGCATCGTGCTCCACAACGCGGTTTCCTTGGCATAGGCGGCGGTGTTTTGAAGTGCTGTAAAGATAGTGTCTCCCCCGATGGTAGACGCTGTAATTTCAACATGGCTCAGCAATGAAACCTGATCTGCTGAAAGCGACTGAAATACTTTCGCCCAAATATCAGCAGGTATCTGTTTGAGACTTGCGTGATCCACGATCACCGCAGAGAAGGGACTGTCAGGCATCCAAAGGTTTTTTACCCACAGCCAACCTTCGTTGGTTTGTGCGCCAGTTGTAATCAGATCAATGGCTTGCTTGGCCAATGCAGTATTCGCTACCATGCGCATCGCGGCAAACATGGCAATCAACACTGGAAAGGAAATCAGCATCGGCAAACAACCGGAAAGGGGGTTGATACGTTCTTTCCGGTAAAGCTCGGCTGTCTTCTGGTTAAGTTTTTCTTTGTCATTGGCATATTTTTTCTGTAGCTTGGCCACCTGTGGTTGCAGAGAGGTCATGCGGCGCATGCTCTTGCGGCTTTTCAGATCCAGAGGGAAAAGGATCACTTTGATTAAAATAGTGAACACTACGATTGACAAGCCATAGTCGTTGACGATGGAGTTGATACCGTTCAGAATACCAGCCAGAAATGTATTGATTGCATCCATCTTGGAGTTAATTCCTCCTTATTGTTACGGTCGGATCTTCCGGGACGGGGTCGTAACCGCCCTTGCAGAAGGGATTGCAGCGCAATATCCGCCATATCGCCAGTCTGAGCCCTTTCCATGGACCGTACCGTTCAATCGCTGTTACGGCATACTGTGAGCAAGTCGGTTGAAAGCGGCACGAAGGCGGCGTGTGTGGGCTAATATGGCGCTGGTAGAAACGGATGCCTGCGAGTAAAAACTTCATCATTACAGTTTGGGAGGCGGTTGCTCGCCACGATGGAGGGCCAGTTTGTGCAAAAGCGCATCTAAACTACGTTGGAGTTGAGCGTACGTGCGCTCTGCAGCTGAAGGATGGGCAACAATCACATACAAACCGCTTTTTAGCTCCGGAAGCTGCGGACGTATACACTCACGCAGCCGCCGTTTCGTGAGG
>Ga0302293_10000213_pt1 | contig 33739 bp, 28 predicted proteins | sample III_Fen_N2_2_FD_198758 | JGI IMG/M metagenome (GOLD analysis project Ga0302293, IMG submission 198758) | Peat permafrost microbial communities from Stordalen Mire near Abisko, Sweden - III_Fen_N2_2 | ecosystem: Environmental > Terrestrial > Soil > Wetlands > Permafrost | place: Sweden: Abisko...
CTCCTTTCGGTTTGGTTGGTGTCTTGCAACTCAACTATACCCGTTTTCGCCTTATCCTTCATCCTTTTTTCTTTGGTGTCCAACATGTATTGTAGTCCTACAACTATTGAAAGAAAGATTGAGGAAATGCCTTGACATACCTCCTAAAATCCGTTATACTTGCACACGTGTTCTGAAGGGGCATGGTGTAATGGTAACACGTGGGTCTCCAAAACCTTTGTTGAGGGTTCGAGTCCTTCTGCCCCTGCCACAGTGGGTTGCTTTGATTCGTTCAGGCGGCTCACTTTTTTATTTCTTATTGCAAAGTCAGCATCAGAAGGGTTTCTGTGTGCTATCGGCAGTTTTTTTACGGTCCTTTAACAGACAGGAAAACCATTCCTTCACAATCGCTTGTTATCCTATTTGAGGATTGCCATTGCGTTGCGTATGTGAAATCTTCACCCATAGAGCTTAAACTTATCGGAAATTTTGAATTCTCATGGTTTTTTAGAGAGGATATCTCGAAAAAAACATTGCTCTGTCTATTGACAATAGCGCCATTATCCATTATGATATCAACGCTTCAAACCGTTATTTACGGCGAGAACTTACTGACCCACTTGAAACCATCATTGGTTGAAAGCAAAGGCCTTACGGACAGCCGGGGCAACTGCCGAGTGCGGGCAACGCCGCACGTTTGATTGCGCGAAAGCGCAAATTTTATGAGTTGGCTGCTTCATAGCCAGTTGGTTACTTCATAACCAAGTGTACTTTGGTACACACTTGTAAAACGGTCAAAGAGAGTAGTAAAAGTAAGTTCTTACTGTATAGACTCTAAACGGACGAACGGCGCGGATAACCGAATCGACAGAGACTCTATAGGGGTCGCTGCCCGATGTGCGTCGCCTGTAGCGGTTACCGAATTTGCAAGATGTGCCACTGTGCGTAGTGGGACATCTTTTTTGTTTGGAGGGCGAACCATGGAAGAAAAGCTTAAACTGTATGGGTTCAACAACCTCACTAAATCTCTGAGTTTCAACATTTATGATATCTGTTATGCAAAATCCGCACGCGAGCAACGGGATTATATTAAGTATATCAACGAACAGTACAATTCAGAACGCTTAACTGCAATCCTCACCAAGCTTACGGGGATGATCGGTGCAGTGGTTCTGAACATTTCCAAGCAGGATTATGAGCCACAAGGCGCCAGCGTAACTTTCCTGATCGCAGAAGAAGACATGGCGAAGAAGCGAGCAGGTGAAACCGTTGTAGGCCATTTGGATAAAAGTCATGTGACTGTGCACACTTATCCTGAGTATCATCCTGAAACATCGATTGCCACCTTCCGTGTCGACATTGATGTGTCTACCTGTGGAGAAATAACGCCGTTATCAACGTTGGATTTTTTGCTGGGGAGCTTTGATTCCGACATCATCACACTAGATTACCGCGTCCGTGGTTTTACCCGTGACATGAGCGGCAAAAAACTGTTTATGGATCATAAAATTACTTCCATACAGGATTACATTGATAAAAAGACGCTTGAAATGTATGATGCGATTGATGTCAATGTCTATCAGTCCAACATTTTTCACACCAAGATGCTCATTAAGGATATCGTTCTGCAAAACTACCTTTTTAACGCCGATGTGTATGAAATCCCGCCGCAAATTCGACTGGACGTTACTAACGCTCTGCGTAGGGAAATGATTGAGATTTTCAGCGGTGTTAACATCTACTAAAGGAGGCTGAAACGATGGATCAGACCAGAGCACCGCTTTATGAGGCGCTGGAAGATATGCGTAACGCACGCATCGTTCCCTTCGATGTGCCCGGTCATAAGCGTGGACGCGGCAACAAACCCCTCACAGAGTTCTTAGGGGAGCGTTGTATGAGCGTGGATGTTAACTCCATGAAACCGCTGGATAATCTTTGTCACCCAGTAAGTGTTATTAAGGAGGCAGAAGCGCTGGCCGCTGATGCTTTCGGCGCCGCGAATGCGTTTTTTATGGTTGGTGGCACAACCTCAGCTGTACAGGCAATGATGCTTGCCACGCTGAAAAACGGCGATAGAGTGATTCTCCCTCGCAATGTTCATCAGAGTGTGATTAATTCCATGGTTCTGTGTGGCGCGGTACCGCTGTATATTAACCCACAGACAAACAAGGATCTTGGCATTGCACTGGGTATGTCAGTCACAGAAGTTGAAAAATCCATTCGTGATAACAGCGAAGCAAAGGCCATCCTGATTAATAATCCTACTTACTATGGCATCTGCTCCAACCTGAAACGTATTACCGAGCTAGCGCATGCTCACGGGATGCGCGTGCTCGTGGATGAGGCGCATGGTACACACTTCTACTTTGGTAACAATATGCCGCTCTCTGCGATGGCAGCAGGTGCGGATATGGCAGCGGTCAGCCTCCATAAATCTGGCGGTTCCCTAACCCAGAGTTCGATTTTGCTCTGCGGTCCCAATATCAATGCGCATTATGTGCGCCAAATCATCAACCTGACACAGACCACCAGCGCATCCTACCTTCTGTTATCCAGCCTTGATATTTCTCGTCGCAACCTCGCGCTGGATGGTGAAAGAATTTTTGACAAGGTGACTCGCTTTGCACAGTATGCTCGGGACGAGATCAATGACATAGGCGACTATTACGCTTTTTCCAAAGAACTGATAAACGGTGACAGTGTGTTTGATTTTGACGTGACCAAGCTTTCCATCAACACCCTCAATCTTGGGCTTGCCGGGATTGAAGTGTACGATATCCTTCGAGATAAATATGACATCCAGGTGGAGTTTGGCGACCTGGGCAATATTCTGGCCTATGTGTCCGTTGGTGATAAGTCCAAGAATGTGGAACGCCTCATCAGCGCATTGGATGATATTCGCAGGCTTTACAAGGGCAAGCGCAGTAACCTATTGGAAAGCGAATACATCAGCCCTGAAGTTGTTATGTCACCACAGACGGCATTCTATGCAAACAAACGCAGCGTACCCATCTCAGAGAGCGCTAATGGCATATGCGCCGAGTTTGTGATGAGTTATCCGCCAGGCATCCCCATCCTTGCCCCCGGTGAACGTATTACACGCCAGATTGTGGAATACATTCAGTATGCTAAAGCAAAAGGTTGTGTACTTACTGGCCCTGAGAGCATGGATGTAAGCCGATTGAATATTCTTGAGGAGGTGACACCGCATGGATGATCTCTGGTACAGTGAATATCATTCCCCGAATGTTCGCTTCTCCATAAAAGTATCGCAGCAGTTGCACCACGAACAAAGCGAATACCAGAACATCAGCATATATGAATCCGCAGAGTTCGGGCGCTTTCTCACATTGGATGGCGTATTGATGCTTACTGAACGAGACGAGTTTATTTACCACGAAATGATTGTACACGTTGCCATGGCGGTAAACCCTGCTATCCGGAACGTATTGGTCATCGGAGCGGGTGATGGCGGCGTAGCACGGGAACTTGGTAGATATCAGACTATCCAAAAAATCGAAATCGCAGAAATTGATCAGCGTGTAGTCGAATTATGCCAGAAATTTCTCCCGAGAACTGCCTGTGGATTTAATGATCCACGTGTTGAACTTCACTTTGCTGATGGACTCAAGTACGTGCGTCACACGCAAAATAAGTACGATCTTATTATTGTGGATTCTACAGATCCATCGGGACCTGGCGAGGTGCTATTTACCAAAGAGTTTTATGGCAGCTGCCATAGCGCACTATCAGAAAACGGTATTCTGATTAATCAGCATGAAAGTCCGTTTTACTTGACCGATGCGCAGGCGATGCAGAGCGCACACCGACGGATATTGAGCGTATTCCCTGTGTGTCGTATCTATCAGGCGCATATCCCCACCTATCCATCCGGTCACTGGTTGTTCGGGTTTGCTTCCAAAGGCATGAATCCAATCAAGGATTTGAACGCAGAGGCATGGGAAGCACTCAACATTGCGACCCACTACTATAACACCAACTTGCATCGTGGTGCTTTCTGCCTGCCAACCTATGTTGAGGAGATGTTAAAACAAGATGAATAAGAATATTCAAACCTTTATCGGTTGTGATGCGGACTATGCCGAGGCTGATATCGTTCTCCATGGCGTGCCGTTTGATGGTACCACTTCCTTTCGGCCGGGCACACGTTTCGGCCCCTCTGCCATGCGCAGTGAATCTTTCGGAATCGAAACCTATTCCCCTTATTGCGATCGCGATCTCACGCACTTGAGTGTGTTTGATGCAGGAGATCTGGAATTGCCATTTGGTGATTCACAAAAGGTCCTATCCCTTGTAGAAGAACGTACCGAGGCTTTCCTCAAGGATGGTAAGATTCCAGTGATGCTGGGCGGAGAACACTTGATAACGGTTGGCGCTATGCGCGCAATGGTAAAAAAATATCCTGACCTGCATGTAGTTCATTTGGATGCACATACCGATTTGCGGGATGATTATCTGGGCGAAACGCTCTCTCATGCGTGTGCGATCCGTAGAGTGTGGGAACTGGTAGGTGACGGCAAAATCTATCAGTTTGGTATTCGGAGTGGTGAACGGGATGAGTTTATCTTTGCCAGTGAACACAATCACCTTCATAAGTTTGACCTGAGTGGATGGAACGAAATGTTGACGGCGCTTGGCAATTACCCTGTCTATTTTACGCTGGATCTGGATGTACTGGATCCTTCGGGTTTCTGTGGCACCGGTACACCGGAAGCAGGTGGAATCACCTTCACGGAACTGTTGCGTGCCGTGCTTACACTCAGTCGCCTAAACATAGTCGGCTGCGATATTGTAGAGCTTTCCCCTCACTATGACCATAGCGGGGCATCTACTGCAGCTGCATGCAAAATTACCCGAGAAATTCTACTGCAAATTAAAGGAGCGTGAACAAGGTGGGGAAATGTCTGATTATCGGTTGCGGTGGCGTAGCATCCGTCGCCATTCATAAGTGTTGTCAAAATAGTGACGTGTTTGAAGAGATTATGATTGCAAGTCGCACCAAAAGCAAGTGCGATGCGCTGAAAGACAAACTCAAAGGTGGGAAAACGATCATCCATACGGCTAAGGTTGATGCGGATAAAGTAGAAGAGCTGATTGCCCTGATAAACAGCTTTAAACCCGATGTTGTGCTCAACCTCGCTCTCCCCTATCAGGATTTAACCATCATGGAGGCTTGTCTTGCTACTAAAACCCATTATGTAGATACCGCCAACTATGAGCCGCTTGAAACGGCTAAATTTGAGTACAGTTGGCAGTGGGCGTATCGTGAAAAGTTTAAAGAAGCTGGCATCTGCGCGCTGCTAGGCAGTGGTTTTGATCCAGGCGTAACAGGTGTATTCTCGGCTTATGCGCAAAAGCACCAATTTGATGAAATCCATACCCTTGATATCCTCGACGCAAATGGCGGCGATCATGGCTATCCCTTCGCTACCAACTTTAACCCTGAGATCAACATTCGCGAAGTAACCGCCAAGGGTAGCTATTGGGAGAATGGGCAATGGGTAGAAACTGAACCCATGGAAATTAAGCGTGAATATAACTTCGCGCAAATTGGTCAAAAGGACATGTACCTGCTTCACCATGAAGAACTTGAAAGTCTAGGCCAAAACCTGAAAGGCATCAAACGCATCCGCTTTTTTATGACATTTGGTCAAAGCTATCTGACACACCTCAAGTGTTTGGAAGATGTAGGGATGACCTCCATTATCCCCATTGAGTTTGAGGGCAAACAGATTGTACCCTTACAATTTCTCAAGGCAGTGTTGCCGGATCCCGCAAGCCTGGGGCCTCGTACCAAAGGTAAAACGAACATTGGCTGCATTTTTCAGGGCGTAAAGGATGGCAAGCCTAAAACATACTATCTCTACAACGTGTGCGATCATCAGGAGTGCTATCGCGAGGTAGGCAGTCAAGCCATCAGTTATACGACAGGCGTACCCGCAATGATCGGCGCTATGCTTGTCATGAATGGTACCTGGAATAAGCCTGGTGTTTGGAATATGGAACAGTTTGATCCTGATCCGTTTATGGATGCGCTCAACAAATGGGGACTGCCATGGGTAGAGGATTTCAACCCCGTGCTGGTGGATTGATGGGTACGCTCTATCAGGATTTGCTCACTGTTTCTACCCCATGTTATGTGGTGGATGAGGGCTTGCTGATTTATAACCTTGAAATTCTTAAAGGGGTTGCAGCGCGGGCAGGCTGCAAAATCCTTCTGGCACAAAAGGCATTCTCCATGTTCGCGGTATATCCACTTATCGGGCAATACCTTTCCGGGACTACGGCAAGCGGATTGTTTGAAGCAAAGCTTGGTCGGGAGGAGATGGGCGGCGAAACGCACGTTTTCTCCCCCGCTTACCTTGATGCAGAAATTGATGAGATATTGACGCTATGCGATCACATTGTATTCAATTCCTTTGCACAGTGGGGAAAATTTGGGGCGAAAGCGCTGGCGGCCGGAAAGAGTTGCGGCATTCGAATTAACCCTGAATGCTCCACGCAGGAGCATGGCATTTACGACCCATGTGCTCCCTATTCGCGGTTGGGCGTAACACGGGCAAATTTTCGTCCCGATCTGCTGAAAGGCATTGAGGGCTTGCATTTTCATACGCTATGCGAGCAGGGCAGCGACGCGCTGATCCAGACGGTAGCTACCGTTGAGGAGAAATTCGGTGAATTTCTGTCTAAAATGAAGTGGGTCAACTTTGGTGGCGGACACCATATCACCAAGCCGGGGTATGATATTCCCGCGCTGGTGGAGTGTATTTCGCAGTTCAAACGCAAGTATGGTGTTCACGTATACCTTGAACCAGGCGAGGCGGTGGCGTTGAATGCTGGTTTTCTGGTCACCAGCGTGCTGGACACCGTGCATAATGGTATGAACATTGCCATCCTTGATACCTCCGCCGCCTGCCATATGCCTGATGTAATCGAGATGCCTTATCGTCCACCGCTTTATCAAAGCGGTATGCCTGGAGAAAAGGAATTTCTATACAGGCTTACCGGCCCTACCTGCCTTGCCGGTGATGTGATCGGGGAATATTCCTTTGATCATCCTCTTGCGATTGGCGATAAGCTTGTTTTGGAAGATATGGCGATCTACTCCATGGTGAAAAACAACACTTTCAATGGTATTCGCCTGCCTTCCATCGCACTTCGGGATAGATGTGGGGATATTCAGCTGCTCAAGCATTTTGGCTATGAAGATTTCAGAATGCGACTCTCCTAGGTGGATTTCATCCTCAACATTCCCCTTCAAAATTACAGTTGGAATCACTAGGTGGTTCGATTGAAGTGATTTTACCGCCCTTTCCATAGCCATTTGTGGATGGATTTGATTGTCATGATTTTATCAATAAGCTTTTGTTGACTGAGTTTCACATTCCATATATAATCAATGTAGTATAATAGTTATTAAGCATCAAATCTAGACTATGAGTAATATTCCATAGGAAAACAAGGTATTTTACATGAGAGACAAAGGAACGCGAAAAGAGGCACAAGTTTAAAATCGTTTCGACGCACACGACCATTGAAAGCAGTTCACCTCAAATTAACATGCTTTATGGAGCAACGGAGGCATGCGGCAGTGCATAAGTTACTGATGCGGGCGGTCGAGCAACACTATTCCAAAGATAGCACGGAGACTGTATCAAATGTTCAACTGTTGTACTATATACAGTTAATCTTAATCTTATTTTTACTGACAACTGTAGTCATCGTATTTTTCTTTACGCCTGCCGACAACTTCCCCACCTATGCATCTATATCGTTAGTGACTCTTGCGATTCTTTGTGTTTCAGCATTTTTAAACCTCATGGGTCATTACAGAACAAGCCTGATTATCACCGTTACGCTAATGTTTGCAGGTCCGTGGGTCTCAGTAGCATATGAATATTCTATGCACTCCGGCGATTTTGTACCGTTACTCTATACAATCATTCCTCTTCAAATATCTGCCCTATTCTTTTCCACTAGGGCGATATTTGCGATTGCAGCCTCGCAAACCATTCTATTGAGTCTTATGATCGTCAGCGACTCGAATCGGAATGCTTACAACTGGGAAAGTTTCATTTGCTTTATTTTTGTGGCTTCAATGCTGGGAACGATTACCAGTTATGTGCTACGCAAACAATATCGAAAAGTACTTGCTAGTCAAAATAGCCTCGCTACAAGTGAAAGAATGCTGCGAGATGTATCTATTCACGATCCATTGAGCGGTCTATATAACCGCCGATTTATGGACGAGACATTTCGCCTGCTCACCCACAACCCGGCGAGCGTTTTTTGCTTAATGATGGTGGATGTTGATCACTTCAAGGTAATCAATGACACCTATGGCCATTCCTGTGGCGATGCCATCATCCAAAGAGTGGCGGACATCCTGACTTCTTCCATCCGAAAGAACGATATTGCCTGCCGTTATGGCGGAGATGAGTTTTTGTTGTTTCTTCCAGGATGTAATTCAACCGATGCCCTCGACAAAGCCGCTAGGATTATGAAGGCTATCGGGAGCATACCGGACGACTTGGATTTGGAAGGTGAAGTTATCATTACCGCTTCAATAGGAATAGCACAATATCCAGAAAACGGAAATAACCGCGATGCGATTTTAAAAGCAGTGGATGATGCTTTATATCTCGCCAAGCAGGAAGGTCGGGATCGAATTATTACTGCCAATGGCGAATATCAGGCCAGTGAAAAAGCATCTGAAAAGGATGAGAGGAGAAGCGAAATCTCCGATTTACAAATGAACGTATCAACAGAAACTGTGAAATCTGTTCCCATCGAACCGATCAGGGATAGCTGAAAAAATCATTGAGTTTGAATCATTCATCTCTATGACAATGACATCAAAAGATACTCTTACAGTAATTCTTTATTTTTTCCGGTTGCAAATTCCATTTTATCATCATCATGGACCATATACAAAGCTGGATTCAGTATCCAAATCTGTTCTTCGCTTTTTTGACTGTTTCTTCGTGGGTTTAATTATTGATTTTGAGGTATTTAAATGATTTTTGAATGCTTGTTGGTTGGTGTAGGTGGTTTTCTGGGCAGTATATGCCGATATTTACTATCTCTGTTACCCTACTCTGAACAGGCCAATTTTCCTTTGATCACGTTGGGGATCAATGTTCTAGGTTCCTTTGCGATTGGTGTTTTGCTCGGGGTAACCATACGCTTTCCCGGTGTAAGCCAACATTTGCTAGCTTTCCTTCGCGTAGGATTCTGCGGTGGCTTTACTACATTTTCAACCTTCGCACTGGAAATGACGGGCTTACTTCGCTCAGGCAGAACCATGGCATGCTTTATATACATTGTGTTAAGTGTTTTATTGGGGGTTGGCGCTGTTTTTGCTGGAAAGGCAATCGTATCCTAACATAACGCAGTTGGCGTTCATCACCGAATACGCGTTTTAAGGAACATGTCTGTCTTTGATATACCTGATCAAATCAAAAAGATTGCCCTTTCCCCTATTTCACACTGGATGATGTGCCGGGCAATTCTTTTATCAAATAGCGCAAAATTTCTTCGGCATTTTGTTCCGGCTTAACCTTTTCGTATGTTTTTTCAATGATCCCATTTTCATCAATTATAAAGGTGGAGCGAACTACGCCATAGCTTGTTTTGCCATACATCATTTTTAAATGCCAAACGTCGTATGCTTTGATTACAGTTAAATCCGTGTCCGATAACAACAGAAACGGCAACGCGTACTTCTCTCTAAAGCGCTCATGGGAAGCAGGGCTGTCCTTGCTGATCCCAATAATGATACTATCTCGCTCACAAAATTCATGATAGGCTGCTTTGAACGCTAATGCCTCGTTTGTACAACCCTGTGTATTATCATGAGCGTAGAAATAAAGGATAATTTTATGCCCAAGATAATCAGACAAGAGATGCTGTTTGCCGACATCATCGGGCAGGGTAAAAATCGGGGCGATTTGTCCTTCTTTTAACATATTGTATCCTTTCTCTGGGCTACTGATGCTACGTGTTGAAATAAAAATGTGCCGAAGCCTTTCCGGGTGCGTATCTGTCATGAGTATGATATAATCATTATACCATGAATGACTAGGGTACTCCACTAAACAGCAAAGTTGGGATTGATTTGAAATTGTTTCAAGGCAAGCGCCCTCATGTAAGCAAGGCAGCCAGTTTTCTTAAATATCTCGGGCCTGGGTTACTGGTAACGGTTGGGTTTATCGATCCAGGGAACTGGGCATCCAATATAGCAGCAGGCTCTCAGTATGGGTATACGCTCCTTTGGATGGTCACGCTGTCTACGTTCATGCTGATTGTATTACAACACAACGCCGCTCATTTGGGGATTGTTACCGGCAAATGCCTTTCTGAAGCCGCAACCGAATATATGCATCCATGGCTTAAAAACATCGTATTGCTTACAGCTATCGGCGCCTCCATTTCCACGGCGCTGGCGGAGATCCTAGGTGCCGGTATCGCACTCAATATGCTATTTCATCTGCCAATCAAGCTTGGTTCGATACTGGCACTTGGTGTAGTACTCACGTTACAGTTTACCAACTCCTATAAAAAAATCGAAAAAATCATTATAGGCTTTGTATCGTTGATTGGACTTTCATTTCTGTTTGAAATCTGTATCGTACATAATGATTGGAGTGCTGCAGCATCAGGTTGGGTCACGCCAGTATTCCCAAATGGCGCGATGCTCGTGATAATGAGTGTCCTCGGTGCGGTTGTTATGCCGCACAACCTGTTTTTGCATTCGGAAATTATCCAAAGTCGGCAATGGAACCTTCAGGATGAAAAGGTGATTAAGCAACAGCTAAAATATGAGTTCGGTGATACCCTGCTATCTATGATTATTGGCTGGGCGATTAATAGCGCTATGATTTTGATGGCGGCGGCAACTTTCTTTGCAAACCATACTGTAGTAAGCGATTTAGCGCAAGCACAGGCGATGTTGAAACCTCTTCTTGGGGATGCGGCTGGGGTCATATTCGCTTTAGCGCTTCTCATGGCTGGGCTTTCTTCCAGCATCACCGCCGGTATGGCAGGAGGCAGCATTTTTGCCGGCATTTTTGCCGAACCCTACGATATTGCGGACAGTCACTCCAGAATAGGGGTGCTGATTACCATGGTGCCGGCAGCACTGATCATTTTCCTGATTTCCTCGCCATTCGATGGTCTGATATTCTCGCAAATGCTGTTGAGCATACAGCTACCCATCACGATCTTCACACTGATCTACCTGACGTCTTCCAAAAAAGTAATGGGAAAATATGCGAACACACTGCTTGGCAAGATATTGCTTTGGGGAATCGGTATTGTGGTGACGGCGTTGAATGTCGCTCTGTTGCTTAGTTATATTTAGTTCTATCTTAAAAGCCTCTCAGAAAATAGGCTGTCAAGCGAGTATGGGTCTATAGTGACACTTCATCAAGATAATTTTTACAGACTGATCGGGAAAAAGCATGGGATAGATGGTTCAGATATTGGAATAATAACTGTTTCAGCACATGCGTCTTTGAAAGAGCGTCTATTTAATCATCATTACTGTTGATCAACGATATGGCAATCATGTAAAGTGTTCGACAATAGAAAACTTATGTCCTTGGAATGCTGACAAACAATGCTGGATGAACGGAACAAATGCTTTACGACGGATCAGCGCAACGGTTATAATGCTCGTAAATATCAAGATAAGCAATGCTGTTTCTTATCTTGTGCAGCTACAACATTCGAATCAATGGTGGTTGATCCAAAAAGGCAGAGGATCACCGAACGTTCGGTCATCCTCCGCCTTTTTGATTGAGTTGCTTACTAATCGATGCCAACACACTGGCTTCTGCGTTCCATCATCACAACATCGTGCCATATTCCGTTGTCCATTTTCCCGAGTTTTTCTCGAATGCCAATCATCCGAAACCCGCACTTGGTATGTAGCGCCTGACTTGCAATATTTTCTCTGATAATGCGTGAGTCCAGTGTCCAGAAGCCGTGTTCCTCCGAACGCTTAACCAGTTCCATCATCAAAGCCTGACCAATCCCCTGATGGCGAAATTGCTCAGCAACATAGATACTTACATCCGCTACCCCTGCATAGACACATCGATCCGATACCGGGCTTAGAGCTGCCCACCCAAGTATGACTTCTCCTGCTTTGGCGACCATGCGGCATAACTGACTATGGCTTCTGTCCCATTTCTCCCAACTGGGTATTTCAGCCTGAAAGGTTGAAATCTTGGTTTGAATTCCTTCCCAATAGATTGCGGATATCTGTGGCCAGTCGGTCGGTTTCATTACGTCAATCGAGTAATCCATTGCTTCCTCCTATCGCGGATATACAAGAATAGAATCAAATTTCTAGGTTTTCATTTTCGAAGAATTCCCCAAATCGGATTAACCGCAACTAGGTTCCTCTCCCGTCAGCATCCCGATCAGGATGGCTGCAGCACAACCTACGCCTTTATGAACCTCAATGGCATTAAACGCACAGTTTGTTGTGCAAGCGCCGCACTCCATACAAAGATCGATGTCTGTGATTTGCACTTTACCATTATATTCTGTAAACACTCTGTGAGGGCAAACCGTCACGCACATTCCACACCCGACGCACTTTTCCGGATGGTAAACCAGTGTAGCCACATTCTTTAGATACTTCATTGTTCTGACTCCTTTTCAACCAAAAGCAATGATACAATCATTAATCAACAACAGTATTACCCCCGAAATCGAGGCAATCAATATGGCTGGCAGTGCAATCCTCATTTCGCTATCAACGCCAGACAAAGATGTATAGGTTGAACTGCCAGTGAAATTCAGCGAAAGGAATGAAGACAAAGCAGGCAGTATCAACAAAAAGGCAATCATTTTGATCATACTTAATTCTGAAGTTGCGGATAACCCTTGCTGTACAACGACTACAACTGCCCACAGCAGTCCAAACAGAAAACCTTTCCATGAAAATGCTCTTCCGGGAATCCAAGGCAATAAAACAGGCACGATTACACAGCCAACCACAATCGCGCCGAGCAGAGCAACCAAGTCCATTCCGCCATAATGTCCCAGACCGATTGCATTGAGAATGAACAACACACCGAAAGCAAGAAGCATCGGTTTCAAAGCAGTAACAAGTTCCATCGGCGTGAGAACAAGTCGATCGAGCATCGTAAATTTCACTGTACGCATTTCTTCCGATGCTACCATGCCATCCGTAAGAAATTTCTTGACATCGCTTGCACGAACAGGACCAAAAACAACATTAAATCCTGTTTGTTTTGCGATTTCATGAGCTGCGATACCCGTAGCACCCAGTTGCGGAACAATCACTTTACGATGAGTAACAACCATGGCAAGCCGCACAACGCTAATACGATGAATCAGCTCATTTGTGCCAAAAGTGCCTTTGCCGGCTGCACACCATACATTCACACCATCCGTATCCAGCACAAGAATCCATGCGCTGATGTTTTCCAATTCTTTGCGCACACGGTCAAACGTCATTTTATAATTGGACGTTACAAGAACCGGAGACTGATTATCAGGCGTGCCTACACAGTACAAACCGGGATCAACTTTATAATCCATTCGGCCATTGGACCAACGGCATTTCCAGGAACCTAACACATCTCGAATATCCAGTTGTGTTGAAACTCGCCGTATTTTCCCGACAGGCGTTTCAACCAAATCAATCACCCACCGATCTACCCCTGAGGCGTTTTTACTTTTCCTCTGGCGTTTCGTGTAGGTAAGGTTTCCAACTCCACCGCAGCAGGCTGATTGTACAGGTGTTTTACCTTCATCGGAGGTGCTTAAAGGTTTGGGCAGCGTAACAAAACGATACTTCACATTTCGAGATGAGGATGAACTACCACAACAGGACTGCTTTGCCATCCGATTCATTCCTTTCGCAGCAAGACTTCTGTATATTATTGAAAGGCCCTATCTCTATAAAGGGTTATGGTTCAGCAGCATCCACCGTCATTCAAAGCGTCCACCAACAAAGAAAGGCTTTCCAACACCTGTTCACGCTTGTTCGATTGGATACGCTGCAACACGTCCGAGAAGTACTTTTGCATACTGGTTTCTGTGTTTTCAAATAGCTGTTGTCCGGCAGCCGTTAATTGAATCACCACATAACGACGATCTTCATTGTCCAGTTCTCGTGCAGCCAATCCAGATTCCACCAGATTGTTGATCGTTCGGCTCATCGTGCTTTTTTCAACGCCCAATAGCTCCGCCAACTCATTCAAGTTCATTTCCCCTTTGCGGCCTATTTCCACAAGGGCATGGCATTGTGTCAGTGGAAAACCGCAACAGTTGGCATCGCTCTTTTCTAAAATTCCCAGATGTCTGACTAAAATGCGAATGAGTTCACGAAGCTTGCTATCTTCTTGATCAACCATTACATCACCTCGCGCATATCATATCACACAGTAGTTGCATATTGCAACAGTTAATGTTTGCAATTTATATAAAAAATGATTGCTCCAGTCATTCAGGATATTCTTCTTATTCGAGGATTTTTGTTTCTTTTTGAAAGCGTGTTCCACGAATAAAGTTCTATGTTTCAAGTATATTCGCGCTCCATTATGTCTTACAGCCCAACGTATTCTCAGACAAAATCGACTGACATAAGGAATAGGAGGCATTCTTGCTGAAGATACTTGATGGTTTTGCTCAAGTCTCGGTCGAGTATCATCATGATTAGTTCTCGGCTCGCTTCTCCAGTTGCTATATCCGATGGAAGGCGATGGGCATCGTTCCCTGTTTGCCTGCTTTCCAAGTACCAGAATGCATGCTTCAAATCCATTACTTGTGGTATAACGCTTTCACTTCTATATCCATTTCAGTCTGCTAGACTATATAAACAAGCTGTTTCTCTGAGTATTTTATCTCTTCTTCATATTTCCTGACGCTTGCTTCGTATGACGATTAATAGTTTTCATTACCTTTATTCCCTGTATGAAGGGCAGGTCTCTGTAACAATTAAAAAAACAAAGAATAGCTGACATCATGGTGGTATAATAGAAGTAAGATTAACAAAACAAAGACACGACAAACCTTACATGGGAGGATGCTCTTATATATCGAACGCAACCGCAAAATGAACAGGTTGCTGTTCAGTGATGAATGCAGGTTGATCATCGCTGGGTAATGCATGCCCATGTTTCGTTCAAGCAAAAACAGATGGGTCATACTGTGAAAAAATTAAATGACCTGTTGAGAAACAATTTCAAAACGGGAGTTCACTTTATAGCGATATGATAACCCAAAGAGACATTACCGTTGACTCATGAAATGCTCCGTTGAAGCAACATGCTACATCGACACTTGCGGCATTGACAACCGGATTTTTAAGTCATGGAGGAAGAACATGAAAATCAGCGAAGGCTCCATTTCTTGTACAAAACAGGTTATCAATGATGTTATCTTGATGATCAGGAGATATAATTACTTTGGAGCCGATCTGTCTGCTTCGCTCAATGATGCAGATCTGACGATTCTCATCCCGGATGAATCTGCTTATCCAACGCTCGGTAATGAAAGCATGATTGAGTTTCGCGGCTACGCCAAGGGCAACAATATCATTCTTTTCTTCACCAGATATGAAACCATTAAAAGCGTCGAATGGCTTCTTCTTCATGAAATCGGGCACTGGGTACTGATGCAAAATCAAGCCAGCGCTGCGTTTATGGCTATTTCTCGTCAACAACATTATAAAGCGGCTGGTATCTATAAAGGCGCGAACACAATTTATTATTTCGAGCCAGGATTCCACAAGGAATACATGAAGGATAAGGTTCATGACGCCGATCCCGAAGAAAACCTTTCGAATTTATTCGCGACTGCAATCATCGGTGAGGATCTTGGAAGGCCATGGTGGCGGGCCAATATTGAAAAAGTCAATGCTCAGTAAAAAACGCGAAAAGCGTAAGAAAAGCAGCCCACCATATCAACGCAGCGTGATTAGCCCAACCTTAACGACACACATTGAAACGCTATTAGGAACAGCTTGTTGAACAATCGTTGTTGACAACCGGCGTTATCGTAACATAGAATGAATCTGTTACTATGCAAAGTCATACAGAATTGATAGGAGGATTGAACTACTATGAAAAGGTTGCTGGCTCTTTTTCTTTCTATAACGATCTGCATTTTTGCTGTGAGCGCCATTTCCGAAACAGCTTCGGACACAACCTCAACGGGAAATGCAATCGAGATTAGCCCAGTTGAGGACGGCACTGTTGTGCCTTTCCCGGATCACAATTTCCAGATCACGCTTCCGTCCGATTGGAATGTTCTTGAAATCACTGACGAACAAGCGCATGCAGGCATTATTTATAGCTGTGCGAACCCTGAAGGTACTCGTACTTTTACCGTCGCCTATTCCGAATCCGACACAGCTACTGACATGAATTCAATCGCCACAGAACTTGCCGGAACTTACCAAAATGTTGAAACATTAACCATTAACGGAATTCCTTTTGTCAGCTACGAAATCAACGCTAATGACGTAGCGGGATTAATGACACTCGGCAGTAATGGGATTGGTGTATACCAGTTTGTGTTTTACCCTGCATCGGACGCAGATTACAGTTCCCTCGCCTTGCAGATCGCAGCATCCATTGACACGATTGAGTAAAGCAAAACCGATTAAATCGTGTTATTTCCAGATGCATGAGTTTACAAGGAGTTGAGCGATCATAAGCTCAGCTACTTTTTGTAAAACAAAAAGACATTCGCAATGTCCGAATGTCTGATACGATTCTAATTTAGGGCAACTACAGGCCCATCCGGCTTATGCAAACTCTTTATTCCTTCGCAATGAAATACTACTGAGTATTCACGTTCAGAAATCAATTGATGTTTGCAAAAATAGCGGCAAATAATACGCTGCCAAGCAACAGCACAGCCAAAACCAGTGCGATGATACGGGTGATCGTCGCTTTGGTTTGCGGTTTCTTTTTGGTTTGCGTCGGCAAGTCCATACCCCCTTTTTTCGAAGCCTATCCGTATTTGCAATGTTTTATCAACACGGAATGGAGAGATTATACCACATCTACTAACTGCATACAAGCTCTGGGCATGGGCAGGTAAACTGGCCAATGTGTGGCTACAATACATTATAGGTCTAGAAGAATCAATAAAATGATGAACGCCTTTCTACACTTCAAAACTGCACTTTTAAAAACGATCCCATAGTTTACAGACAGCCTTTTTTGTTCATATACTCGAGCGTTTGCATCAAAGCCAGTTTGCCATGGCTATAAGTAAGCCCGCCTTGTAAATAAGCAGTATAGGGTTCACGCATAGGTGCATCGGCGCTGAGTTCGATGCTTGCGCCAGACACAAAGGTACCTGCCGCCATAATCACCTGTTCTTGGTAGCCAGGCATATCCCATGGTTCCGGCAAAGCCATGCTGTCCACTGGCGATGCCATTTGAATGCCTTGGCAAAAGGCGATCAAACGCTCGGGTGTGCCTAATTCCAGCGCTTGAATGATATCGGTTCGCGTGGCATCTACCCCAGGCGTGGTTTTCATGCCAAGCATTGAAAACACTGCAGCCGCCAACGTTGCTGTACGCACAGCCTGCGCTACAACATGCGGAGCAATAAACAATCCCTGATAAAATGGCTGATAGCTCGCCGCATAACTACCGATCTCTCGACCGATGGACGGTGCGGTCAGTCGATAACTGATGCGTTCAATCCACTGTTCCGCCCCGACAATGTACCCGCCTGTGGGTGCCAAACCGCCGCCGGGGTTCTTAATCAGGCTACCAACACAAACATCTGCGCCATAGTGCGTGGGTTCCTTCAATCGAACAAATTCACCATAGCAGTTATCCACCATCAGACAAACGCCGGGAAACTCGGTATGTAGCATGTTCGCCAGTGGTTCCATTTCCTCTGGCGTAAGGGAACGTCGGGATGAGTATCCCCTGCTGCGTTGCACCGCAACCACCTTCGTGTTGGGCTTAATCGCTTTTCGGATCGCCGAAATATCCAAAGCTCCCTCATCACTCAGTTCCACCTGAGCATAACTCACACCCATTTCACGAAGCGACCCAACCGCAGGACCGCTGATGCCGATCACTCCATCCATAGTATCGTATGGAGTTCCCGATACAGACAACAGCTCATCACCCGGTAAGAGCAGCCCAAAAAGGCACATAGACAGTGCATGTGTGCCAGAGGCAATCTGTGGGCGCACAATCGCAGCCTGCACACCAAAAAGGTCTGCATAGATTGCTTCGAGTGTGTCACGCCCGATATCATCATAACCATAACCTGTGGTAGGGCTGAAATGCCGAACGGCTACCTCATGCTTTTGAAATGCTGCCAGCACACGTGCCGTGTTCTCCAGCGCAATATCATCGATTCTTTCAAAAGCGTCCCTACATTGCGCCTCTGCCTTGCTAATCTGCTCCCGAATATTCATGACTGCGCTTCCTTCCAAAACGCCTCAGCTATGCGAAGCGCCTGATCATTACTCTTTTGTTGGCTCATATCCAACCATTGCACCCGTTCTTCCGCGCGAAACCATGTCCACTGTCGTTTGGCATAGTGGCGCGTGTTTTGTTTCAACCTCACCACTACGTCTTCAAGCGTAACGGCTCCTTGTATCACGGGGACAATTTCCTTATATCCTATACCTTGCATAGCTTGTGCCCCTGGTGGGATGCCCTCGTTTAGCAGAGACTGCACCTCATCAAGCAAACCGCGTCTGAACATATCATCCACACGAGCATTTACACGCGCATAAAGTTGCGTACGATCCCAATCGGTTCCGAGGATACAAAACCGGTAGGGTCTTTCTGGTACTTGTCTTTGCTGGTTTGAAATCGGTATGCCTGTAAGCTCAAATACCTCAATGGCACGGGATACACGCTGAATATCATTTTCATGAAGCTTTTTAGCGGAAATCGGATCAATGGCACATAGACGGTCATGCAATCTTCGTTTGCCATCCGGCTCGGCAGCTTCCCTTACAAGGCTTTCGCGCAATGCCGGGTCACTTTTTATCCCACCCAGACTTAGTCCGTCTGTTAGCGCCCGCAAGTAGAAACCAGTTCCACCAACAATCATGGGCAAGTGCCCCTGGGCATGGATGGAATGGATAACCATGTCTGCCGCCTGTGCATATTGTGCTACCGTATAGTTCTCCGTTGGCTCTACAATGTCGATCAGATGATGAGGTACACCATCGCGTTCCATCATTGTCGTCTTCGCTGTGCCAATATTCATCCGGCGGTAAATCTGCATGCTGTCCATACTGACAATCTCGCCACCCAGCGCATGTGCCAACCGAATGGAAAGTGCAGTCTTACCACTGGCTGTTGGGCCAACGATACACAGCACAGGAGTTTTATCCATGAGCACCTCCGAATCAGTACTTGCAAAGCTTCTGTCGATTCTTTTCAAATCTTGCTCATTGACAATCTGCGTTGGATACAGCCAATTCGCAGTATTGTATATCCAATACATTACTTCAACAGAAAAGAAGGTTCCGTTCTGTGAATCAGTCATTGCTATTGGATGCGTTTAAATCTCTTTTCGAGTTCGCGGCGTGTCATTTCCACAACAATCGGCCTTCCGTGCGGACACGTTGGTTGGGCTCCCGTTGAAAGCATTTGCGCTAGAATCCCTTTAACATCCTCGTCGCTCAATGTATCCCCAGCTTTGATCGCATGTTTGCAAGCCATTTGTGCAATTCGCCTGCGAAGTCGATCCCTTGTGAGCTTTCCATGCTGTGTTTGAGTTTCGTCAAGCACATCTATCAAAAGATCGCGTATGGGTTCGGTTTCGCCGAGTATCACTGGAATCGCTCGAACCGCAATCGAAGTTGCGTCAAAAGGTTCAATATCAAACCCCGCGTCAGCCAGCGTTTCACTCAGCTCGCTTAAAAGCGTAACATCCCGTGCTGTAAAGCGCAGCATTTGGGGCGAGAGCAACCGTTGAGAAATGTATGTACCGCTATAACGTGCCATGAATCGATCAAAAAGTACCCGTTCGTGTGCCGCATGTTGATCTACCATTAAAAACCGTTCTCCTGCTTCAAACAGCAGATAGGTTTTGAACAGTGAGCCGAGGTAATGGAGTTGTATCCCCTGCTCCATATGCGGCATAGGTTCCTGAACCATATTTGCCTGAACTACCGGTTGGTTTACCAGTATCGGTATATGCGTAATCGATGAACGTTCAGGTAAATGGATTACCATGTGAGCATTATGATCATTTGAGATTGGGTCGCGAAGGTCGTCCTGATCCTGTGCTGTCCTATCCTTGTGGGTGTTCTCCCGTTCTGTAACCAGATTACCCTCTGTTTTACGGAGTAAAGCTTCCGTAGTGTCATGCATGATTGCAATCTGCTCGTGAAGTACCGGTTGTCTTTCAGGATTAATGTGCGCGCTGATTCGTTCCTCCGCAAAACGGTCAAAACCCGATTCGGTAATCCATTCTCTAGGTGCTGTATCATCATGGCTGATGAATCCGGGAATTTCAAGAGTCGATTCTTTCTCTCGATTCGCTCGGGTTATGTTGGGATTGTATCTGTCTGAGTCCTCGGAAGGTTTGTCATTTCCCAAATACATTGTGTTCTCGGCTTGCTCTTCATCTGGTTTAAGTGCTACCACTTCCACGGATTCCTCTGTCGGCTCCGTCATGCCATGGGTTTCCCCTGCCAAACGTTCCTGGATGGTAACAGTACGTAGGGTTTCGCGGGTTAATTCTTCAACGGCTTTCATAACCGATTCAGGGTTTTGGAAGCGTACTTCAAGCTTGTTGGGGTGAACATTGACATCCACCAACGTGTATGGCAATTGAATTGCCAGCGCACACACGGGAAAACGCCCGATCATCACATAACCTTCACAGCCATTTTCCAGTGCTTTACTGACCATATCATCCCGAAAATAGCGCCCATTGATAAAAAAACTCTGTTGTAAACGGTTCCCACGTGACAGCTCCCCCACGCCAATGTAGCCATCCACAAGTACGCCGTAGCGATTACCATGCACGGGGTACATGGCTATTAGCGCATCCTTGCCATAAATACAGTATATAGCGGACTCAATCGTTCCGTCGCCTGTGCTGCGGTACACCGTTTTACCCTGATTCACAAAGCGAAACGCCACATCGGGGCGGCTTAAAATCAACCTCATGATGTAGTCAGATACCATTGCCGCCTCCGTGGCGGGTTTTTTTAAGAACTTGAGCCGCACGGGTGTATTGTAAAACAGCTCTTTCACTACCACCGTTGTGCCAATAGAACTGGCAGCTTCCACAATGTTAATAAAGTTTCCTGCCTCTACCTGCGCCTTAACACCGAACTCTGCCTCTGCCGTTCGGGATGTGCAGGAAACCTTTGCAATTGCTGCAATAGAAGCCAAGGCTTCGCCTCGAAAGCCCAGCGTATGCACATCATAGAGTTCTTCGGCTGTGGATAACTTGCTGGTTGCGTGGCGTTCAAACGCCATGCGCATTTGCCCGGGCGGAATCCCCTTGCCGTTATCGCTGACGCGGATGTAGCTGATGCCCCCATCCTTCAGTTCAACTGTAATTGCCGTTGCACCTGCATCAATGCTGTTTTCAATGAGCTCCTTTACGGCGGCAGCAGGACGTTCCACCACCTCGCCAGCAGATATCTGTCCGATCACTTCATCGGACAGCTTAAGTATGGGTCGGTATTCCATGGCTCACTCCTTACAGCCTTCTGGCTTTTTCGCGCAGGCGGAAGAGCGTGTTGAGCGCGTCCATTGGGGTGATGGACAGCACATCTAAATTCTTCAACTCCTCCATCAGCACGTCTTGTTCCAAATGGAACAAATCGGTCTGTCGGTTCGCCTTCTTTTTTTGCTCCAGGATGTTCTGACTGATCGTTTCCTGATTGATATCGCTGACTTCCAATCGTGCCTGAATCTCATGCGCGCGTGCCACAGCGGAGGCAGGTATGCCTGCAAGCCTAGCCACGTGAACGCCATAGCTTTTATCTGCACCGCCGGGTTGAATCTTTCGTAGGAAGATTACATCCTCCCCGCGTTCCTTCACAGTAATGCAGTAGTTCTTTACGCCCTCAAACCGACCTTCCAACTCACTGAGTTCATGGTAATGGGTTGCAAATAGTGTTTTGGCTCCGATCTTCTTTTTATCAAGTATGTATTCCACAACAGCCCACGCAATACTCAGCCCATCGAACGTGCTGGTACCTCGCCCAATCTCGTCCAGAAGTATCAGCGATTGAGCCGTAGCATTGCGGAGAATGTTTGCCGTTTCGCTCATTTCCACCATAAAGGTGCTTTGTCCACCGGCCAAATCATCCGAAGCGCCAATGCGGGTAAACACGCGATCACAAAGCCCGACATGTGCGCTGTCAGCAGGCACAAAACTGCCGATGTGTGCCATGACCACAATCTGAGCCACTTGCCGCATGTAGGTGCTCTTTCCTGCCATGTTTGGACCAGTAATAATGAGCATTCGATCCGCGTCGGTATCCAGTAGCACATCGTTTGGCACAAACGTTTCGTCGCCTAACATACGCTCCACGATAGGGTGGCGGCCATTTTTAACGTCGATCACACCGTCGTCCGAGATTTCCGGCTTGACATAATCATACTCCCTTGCGACTTTCGCAAGGGAAAGCAATGCATCCAACGTTTTAATTGCAAGTGCGTTTTGTTGAATGGCGGGGATTTCTCTTGCAATTTTATCACGCACTTCTGAAAACAGTAGAATTTCCAGCGACATGGAGCTCTGCTGCGCACCGATAATTTTGCGTTCAATATCTGCCAGTTCAGGGGTTACAAACCGTTCACAGTTAGCCAATGTTTGTTTGCGAGTGTAACGCAAGGGTACATTGGCAAAGTTGCTCTTGGTAACCTCGATATAAAAACCAAACACACGGTTATATTGTATCTTCAGCGTTTTGATACCGGTTTCCTGACGTTCGGCGGTTTCTAGATCAAGCACCCACTGCTTACCGTTGGTTGAGGCTTCGCGGTATCCATCGAGTTCTTCGTTGTACCCGTCCGCAATGATGCCGCCATCGGTCATTGTTGGAGGTGCGTCTGGATGAATCGCATCGCCAAGCATCTCACATAAAGAATCCAGCGGCGCAAGCGTGTGTCCCAGTGCCGTAACCGACGGAATTGAAAAGCGTGTAAGCAAAGTCTTGATCGGCGCGACGCATTGCAGCGATCTTAACAACGCAAGGCAATCCCTTGCATTAAGGCTGTTATAGCTGATTTTTCCTAGCAGACGTTCCAAATCGGCTACACCCTGCATCGCTTCACCGAGTTCATCGGCTGTCATGTAGTCATTCTTAAACGCTTCAACTGCATTCAGCCGTGCCATTATTCGGTCGCCATTAATGAGCGGCTCCTCCACCCAACTGCGTAGCAAACGTGCGCCCATAGCGGTATTGGTTTTATCCAGCAGCCATAAAAGCGAACCGCGTCTTTCTCCGCTGCGTAGGCTTTCTGTCAATTCAAGATTACGCCGCGTCATGCGATCCAGGAACATTGTGTCTCCACCTTGATACGGTGTTACCTGTGTGATATGGACGAGGGAATTCTTCTGAGTCTCGTTTAAATACCGAAGAAGCGCGCCGGCAGCGATTGCACGCTTATCGCGCGGTTCCAATCCGAGCGCTGAGGTGGATGCCACTGCAAAATGTGATAGTAGTTGCGCTTCTGCGTTTTTTCTTTCGAAAGCTGAAAGAGGCATTTCAGTAACCGCGACAGTCTCGCCCAAGCACGAGGAAAGCAACCTTTCATCGTTGGTGACAATCTCGTGAGGCTTGATGCGCATCAACTCATCACGCAGCAGAGCGCTGGCATCGCGCAGCAGATGCACGATGAACTCCCCTGTGCTGACATCGGTATACGCAAGTGAGGCTTCCTTACCATGGAAAGCCACGCAAAGAATATAGAAACTGCTTTTTTCGTCCAACAAAGCGGGGTCTACAACCGTACCAGGGGTAATGATGCGCGTTACCGCACGTTCCACAAGTCCTTTGCTCAGCGCAGGATCGGACATCTGCTCACAGATAGCGACTTTATAACCCTTTTCTATCAGCCGTGAAACGTAAGTCGTGGCCGCATGATAAGGCACTCCACACATCGGGGCACGTTCGGTAAGGCCGCAATCCTTACCGGTCAACGTGAGCTCCAACTCGCGGGAAACCAGCACAGCGTCCTCAAAGAACATCTCATAGAAATCGCCAAGGCGGAAAAACACAATACAATCCTTGTGATTTTCCTTCACATCGAGGTATTGCTGCATCATGGGCGTTACGGGCATGCGGGTCTTCCTTTCGTCGCAGAATAGAACATGCGGTGCAATTCATGATATGAAACTGACATCTTTCCCCTTGACCTTAACACGGTTAACCAGCGTTTGCTTTTGGTACTTTTCATGCTCTGCAAGAAACTCAGCGAAGTCTGCATCCTTCATTTTGAAGGTGATCTCTTCTTTTGTGTACAGTCGATTCACAGACGGAAAAAAAATCATCCTTACTTTCCAACCCTAGCGCTCGAAAGGTGGGTAATGCAAACTCCCGAAAAGCGAAACCGATCGCCGTGACGATGTTTGGTCTTTCACCACAGGCTGGTGCTGATTGTTTTTTTCGGAGATAAAATCATGGGATTCAATCATCCTATCCCAGATGCCAGCTGTGTATTGGATACCATCCAGCAAACCTGCTTTTGCCAGTAGAAGCGGAGCGGAAGAAATAGCGGCGATGAGGATGTCGTACCGCTTAAGCCCGTGAAGAATATTAACCAGCTTTGGATCAAACAAAGCGGGCAGCGGATCCATTGTACCCAGTAAGATGAGGCATTCGTAATCATCTGCTACAAATTCATCCAGTGTTTGGTTCGCAACTACCTGAAAACCATCTTCAGACTAAATGATTTGTTCCGAAGATGAAAAGACATCCAATCGTTTCCCCTACCAAATCACAAGCGCATCGGTCAAAAAACTGATTTCTTGCAGGCTAAACTCGGGGTAAATGAGAACGGCAATCTTTTTTTCATCGTACTCATCGCCTAATGTAGCCTTATGACGCCACTCAATGCAGTCTGGCTTCTATTGGAAACACCGTCTATTCCATCCGCCGGTAAGCCGAAGTTAATCTGCGGATGGAATGATGTCATTCTTAAGGTGCATGGATAAATTGGAATCGATTGTGAGGCTTCAGCGACGGTTAGTGGCTATGCCCACAGCCGGAGCAGCTTGAGCAGGAACCGGAGCAACCGGCATCCTCTTCCGCTTCACCTTCGCCAGTGACTACAAACTTGATGATCTTGTTAACCTGTTGCATCATACTGCCAAAATTTGCGTTCGCATCACGCATAGTTTTGAGCATTACGTTTTCATCAATCGCCTTTTCTGTAGCCTCAAGCTTCTCACCGGCTTCAGTCAGCACCGCATGATCCAAATCGCTGGCAGCCAGTAAATTTTCTACCCGTGTACGGCGTTCCGAATACTCCGCGATTAACCCTGCCGCCACCGCATCACGCATGGCAGCCTGCTCCGCCAAACGCATTTTTATATATTCTTCACTCTCCAAAATTGCTTCCGCAAGCTGCTCAGCAGCGTTCAATACATTTTCCATCGTTCATTTCTCCTTTAAAATCTTTCTCCGCGCAATGTATTCACCGCCGAAGAAGTAATTTGTACCGGGATAATCCTGCCAATATCGTCCGGCGTCCCTGCAAACGTTACCGTTATGCCCCGTGTGCCTTTGCCAGACACCATGTTTTTATCCCGTTTGCTCACGTTTTCCACCAACACATGCTCCGTAACGCCGATCAGCCCAAGATGTATCTGAGCCGCGCCGGTTTCCACGGTATGGATCAGCCGTCCAATGCGTTTACTGGCTACCGATGCAGGTATTTGACCTTCCATTTTAGCCGCAACTGTACCTTCACGAGCGCTGTAAATAAATGTGAACGCTGAATCATACCCGACCGTCTCCATCAACGAAACCGTTTCTTCAAATTGTTCATCCGTTTCGCCCGGGAAGCCTACAATCAAGTCAGTGGTAAGGCCAATGTTTGGGATAGCGCAGCGAACCGCTTCCACCCGTTCCAGATATCTTTCCCGTGTATACCGTCGATTCATGGCTTTGAGAATTTCATTACTGCCACTTTGTACGGGCAAATGAAGATGATTGCAAATGTGCTTGCCATTCGCCATCACATCAATCAGTTCATCGGAAATATCTTTGGGGTGCGAGGTCATAAAACGGATGCGCGGTACGCCCATCTCATCCAGCGCTTTAAGCAGTTTTGGGAAACTCTCGGCTTCGCCATTGCCGTAACTGTTCACATTTTGCCCGAGCAGCATAATTTCCTGTACACCGCTTTGAAGCAGTCCTTCAGCCTCCCGCAATATATCATCTGTTCGGCGGCTACGTTCACGTCCGCGTACATAAGGAACGATGCAGTAGGAACAGAAGTTATTGCAGCCATACATAATGGTGATAAAGGCTTTGTAATCCATTACTCTTTTCAGCGGCAAACCTTCAGCAATCAGATCATCTTCATGGGTTATACTGACCACGCGCTGTTTTTGAGTCAGCAATTCTTCCAGCAGGGTAGGCAACTGATGAAGGTTGTGCGTGCCGAAGGCAATGTCGATAAATTTGTACTGTTTAAGTATTTTTTCCGCCATTTGCGGTTGTTGTACCATACAACCGCAAATACCAATCAGGAGCTTGGGCTTATCCTTCTTGAGCTCTTTGAGCCAATTCACATTGCCCAATGCGCGTCGCTCGGCATTTTCGCGCACACAGCAGGTGTTAAATAGCACCAGGTCGGCATCTGCTCGATCTTCCGCTTCCGTCATGCCCATGTTTTCAAGAATGCCGGCCAGCTTTTCACTGTCGTGTGCATTCATCTGACAGCCGTAGGTAATAATGTGGTAGCTTTCAGGCCGCACCGGCATCGCAGCGACACGTTCGGTTGCATCCTCCTGCCGCTTCTGTTCCTCGGAAGAGATATATACTGGGGTCTTGCTCACAATGTACTTTCCCTTTCCAATAGGTATCCCGTGCCTTGGCACGTTTCACAGAGGGTTTCCAGCGCGTCGCGCAGGCTTGCGCCAGTTCGTTTTCGGGTCATTTCTAATAATCCCAGACTGGTGAAGCCATGGATAGCAGTTTTCACACGGTCACGGGATAATTCGTCTGAAAGTCGATCTATTACCTGTTTGCGTGCTTCATCGTTTTTCATGTCGATAAAATCAATCAACAGCATACCGCTCAAGTTGCGTAAGCGTATCTGACGCGCAATCTCAGCACAGGAAGCGATGTTGTGTTTCAGTGCGACTTCCTGATCCTTGGAGCCAACAAATTTGCCCGAGTTCACATCCACCGTGGAAAGCGCTTCCCTCTCATCAATTATGAGGGATCCGCCATTTTTCAGTTCTACCCTGCGGTTCAGCGCATCCGTAAGCTGTGTTTGCACATGCGCCGAGCTCCACAGCGCGTCCATTTCCACATCGCTTATCTGCTCCCACATCAAGCCGTTAGGGGGTACCGGCATGCGGTTAACAGCATCGTTGCAGGTAATGCTGACCTGATATCGAGGCGCGTAGTCACGCACCAGCGCGGCCAGCACAGAGGCTTCACGGTAAAGTGTTGCCGGTACTTTTGCATATTTCGCCTTTTCTTCAAGTTTTGCCCAGATAGCCTGCAACTCAGTCAATTCCTCCAACAACGCTTCACGTCGCGCAGAAATTGCCGCCTGCCTCATGATCAAGCCAAATTCTCCGCAAGAGAGTTCTTTTCCAAGTTCAGCAAGCATTTCACGCTCAAGGCTGTCCGTGATCCGCTTGCTCACACCGATGTACCGGTTAAGCGGCATCAAAATCAGATACTGACCCGGCAATGAGATGTCCTGCGTTAAAAATGGACCTTTCTGGTCTTTGGCGTCTTTCTTGACTTGCACCGTCAGCTCAGTGCCGGATGGGATGGTCTTCTCTCCTGACTGCTCACGGAAGCTATCCATTTCGGTCAGCGGCAGAAAGCCGTTCAGCGGCTGGCCGATCTGAACAAACGCCGCATTGACTCCGGGTACCACACGTTCCACTCGTCCCAAATAGATAGCGTTTACCAGTGTGGTCTCAGCTTCATTTTCAACATAATATTCAGCGAGCTTGCCCTCGTCCAGCAGTGCGATATGGCGTTTGTTGCCGTTAGCTTTCACAAGAATGCGCAGCGTTTCAGACATATACGTACTCCTCCAACTCCATGAGCTGCCCGTCTTTCCCCTTTGCCAGAATCACATCCCGATATGCAATATAAGAGGCCGATTCGATTTCAGCCAGTTCGCATAATGCATTCATGAGCACCGCAGGCTTAAGGGAACCGTCCTGCCGATTCGCTATCACACAACGCAGGGTATAGCCATTTGCCGCCTTTTCAATAGAGCCTTCCGTTACAAAGGGACGGATGTTTGTCATATTTTCGCCGCTCTTGGTTTTGCGTAGCGTTACGAGTTCACCGCTCGCCATAAATTCTGGGAAAACAGCTGCAATCTTATCGGCAGCTTCCCCCGCTTCGATTTCGATACGAATGCGAGAACCTGCCACCAGCGCCATCAGCGTGGGAAAATCATCCGGAACGGTACGGGAACGGCATACATGAAGGCATCCTGGCAATACACGATTCAGTTCCTTAGTAAAGGCTTCCTCGTTGAATTCATTCGCCATCGGCACATCCATCAGTTCATGCATACCCACCACGCCAACAGAGAGCGGTGCAGCGAAGCTCATTTGAATATGCGGATTAAAACCATTGGAATATCGGATTGGAAGACTTGTGCGCCGAAGTGCACGCTGGATAGTGCGCATCAGATCCAAATGGCCGATATGCCGAAGTGCAAAGCCCTTTTCGAAGACAACGATCATTCGCATATCTTACACAGCCCCTTTATACGCTCAATGCCGCAACCATTGCAGCCCTGCCGGCAATCGCGAGTAGTCTGCGCATCAAGAGAACGTTCGTATTCCAGCCGCAAATAACGCTTGGTAACACCAATGTCGATAAAGTCCCACGGAAGCAGTTCGTCCAGTCCACGCGGTCGATTGGCAAAGAATACAGGATCAACCCCACAATCGGCAAAAGCCTGCATCCACAGAGAATAATGGAACTGATCATTCCAACCATCCAGCTTGCATCCCAGTTCCCACGCTCGGTAAAGCACATCCGCAAGTCTCCGGTCGCCAACAGCAAAACATGCCTCCAGAAAACTCACTGAAGGGTCATGCCAGTTGAATGTAACCCCACGAACCGCAGAAAGCAGCCTACGAAGTTCATACTGCTTCGCCTTGACCACGTCCATCGTATCCTGTGCACACCATTGGAATGGCGTAAAGGGCTTGGGTACGAACACCGATGCGCTGCAAGTAACACGCAATCCCTTGACACGCTGTCCCTTGGGCACAGCATAATAGGCTTTTACAGCTTCCTGTGCAAGATGAGCAATTCCCACCAGATCGGCCTGCGTTTCGGTAGGAAGACCCATCATAAAGTACAGCTTTACGCTGTTCCAACCCCCTTCAAAAGCATCCTTGAGCTTGTTAAGCAAGTCTTCTTCGGTTACGCCTTTGTTGATCACATTCCTAAGCCTTTGCGTGCCAGCCTCCGGGGCAAAAGTGAGGCTGGACTTTTTTACCTTCTGCGTTTGTGCGAGCGAATCCTTAACTACGCTATCAATACGCAATGAGGGTAACGAAATACTCACGCGCTTTTCCGAGAATTTTTCCATCAGCTCTTCGCAAAGCGCACTCAGGCAGGAATAATCGCCGCTGGATAATGAGGAGAGCGATATTTCTTCGTAACCGGTACTGCCAACTAATTTTTCGGATAGTTCTACAAGTCGGTCGAGGCTTCGTTCACGCACAGGACGGTATAGCATACCCGCCTGACAAAATCGGCACCCGCGTGTACAGCCGCGCATGATTTCAAGCATAATGCGGTCATGGACGATCTGGGTATACGGTACAGGGATGGTCTCGGGGAATGCAGCTGTGTCCATGTCGATCACAAAGCGCTTTTTCACGGTTTTGGGAACATCGGGATCAATCGGCTCAAAGCTCTTTAGGGTTCCGTCCTCATGATACTCCGGGTGATATAGGCTTGGCACATAAACCCCTTCAATGGAGGCAAGCAATTTAAGGCGTTCCGCTCTTGGTAGGTTCTTCTTTTTGCATGCGTTAAGCAGATCGACGACTTCCACAATAACCTCTTCACCATCGCCGATCATAAATGCATCAATAAAAGCAGAAAGCGGTTCGGGATTAGAAGCGCATGGGCCACCGGCAACAACAATCGGATCGCTATCGCCGCGCTGAGCGTTCTTGACTGGGATACCGCCCAGAAAAAGCATCTCCAGAATGTTGGTATAGCTCATTTCATATTGTAAAGTAAAGCCGACAATGTCAAATTTGCTGAGCGTTGTTCGGCTTTCCAATGAAAAGAGTGGTACGCCTTCCTCTTTCATCGCGCTCAGCATATCCACCCATGGCATGCAAACTCGCTCACACACGGCATAGGGTAGCGCGTTGATGATGCTGTAGAGAATTTTCATACCAAGATGAGACATGGCGACCTCATAGGTATCGGGAAAACAAAAGGCAAAAGATAATTCGGCCTCTCCGAAAGGTTTAACTTCGGTATTCATTTCGCTTCCTGTATATCTTGCAGGTTTTTCCACCCGCTCCAGCAGTTTCTCGATGCGTTCGATCATGATGATCCTCCATTCAAGGCTTCCTTGGATAATGTACCATGAAGGGACAGCTTTTTCAACCTTTCAACTAGAAAAAGGTGTCTTTGTGATATCTGCACCAATAAAAAAAACCGCCCGAAGTATATATCGGGCAGTGACATGCCAAGTTTTGCGTTTTTTTTCTACTCGCTAACAGAAGGGAAAACGAACGGATCGCCAAGTTCTGCGCGCGCCATGAATGCATTGATCTCTCCATGGATTTTTTCTTCGCGAAACAGCCATGCAGCAGGCGAATCAAGCAACGTCATGCGATCATTCAACGGGGCGAGCATGTTCTCTTCACCAAAACCACGCTGACGTAAACCCTTTTTAGCCAGCGAAAACAGTTCCCGCGCATAGTGCAGGGTATCTTCGGTGCTTGAGAAGGCGCAGGAACCCAGCGAAGCCTGTCGATTGCGTTCATTGGGCGATGGCATTGGGTGGCGTTTGTCAAAATCTCTCGCCAATGCAAGCGTTTCATCAAGCACGGTACGCAAGCCAAGGTTGAATGCGGATGGCGTAAACGCATTGTTGAAGGGTTGTGCACAGAGAATTCGGTACTCGACCGTACCATAGGAAGTCGTGACAATGTTGCGTTCTAAATCCAGGTAGTGAATATCGTCATCCATCGCATCTGGCTGATGAAAATACTCCTTGACTGGTGTAGGCGCAAACACGTTGAGCTCTCCATCTCGCTTACGCATAAAAAGACAGATGTTTTCATAGCTGTGTGCAATGTCTTCCGCAGTATTCAGCCCCAATTCCTGTGCCCCGACAAGGCCGATTTGCTTGAAGGAAGACTTCATATACAATTCATTTCTGGCACACAGATAGTGCTTGCCATCCAACTTCGCTGGTGAATCCGCGAACAGCATGATGTTCATCCAGTCCAAACGGGTGAAAAGTTCAAATAAGCGTGGCAGTTCCTCTATTGTGGTATTAAAATGAATCTGCTCTGAGGAAATGACACAATAGAAATCCTTCACGTATCGTCGCTTCATGCGATGATGTTGGAAGTATTCGGCAATAGCAAGTGTCAATTCCCGCTCAATCAAATGAGCGTTGTGTTCCTTGGCTAAGAAGGGATTAAACCCTACGCCCAACAGAAAATGATCTTCATTGCGCAATGCGCTTTGCTCCGCAACAAGCGTTTCACGAAAGCGTTTATATAGCGGCCATAACGAGGGAGCGCTGGTAGACGCGAATTCCACATTTTCAAGGCAAGTATCAAAAGTGAGCACATTACCATCTGGGTCTTTAACAGCCAACGGCGTTTCATCCTGCCCAACGCGGGATATTTCGTATCCCAACGGTTTCATCGCCCCCATCAGAGTGTGAGCGATGTTCGGGTCAAAGGCTTTGCCCACCGCTGATACCAACGGAAACTCCAGCTCGATGCCCACATGGTTTTTCTTGTTCTTGCTAATACCCTCCGTCAAGTACTGATACAGCAGTTTGTCTGTGTCCAAAAGACGACAGCTCCTTTCTTCCATTTCACTGCATGATGGCTTCGACTTGACAAACACAGCCCCGATCTGCGCAACGCATGATGGGCGTAACGCGGTGATCTGCATCCCAACAGGCTGTTCGTTGGAAACCGCATTTACGTTCGCTAAATAATATCACACTTCAAGCCCCTTGTCGATAAATCTTCGTTTGAAAGGCTCTTTTTTTGCAAAGTTTTCATGTTGTCGCCATTCCGAATTTTGTGTATAATATTGTCGCGTTATCTATTCCATGAAAGTGGATAGGCGCAAACGATTTGCATTTTGTTTCCGCAGTGAATTGTATTGAACCATGCGCAGTCATATTGAAGGATTTTCTTTTATCACAGGATATCTTCCTTCCACTATGTTTTGTTGCACTCCAGCGTTGTAGTAAGAAAGAAGATGGCTGTTTGTTTCGCCCACTTTCCATGGATGATCTCCCTGCCATTTGGGAACGGCAACAAAAACTACATACTTTAAGCAGCGAGTTTGATGTGTTTCGGCTATATGCCTGGTTGCCGCTGGATCAGTCGGAGATCGCCTTCTGGCGAAATCAATTCGTCATCCGTTGTCAGGTGCAGGGTGAAACATGGTATATCGCACCAGGTGAGACCGAGGATTTTCATGCGCTTCTCAAGGAACTGATTTCCTATGAGCGTGCAGCTGGTGGTCACACCTTTCGATTATTGAATTCGGATCGGGACATCAATGACTATCCTTCAGGTTTTGTGTCCACACAGCGGCGCGATCTGTTCGATTACATTTACCGCGCTAGTGATTTAATCGAAATGAAGGGGCGCGATTATTCAGCAAAACGAAACCAAGTTTCACAGTTCAAACGAAACTATGACTGGCGCTTTGAACCGTTAACCTCAAATAACAGAAGTGCCTGTATCCGGTTGATTGATATGTGGGACTGTGCGCATGAAGGCATTATGCTGCCTTTTGAGCGCATTGCGGTAGAGCGGATGCTATCCCTTGAACAGGATTATGGGCAAAGCGGTGGTGTTTTGTTTGTTGGTAACGAGCCCATCGCGTTTGCGATCGGCTCTCATCCCCGTTCAGAATTATTGGATATTGTAGCGGAGAAATCGCTCCCAAATTATATCGGTTCCTATTCCATGATAATCCAGAGCTATGCAGCCTATGCACACTCGCTGGCTCCCTTTGACTATATTAACCGTGAAGAAGATATGGGACTTGAAAACCTGCGCAACGCAAAACTGCAACTCAAACCTGTAGCGCTGGTTGAAAAGACTTTAATGACTCTTGATCTATAAACGAGATGTATTCTCATTGTTCCGTTGCGAAAAAATAGTTCCAGATAATGTATGGTGTCCATAATCATAGCAGAATCGTTCAAACATGAACATTTGCTTAACTGTTCCATTTATGAAAGCGCTCCGTCCTGATCAACAGCAAACGGAGCGCTTTATTAATTTGTATTAAAGGGATTACTTGATTTTTGCCAGCGTTGCTGCCCAC
>Ga0302293_10000218_pt1 | contig 33234 bp, 26 predicted proteins | sample III_Fen_N2_2_FD_198758 | JGI IMG/M metagenome (GOLD analysis project Ga0302293, IMG submission 198758) | Peat permafrost microbial communities from Stordalen Mire near Abisko, Sweden - III_Fen_N2_2 | ecosystem: Environmental > Terrestrial > Soil > Wetlands > Permafrost | place: Sweden: Abisko...
CGACCTGCTCAAGGAATATCAGGAGGCTTTGACAGCGGACGGAACCGTTGACACCTGGTATGAATATGTGCCGACGAGTTATAACCCGGCAGAAAAAACGCCGCTTGTCGTTTCCATGCACGGCGGGCTCATGACCGGCTGGGGTCAGGCGATCTATACTTCCTGGACCATCATGGCGGAGCAGCACGGGTTCATCGTGGCGTTTCCGGATGCTTCTGTCAAACGCATCTGGAGCGTCGAATGGGGCCGCTGGCGCTTTGACGATGGGATACGCGAAAAAGCGGAAGCCCCTGGCGAGCTGCCCGAGACGCCTGAGGACATTCTGGATAACCACGACGTCCAGATGGCGCGCGGTTTGATCGAAAAGATGAAGCATAAGTATAACATCGACAGCGAGCGCATCTTCATGCAGGGCATGTCGATGGGGGACTTGATGACGTCCCTCTTTGCGCGTAACTATGGCGATATCCTTGCCGGTGCGGCGGGCTCCGGCTGTGCCACGTTCCTTTCGCTCTTATATGACGAAAACGGAACAATTCAAAACAAGGCAGGGCATCTCGACATTTGGCAGTCGAGACCGGAACTAAACGATATTCCGCCGGATAAGCGCGAGGCGCTGGACGTTAACAAATACAACCGCTATTACTGGTCGCGCATCAACAATTGCAATCCGATTCCGCAGATCAGCATCGTCGGGGAAAACAACTTCGCGTTCTATAGCGGCAGCAAAGCGGATGTCACGTATTTGGACATCAAGAATCGCGATCACGGGCAAACGTTTGAAGACGCGGCGTTGATTTGGAACTACATGTTCTCCGGCGTGCGCAGAAAAGCCGACGGAAGCATCGTGCATTCAAAATCCAACATTCCGCGCGTGGGAGACAAGTTTGCTATTGCGGTAGCCAAAGATTGCGACTACGCATGGTTTAACAACATGGTCGTTCCGATGAACACTAAGGCCGTCTATTGGCAGAAGCTGAAGTACCACGGCTTGAACGGCGGTCAGGAAGTACGAGGAGAATACCTCTGCGTTCCCGTGTCGTTTTTGAGCAAGGCGTTTGGCGCTAAGTATGAGCCGAGCGAAGACACGCTCACCGCGGTTGTGAAGCTGCCGGATGGCAGAACCCTGCAGTTTGCGCGCGGCAGCATCGGTTGCGTGATAGACGAGAGCCTGCGCAGTATGTATTGCGAGGCTCTGCATAGGGATGGGGAACTGCTGGTTTCCATCGAGTGGTTCTGCCGCTATTTGTTTGGGTTTGATGTGTCGACTTGCGGCGACGTCGTTTACGTGACGGATCATTTCTCCGAGCTTTCCGCGAGCATGGCGGATTTGATTCACGATCTGCTGCAAGGCGGCGGAACACTCGCGGACTACGAACGCATTCCCCAAATTACGAAATAATCATTGGAGGAGAGTATGGATTTTAAAGTAAAACTGCGTGCCGGAACGCCGGATGACGATAACAGAACCTACCTGCCGGAGGAAATCAAAGGCAGCGACAAGGTAGTCAACGAAAACGGCAACAATTCGCAACCCTACCCGGAACGGCTCAAGGAATGCCACGGCATTCTCGCCGATGGCCTTGAAGACACCTGGTATGAATACGTGCCCGCAAGCTACGATCCGTCTAAAAAAGTGCCGCTCATCATCGGCAACCATGGCGGACTCATGACCGGCTGGGGACATGCGATCTATACCTCGTGGACACTGGTAGCCGACCGTGACGGATTTATCTGCGTCTTTCCAGACGCACATTCTCTGCGGATGTGGACGGTTGAGGGCGTTTTTGACGACTTTGATCCCGCCGCCGCGCCCGACCTGCCGATTCAGAGCGTGCCCAAGAACTATAAAGACAACCACGACCTGAACTTTTTGCTTGCCCTTATCGAGCAGATGAAAGAAAAATACAATATCGACGAGGGGCGCATCTTCATGCAGGGCATGTCCATGGGCAACCTCATGACGGATCAATTTTCGCGCTACTACGGCGATGTTCTCGCGGGTGCAGCGGGCAGCGGTGGTCCATCCAGACTCAATTTACTCTTCGACGAAGAAGGAAACATCAAGAACAAAGGTGGGCATCTCACCGTTTGGCATTCGCGCCCGGAAAAGAACGGCACGCCACCGGGCAAGAATTACAGCGAGTTCACCACCAACAAATACAACCGCTTCTACTGGATGCAGCTCAACGAGTGCGAGCATGTGCCGCAAATCAGCATCATCGGCGAAGACAACTTTGCGTTTTATAAAGGAAAGAAAGCGGATCTCGTGTATCTGGACATCAAGAACCGCGATCACGGGCAGACACTGGACGAGGCGTTTCTGTATTGGGATTATCTGTTCTCTGGTACCCGGCGCGAGAAAGACGGTACCATCGTGCAGACGGATTCTATCCTGCCGCGCGTTGGAGACAAGTTTGGCCTCGCGTTTACCGAAGGCTGCGACAAAGCGTGGTTTGACAACGGAGTAAGCGACCTGACCACTCCGGTGGTGCGCTGGCAGAAGCTAAAGTATCACGGCTTAAACGGCGGTATCAAGGTGCGCGGCGAATATCTCTGCGCGCCGCTGTCCTTCCTATGCAATGTGTTTGGAGCAACAGTTGAGCCCGGCAAAGATACGCTGACCGCCGTCGTTACGCTAAAGGACGGAAGAGTGCTCCAATTTGCGCGCGGCAGCATCGGTTGTGTGATCGATGGTGATCTGCGCAGCATGTATTGCGAGGCATTGCATAGAAACGGTGAGCTGCTGGTCGGCGTTGAGTGGTTCTGCCGCTATTTATTCAATCTGCAGGTCTCCGCTTGCAACGGCGTGGTGTACATCACCGACCACTTTGCGGAACTCTCCACCTTCATGGCGGATCTGATCAAAGATCAGCTCAAAGGCAAAGCATTTCCGGACAATTTCAAGGTCATCGAGGACTGAGGGAAACCATCGAACTGGAATGAACCGGACTCGTCAGTGCGCCGAATGAAACGACCGAAGGCGGAGGGTATGGAGTGATGACCATTAAGGACGTAGCCAAACGCGCGGATGTTTCAACGGCGACCGTCTCGCGCTATATGAACCAGCCCGACATCGTCAGCACGAAAGCGCAGGCGCGGGTCAAACGCGCGATTGAAGAACTTCGTTATCAGCCAAACCCGATGGCGCGGGCGTTGCAATCCCAGAAAAGCCAGATCATCGGTTTGGTGGTTCCGGCGGTGGACTATGCATTTTTCAGCAGATTGACAGATGCGGTAGAGCGTACATGCAATCGCTATGGCTACAAGCTGATGCTCTGCCAGTCCGCCGGCAGCGATGCGCGGGAGTTGGAGATGGTATCCCTGCTCAAGGCGAACAAGGTGGATGGCATTCTGCTCTGCAGCAGGCTTGGCGATGCTTCGATGTATACCGGAAACGACTTCCCAATCGTGAGCATCGACCGCGAAATGGACGGCATTCCATCCGTAACGGCAGATAATTACAGCGGGGGAACAATGGCGGCGGACGCGCTGTATCGCGCGGGCTGCCGCCGCCCGCTGGTGCTGACCACCGAAGTGCCAGAATACATGGCGATGTATCAGCGACAACGCGGGTTTGAAGATCAGTGCATGATAAACGGTATGGACGCATGTGCGGTCATCCTGCGCGATGCTGAATTCGGCTCACTTGAGATGGATCAGATCAAGGCGCAGATTCAGCGAGAACCAACAGTGGATGGCGTATTTGCCCTTGGAGATATGATCGCCGCAGGATATATTCACATGATGCTGCAGGATACTGCGCTGCATCACGTGCGCCTGCCGCTAGTCGGGTTCGACGGGCTGGATATTTCACGCTTGTTTGAATTCTCGACCGTTTCGCAACCGATTCGCGAGATGGGAGAGCACGCGGTGGAACTGCTCATCCGACGGATCAACGGCTTGAGCGTGCCGGAGCAATCGAAGCTACCGGTTACGTACATCGCGCGGAGAAGCACGCTGAGCTTTGAACAGCGGCATTCGAAAGGCTTACAAAACGTATGAAAGAGAAGATTATGTTGTTGGCTGGAACGCCAAACGACAGCAATAGAGAGTACTTGCCGGAGGCCATCAAGGGAAGCGAGATGGTGGTCAACGAAAACGGCAATCATTCACAGGTTTATCCCAAAAGGCTGAAAGAATATTGTGAGCGCATTACCGACGACGGGCTGGAGGATGTGTGGTTTGAATATGTACCCGCCAGCTATGACCCGAAAAAGAAAACGCCGCTTGTGTTTTCGATGCATGGCGGGCTCATGACCGGCTGGGGACAGTGCATCTACACCTCCTGGACGCAGATTGCCGATCGGGAAGGGTTCATCTGCGTCTTTCCAAACGCGCATGACAAGCGGATGTGGATGATCGAATGCGATCCCGACACGATCGACGAGCTTTCCCAACCGATGCCGGAGGGGATTCCTTCGCTGAACCGTCCGACGGGGGAGGTAGAAGAATATCACGACGTTAAGCTGGTTCTGGCGTTGCTGGAGCGCATGAAACAGCGCTACAATATCGATGAAGAGCGCATCTTCATGCAGGGCATGTCCATGGGGGACTGTATGACGAGCCAGGTAGCGCGGTTCTGTGGTCAATATTTTGCCGCAACCGCAGGATCAGGGTGTCCCACGAACCCAAAACTGCTCTTTACGCCGGAAGGCGACGTCATCAACAAAGGCGGGGCGACAGACAACTGGCAGTCGCGTTTGGAGCACGACAGAACGCCGTACCATTACGGTGCGGATGACCGCACGGTGGTGCGCGCAAATCTCGACTACTGGCGCATCGTAAATGAGGCAGGGGGTCTGCCGAAAATACGGATCATCGGCGAAAAGAATTTAGCGTTTTATAAAGGCAAAAAAGCGAATGTCGTCCTGATGGACGTGAAAAACCGCGATCATGGGCAAACGTTTGACGATGCCGAGATGGTTTGGGACTATCAGTTCTCCGGCGTGAGGAAGCACGCAGACGGCAACCTGAGCCATAACGCACCGCTAAGCGAAAACACGGGCGATAAGTTTTCCATCGCTGTTTGCGAGCATGCGTCCAAAGCCTGGGTCAACAACAAAGTCGTTTTGATGGACGCGGAAACACTTCGCTGGGAGAAACTCAAATATCACGGACTCAACGGCGGGCAAATCGTCCGCGGCAGTTACTTATGTGTGCCGCTTTCGTTCCTCGCAAGTGTTTTTTCAGCAACGCTTGTGCCGTTGCAAAACGGCGCCGCTGCCGAACTGACCCTGCCGGATGGCAGAACATTTCAGTTTGCCGAGGGATGCATTGGATGCGTGGTTGACGGAAAAATCGAGGCGATGCTCTGCGAAGCGATCCTTCGCAACGGCCTGCTCTTTGTTTCAATCGAGTGGTTTTGCCGGTTTGCATTTAATGATCAGGTGTCGGAGTATGATAATGCACTTTATATCACCGACCATTACGCGGTCATTTCACGCTACCTATCGTGGCTTTTGCAGGATATTCTATTAGAACGGTAATGCAGCGCGGGAGTCCAAACGGAACCGCATACAATTTCAGAAATACGAGTCGATTACATAGGAGGAAACAAGCATATGAATCAAGCAAATCGAGTCACCGCAATTACATTCATCGGCGACTTCGGACAGATGGTAGAATCCATCACGATCGCGGGACTGACCAAAGATGTCGATCTGGCGCAGATCGTACTCAAGGACTGCTTTGCGGACTGCTGCACAACGATTCCGTGCAAAGGTGCCAAGTCGGTTTTAAAAACCGATGACGGTGTTCAAATTACGTTTGACCCGTTTTTGTATCGCGCGCTGTTTAGCGTTACTGTTGCGGGCATGATCATCGACAAAGCCGCCATCGACGAAGTTTTGATCAAGGACGAGGATTTGTTCGAAAAGCGCACCGATAACGATGTGGTCTACCGCCTGTATGCGCCGCAAGCTTCGGCACCCCGTCCGCTGATTCTGTTTCTGCACGGCGGCGGAGAGTGCGGAACGGATAATCTGTTGCAGTTGACCGGAACATTGGGCGCAATCAGCCTTGCCAAGCGATTCCCGGATATGTTTGTCCTCGCGCCGCAGGCACCGGACTACGGCCTGGATATGAATGAGATGTTTGCGCGGATGATGGCCAAGGGTGATCCGTTTCGGGTTTGCATTGGCTCCGAAACCAGCATTGGGTTAGGCGACCGTGGCTGGAACAGAGACTATCTCGGCCGCGTGAGCGACCTCATCCGCAGCATGATCGCTTTAGGCAAAGTGGACGCATCGCGAGTTTACGTCATCGGCATGAGCATGGGCGGCGCAGGGGTCATCGCCGCCGTATCCGCCGCGCCGGAACTCTACGCTGCGGCAGTGCCCATCTGCCCAAGCATGAACGGGGATAGCTATCCGCTGCTCGAAAACTGGCCGGAAAATGTGCCCGCGTATATCGCAACGGCGTATATCGACCATCAGGCAGGGCGTCATGCATACATTCTCCGCGCCTGCACAAAACTCTGGTCGGAGGGTCGTAAAGACATCAAATATACGCTCTTTACGCCGGAAGAACTGGAGCAGTATGGCATTATCGCCTCTCCTAACCTCACAGAGCGCGAGATTCGCGGCGCAAACCACAACAGTTGGGTGCTTGTGTTGCACAACGAATATGGTATCCTTGACTGGATGATTTCCAAACGCAAACAACATTGACGGAGAAGAGTATATGGATTTTACAAAATTAACGGCATATTTGGATTCACTGGAGCAGGCCTATGAGGTTCACGGGCTGGACTGCAAGATCATGCGCGGACACGAGACGGTCTACCGCCATATGGCGGGGCACCGCGACTACGCACTGAGCATACCGGTCTCTGAGACAGATTTGTACGACGTTTATTCCTGCACGAAGATCATTACCATGGTTTCGGTGATGCAGCTGGTGGAGCAAGGAAGGATTCTGCTCGACGATCCGCTGGCAAAATATCTGCCGGAGTTCTCCGATATGCAGGTTGCAACCGATTTCCCGATTGGCGAATGGCCCTTTGCGTGGCCAACGCTTGCCTCTCCACTCACGCCGGCGAAACACCCGATTCTGATTCGCGATTTGATGTCGATGACGGCGGGGCTGTCTTACGATGTGTTTTCCGAACCGATTCAGGAAATGAAGCGTGAAAGCGGCAATCAGGCAAACACCCGCGAAATGATGAAAGCCATCGCTCGCATGCCGCTTGTTGCCGAGCCGGGGACGCGGTTTTCCTATGCGTTGGGGCATGATGTGCTCGCGGCCGTTGTGGAGCTCGTCGGCGGAGAACCCTTTAGCCTGCACGTGAAAAAACACATCTTCGACCCGCTTGGCGCAACCGAGATGTATTTTCATTTATCGGACAGCGAAAAAAGCCGCCTATCCGCGCAGTATATGCGGGATTTCGAAACGGGAGTGATTGCGCCTAGCAGCGACATGGTCTATCGCCTGACCGACCGCTATGACAGCGGCGGAGCAGGGCTGACCTGTTCGGTCGACTCCTACAGTCTGGTGCTCGACGCGCTGGCAAACGGCGGCGTCGGCGCAACCGGGCTTCGCATCCTGAAACCCGAGTCGATACTGGCCATGAGCGAAAATCAGCTCAACGAACAGCAACTCAACGACTTCTCGAAAGCGGGAAAGATCGGTTATGGCTACGGGCTTGGCGTTCGCACGTTGATCGACAGCTCAAAATCCAAGAGCCCGGTCGGCGAATTCGGCTGGGACGGCGCGGCGGGCGCATTTGCGCTTGTCGATCCGACAAACCAAATCAGCATCTTTTATGCGCACGAGATCATCGGCATGCTCGCCGCTTATAGCGAGATACACCCAACCGTACGCGACCTGGCATACGAAGCGATGCTTGGCGCGTGACAAGGAGAGTATCAAAAATGAGATTGGATCGGATTCAATATAGCGCGCCGGATCGCAGCATGTTTGTGCTATATCCGGCTGGCGATCGACTTTGTTGCTATGAAAACACGCTGATCACCATTTTGCAGGACAGCGACGGAGAGTCGCTTGTCCGCACGCTGCTGGCAGACGCGGACTTTTGCGCGCTTGCCGACAAACAGCGTTTTGTCATCCTTCTGCCAAACCCCGTAAACGGTAAGTGGAACTGGGACTTGAACGGTGATCTAAAGGACGATCTGGCAGATCTGCCTGAAATGGTGCGGCTCTTTACCTACCAGCCGAACATGAACGACCTCGGCATTTATCACAACATGCACAACGCGCGCTACTTCATGGGCATAGGAACAGGCGCATCCATGCTGCACACGCTAGCCGCATGCAACCCCGTCAATGTAGCAGGTGTGTTTACCATCGGCGGCGCGATGTCTGCTCCGGCGAAGGCAATCTCAACGTGTGCCGCGGTGTCCGCGATTCTATGGAATGCGGATAGTGACGCAAAGGCATTTTTCAAAGCGCTCAACAAAACCGACACGCAGAACGATACGCTTTTTTTCAGCAACGTAAACGACGCGCAATTTGTGCGCATCGAAGATGGAAAGCCAAACGAATTGACCGCAGACACGATCCGTTACGGCTGGGAGATACTGTTTTCGAAGGTTTGCAGGCCAAATTCCTGCAAGTATGGCGATATGGGGCCGCGAACCGTGCGCGATGAATATCAATTTATCGTGCATGAAAACGACACGCAGCTGGGCGATAACAGTGGCATCGGCCATACATGGTTTGAGTATGTTCCCGCGTGTGCGAAAGCCGACGCAAAAAAGAAAGTCCCATTGATGATCTTCAACCACGGTGGCGCGGATACGCCGGGCAACATCTGCAATACGATCAAGATGCACGAGGTCGCTCAGTGCGAGGGATTCCTCGTCGTTTACCCTTGGGCAACGGCGAAATGGGGCTGGAATATCGATCTATTGGACGATCAGTACGATGACGTTGCCTATCTGCGTGCGCTGATTGCGTATATGAAGCGGACATACGCGGTAGATGAGACGCGCATATACATCGGCGGTTTTTCCAACGGATCGGCGATGTCGCAGGTGTTCGCCATGACCAACCCCGAAATCATTGCCGCTGTCGTTGCGGACAACACGATGTTTAGCCAGAACCGCAACACGAAACCGTTTGCCATCGCATGGAAGAAAAAGCTGGACTACGATTTCCGTATGCCGGTTTGGTACACCTATGGCACGCGCGATCTCGAGTATCCGGCGGTGCGCGGCAGCGGACAGCAGGTGCAGTATGATTTCTGGAAATCCTACAACAACATCACCTGCAAGCAAACGCCCTATATCAATACCCCCGAGAGTTGCGACGCCGGCGTGTCCGGCGACGTGGTCGAGGAATACAATCCCAACCCGCGCTATCCGCAGCGGAAATATACCACCCATCGCTTTTTCTCAAACGATGCAACGCCGCTGAATCTCTATAATTACTCGTTAGCAGACGGCAAGGGGCACGACTGCAACCCCGAAGAAGCATGGCTCGGCTGGAATTATGTGAAACAGTTCAGCCGGTTGCCGGATGGTTCGCTTGCCATTTCGGATCAGGATTGATCACGGAATCAGTGACTTCACAGGGAGAATCCAATGGGAAAACTTCGGTTCAACTATCGCAGCGAGGTGCTGGGGCATTACGTAGACATCACCGTCGTCTACCCGACGGATTCTTACCGCTGCCCGGAAACGCCAGCGCTCGCCAACCGCTCTCACAAATTGCTGCTCAAGGAGAAGCATGATTTTTACGCGCCGGGCATGAAGTTTCAAACCGTGTATCTCATGCACGGGGGAGGCGACGACGATACGCTTACCTACCGCTACACCAACGCGGAGGAGTTCGCCCAGCGCAACAAAGTGATGCTGGTGACGCCGAACGTCGCCAACAGTTTCGGGGCAAACACGCGGTATGGCGTGCCGTATCTGACGTTTATCACAGAAGAGTTGCCAACGGTGATTCAAACGCTATTTGCCTCGTCCCCAAAGCGGGAAGACAACTTCATCATGGGTTATGCCATGGGCGGCAATGTCGCGCTCGCCGCCGCGATCACGCGCCCGGATCGATTCAGCGTGTGCATGGATATCTCCGGCGGAATCGGGATGACGATGGATGCGGAAGTGCTCAAAAACGAGCTAAACGGAGATCATTTTCGCAACTTTTTCCCGCTGTATGGCGCGACATTTGGCGAAGCGGAGGACATCGACGGCTCCGAATTCGACCTTGCCTCCGTCGCAAGAGCAAATCGGGAGCAGGGGTTGCCGGAGTGCAAATTTATACTTGCCTGCGGGAGCAAGGAATTCATTCGTTCGCGCGTGGAAAACGACGTCCGCGTGATGCAAGAAATGGGCTTTGATATGCAGTATATCTGCGCAGAAGGGTATGACCACAATTTTCGGATGTGGAACGATTACATCGAGATCGGACTGGACAGTCTGCTCCCGCTGAAGCGGGAAGCGATCTACCGACTGGCAGAGTGAGCGAACGGCACCGGAAAGGCCACGAAATGGTTACCGGAAATGCAGCCTGCGCGGACGGTTATGTGCGCGACGAGTACAACAAAATGATACTGGATCGATCGTATCGAACTAAATACAACCGGAAGGCGGAGAAGAAGCATGAACATGCTGTCATACAATTCCCCAGTCATGCGCTTTTTGGAGGGCTTGTTCGACATCGTCGCACTCAACCTTCTAACATTGCTGCTCTGCATTCCGCTTGTGACCGCGGGCGCGGCGATGACGGCGCTGTATAAGACGCTCTTTGACATGCGCGAACAAAAAGGGCACACGATCATTGGGTATTGGCAGGCGTTTCGGGCGGAGTTTCGCACCGCGCTGCCGCTCGGGCTGTTTTGCGCGGTGGCGATCGCCGCGTTTGGCGGTTATCTGATTTTGCTTTACCCGAAGCTCGCTGCGGGATCGGTTTGGGCCTGGATTGTCGCAGTAGCCGTCGGCATACTGTTCTTTTTCCCGATGACGTTCGTCTTTCCGCTGTTTGCGCGCTATCAAAACACGGTCAAAAAGACCATAATCAATGCGTTTTTTCTCAGCCTCCGGCATTTTCCGGTGACGTTGATCGTTCTTGCCATTCAAATCTTACCGTTGGCACTGATTCTACTTCTTCCGTCATACGAACCGATGATTGTTTTTTATTGGCTCTTTCTTGGCACCTCGTTTCCCGCCTTTCTGGGTAGTGGATTGTTTAAAAAGGTGTTTTCCGCTTATGCGGAGTGATGGCGCCTGGTAGAGATGCGCAATGTGCGAATCGCAGACAACAATCAATTGTTTTATTTGACCCGACTGCTTTTTGCGTATTCTACGAATTTGGGAACAATGTACTGGGTAAATAAAAATTGAGTTGCGCTGTTTTGGATGGCCTTATTTGTAAATGTATTTGATTGACTAATCCGGCATGCGATATGCATTCCCATTGATCAGCAGCATATGATCGTCTTTCCATTTGATGCTGATTCTTTGATACGCATCCCATCTTCCTGAGTAAACCTGCTGCACTTTTGCAAACCGGCCGAACCCAACATTGATGCTGGTTGGTGTTTTTTCGACAATGACGGTTGTTGCTCCGCCCACGGCGCCGGAGTCAGCGCTGATGACCGTCGCCACATACAGCTCGTTCGGAGAGGTCGTTTGCTTCACGATGTTCTTTTCACCCATCGAACCAAATGTTATCGCCAATAAGAACAATAAAGAAAACAGAAGCAATAGAATGGTGTTCAAAACGGCGCAAATCATGCGAATGAAACGGGAATTCATTTGAAGCAACGATATTGCATAACATGGAATGAAGTAGAGAAGCGCATGCAGTGCGATAAGACCGGAAGGAACCATATCGATGAAAGAATCACAAAAGAAATAGTAAGCGAATGCTAGCATGGGTAGCGCTTGCGAAAAAGCGATCGACGCTTTCGAGAGTTCGTTTCTTTTTATAAACCAAATACTTGCAAGCAGGATCTGTATCAACAAACTCAACAGGAACCAAATGGCACGATTGGTGATTATAAACTCGTAAGAATTTGACGACAAAACGGCTGTTAACGTTGTTGCAAACAGCAAAAAAGCAAAGTATATGATTGGCATTTGCTGAAGCAGCTTTTGCATATGACCGCGAAGTTGTAGCGAATTACACATATTAGTAGTCTATTATAAGTGGTAGTGATTTGCAAACCGTTTTTCTAGTTTACGTCTGAAAAAGGTAGCATTCATTAGAAGGTTTTGTCTGCGGTACTTACGAACCAGCTGATAGGAATGGATCACTTTTCACGCATGCCAAACAAAAAACCACCCGATGGGTGGTTTTTTTGGCTAAACCCTCACGAAGTGATACAATCGCGCGAAACGAGGGGGTGGGTGCAAAAAGCTTTATGTGCTGGGTGCAAACGAGGTCAATTGACTCGTGAAGCAGGCCGCTGCCTTTATAACATATCACGTTCCATTCTGGTCTCCGCGAGTTCCTTTCGCAATACGTGGTTCTCTTCCTCCAGCGTCGCGAACTTCGTCTTGGCGCCATCCGACATGCTTTCCGTCGCCAGTTGTACAGCAGATTTTCACGAATCCCTAAATCTTCTGCTAGTTCCCTCGTTGACTTTGGACTTACTAACGATAACTTGACCAAATTCTTTTTGAAATCCTCGTCGCTTTCTTCCTGATCTCTCCCGTTTCCAGCCTCCGCTTTCAGGGGTTTTTCTTCATTTCTCCCATCTTATCAGCGCATTTTTCATGTTAACTGGCTTCGTAGCAACACTGTCAGGGTTGGGTTACTTGCATGAAACCATAGCGGGGGTCTCCTTTTCTGCATGACTTCCTATCATTCATTCGATTGGATCTCCTATGATTTCTCGTAACAGCGATCATGATTATATAATATCCTTAATTATTTAGAAAATAGCAATATCTGCATAGTGGAAATGTAAATTCTGAAAAGCATAAATGAAAAAGTATTGATACAATGTCCTCACAAACCAAAACATATCGCAAGTACATATCTGAGTGATCACGAAGGCGGTGGGAAGTAATGCGCAAATACAGAGTAGGCATTGTTGGCTCCGGTGTCATCAGCCGGACGTATATTGCAGACATTCAGGCCTTTTACAGGGATCTGGAAGTTGCGGCCTGCGCAGATATTGACATAGCACTTGCACAGAAGCTGGCTTCGGAATTCAACATTCCCAAGGCATATGTGACCGAGGATCTGCTGAAAGATCCGGATATCGACATTGTCATCAACCTGACTCCTCCGCAGTTTCATGTAGCATTGGACCGGCAGATTATCCGGGCAGGAAAGCATCTGTTCAGCGAAAAGCCCTTTGCCCCTACTTTGTTGGAAGCCAAAGAGATTCTGGCGCTGGCAGAGGAAGCGGGTGTTCGCGTGGGCTGTGCACCGGATACCTTCCTGGCTTCTGGTTTACAGAGCATGCGGTTCTATCTGGATGCCGGCATCATCGGCAACCCTTTCTTTGTTACAGCGAATATGACAACCTTCGGCGTCGAAACCTGGCATCCCAATCCTGTTACGTATTACAGGAAGGGGTCCGGGCCAATCATGGAGATGGCGCCCTATTACCTCGCGGCTATCGTATCCTTATTGGGACCTATTGATAGTTTGCTAGCCTTCGCGGCGCAGCCCAGCGATACCCGGCGGGTATATGTCGGGCCGAAGACGGGAACGGATATTCCGGTGGAAACCCCCACCCATTATACGGCCATACTCCGGCTGAAAAGCGGCGTGGTTGTCAACATGAATGTGAGCTTTGATATTTACAAATCCAATCTGCCGATGTTTGAGATCTACGGCGACGGCGGAACGCTGGCGTATCCTGATCCCAATTTCGGCGGCGGTACACCCAGAGTATATCGCAAAGAGCAGTACACCGATGTAGCCTATCAGAACAATGAGGCGTCCCAAGCCCGAAGGGAACGGTTTTATGAGCTTCCTGAGCTGTTCCCTCGGGTGAAGGATTATTCCCGGGGTATCGGTGTTCTGGATCTGGCAAAGTCCATCGATTCCGGTGTAGAAAATCGGACAAACGGCCCGTTGATCCTTCACATGACTGAGGCAATGGAAGGCTTGCTCCGTTCTAGTGAGACCGAGGAACTCTACCGGATGACCACAACCTGCCAAAGACCCCGCCCCATTGCGGCAGGCGGATTCCCGGAGCAGGTCTGAACAGAATAACACTTTTTTGCTCATGCAGAAACGGTAAAACCGAAAGGAGAAATGGTTATGGAAGGTGTAGTTGGTACACATCTTGTTGCACAGATTGGCCTCATCGTAAAGGATGTAGAGGCGACCAAGAAAAAATGGGCAGAATTTCTTGGGTTGGAGGTTCCCCCCACGCAGCCTATCGGCGAGTATGAAATCATCCAGACACAGTTCATGGGAGAACCCGCGCCGGAAGCTTACTGCTGGATCGCTTTCTTTGATGTCGGCCCCGGCCTGCAGCTGGAGCTGATTCAGCCCAACGACAAGCCCTCCACCTGGAGAAACTTCCTTGTTGAGAACGGCGAGGGCATCCACCATGTGGCATTCCTGGTGAAGGATTCCAAGGCATGCGTAGCGAGAGCAGAAGCTGCCGGCATGAAGCTGATACAAAGAGGTGTTTACGGCGACGGCAGCGGTGAATACAACTATCTGGACGCGCCGGAAATGAAGTGCATCGTGGAACTGCTGGAAAGCTATAAGAAGTAATGCGGCGGGAGTATCCGGCATCAGACAGAAGCATTCGTGCCCTGTGATCCGGAAACGCCCTCATCATCGAAAGATTAGAAAACGGAAAGCATAGAAACGTACATCCAAAATTATCGAAAGATTGGAAAACGAAAAGCATAGAAACGTACATCCAATATTATCGAAAGATTAGAAAACGAAAAGCATAGAAACGTACATCCAATATTGAGAATCCAATGGAACAGTATGTTCGCAGAAATTCAAGTAAATAACACGAATCATATTTTTAAAACAAATCCTTTATTCACAATCCGATGAAACTGTATGTTCACTGAAATTCCAACAACTAACACGACGCATATTTACAAAGAATATTCAATTTTCAGAATCTTTTGGAACCGTATATTCGCAGAAATGCGAATATACGATACGAAGCATACTTCCACAGCGTATTTTTCGTTCAGAATCTATTAAAACGATTTATTCGCTGAAAAGCGAGTAAATAAAAGAGAATCGGAATCTATTAAAACGATATATTCGCTGAGAAGCGAGTAAATAAAAGAGAAGGAGAATCATCATGAAAAAAACATTTGCTGTTGTATTGGCCCTAGTCCTGTCAATGTCCATGCTTTTGTCAGGCTGCGCTAGCAGCACGCCCGCAGCGACCACCGACACCGCCGCGGCAACCACCGACACCGCTAAGACACCCTCCGGTGAAGTTGTTTGGTGGGGCTGGACACCCGGCTCTCCTACCAATGAAAAGTACATCGCCGAATTCAACAAGCTGTATCCCGACATCAAGGTGACCTGGAAACAGGCAACCGTCGCTGACTATGATGCAGCGCTGAAGCCTGCCCTTGCCAACGGCGAAGGCGTTGACGCGTTCGAAGTTTCTGCCGGTTCCGCCAACGGCGGTATTGCGGTCTTCGGAGGCCAGGCTGTCGATCTGACCGATGCTGTCAAGGCAGCGCTCGGCGATGACTGGAAGAGCAAGCTGACGGAATCCTCTGTCGCAACCATGACGGTTGACGGCCAACTGAAGGCACTGGGCGTCGGTGCGGTTTACTCCGGCAACCTTTGGATCAACCAGGATCTGTTCGACAAGTACAATGTGAAAGTCCCCACCAATATGGCAGAGTGGAAGACAGCCTGCGAAACCTTCAAAGCCAACGGCATCATCGGCTTCGTTCAGGGTGCTGGCATGGGCGCTTTCAACATGGATACCTACCATGCAATCTGCGATAACGTGTCTCCCGGTGTATTCACCAAGGCATGCAGAGGCGAAGTCGCCTGGACCGATCCCTCCCTGGTCAAGGGCCTCGAACTCTGGAAGAGCCTGTTTGACGAAGGCATTATGCAGGACGGCGCACTGGGACTCATGCAGTATCCCGATGCAAACAACCTGTTCATGTCCCAGCAGGCAGCTATGGTTATGATGGGTTCCTGGTACACCATGAACACCACGCCCGATACCATGAAAGCGGCCATGGAAGCTGCTTCTTCCACGGCAGAACCCTTCACCATGATCCCGATCAACTTCCCCGACATCGCGGGCACCGGTAATGTTGGCTCCATGTTCGGCGATCTGGACTACGGCACTGCAGTTGCAGCCAAGTCGAAGAATATTGATGCTGCTATCGCATTTGCAGTGTGGCTCTGCACTTCTAAAGAAGGCACGCAGGTGATTGCGAACTCCCTGAACGTGGTTCCCTCTCTGAAGTCCGCAACGCCCGATTGGAATGTTGTGAAGCTGGTTAACCCCGAGAAGCAGGAAGCGGCAATCAAAGATTACCTGCAGAATGCAACCTCCGGCGGCGATAACCCCCGCTTCGCGGACATCAACGCTGACCTGAACCAGGCTATGATGGATGTTCTGGCCGGTGTCGCTTCCGGCACACTGACCCCTGCGGATGGCGCGGCTCAGTTGCAGCAAGCCTACGAAGACAGCATGTGAGAACTGCCGCCCATTTCTGCCCGATTGGCAGATGTAAGACGTAAGTGAATGGGTAGGGGCATAGTCACTGTGCCCCTATCTTTCCATAAGTACAAACTTCTGGTGATGAGGTGATCGTTTCGTGAAAGACAAGAAAATGAAATCTTCCACTTATATCAGCGGTCTGCCCTGGATTCTTCCGGCGCTTCTGTTCCTGGTGGTCATTGTCTATTATTCCATTATTAGTACGTTCAATCTCTCTACACTGGATTGGAACGGACTGGATCCGATTCGCACCAGTGTGGGCATGAAGAACTTTGTCAAGATGATTCATGACCGGGTGTTTTGGCTCTGCCTGAAGAACACGGTGATTTACTTTGCAATCACCTTCGTCGTGCAGAATACCCTTGGCTTCCTGTTTGCTGCCATATTGCACTCTCAGGTGAAGCTGTCAACCCTGCATAAATGCATTATCTTTATTCCCACGATTTTAGCGCCTGCAACCATGGCTCCGGTTTTCCGCCTCCTGTTCTCTCCGCAGGGCATGCTGCAGTCCGTTTTCAACGCGCTGCATCTGCCGATTACGGTGGACTGGCTGGCAAACCCCAATACTGCGCTCTTTGTGCTGATGGCCGTAGCAATCTGGGAATTCACCGGTATGAGTTTCATTCTGTATTATGCGGCAATGAGCCAAGTAGACAAGCAAATTCTGGAAGCAGCCCGAATTGACGGTGCCGGCAATATCCGCACACTGATTACCATGGTGCTGCCTCACTGCAAGGGTACCACGGTTTCACTGGCCATGCTGGGCATTATCGGTGCGCTGAAAACCTTCGATATCCCGTACCTGATTACCACCGGCGGCCCCAACCATGCGACTGAATTCCTAGGCACTTATATTTACCGGCAGGGAATTCGCCAGTCCCATTTGGGCTATGCGGCTGCGCTGTCCGTGGCGCTGCTGGTTCTGGCAATCGGCGGTGCGTTGGCCTCCAATTACTCTAAGAAAGGAGATTGATGATATGTTTGAAGTACGCAGCAAAAAAAACAAGATTCTTCTCCAACTGATCCTGTTTGTCATGACGATTCCCTATCTAATTCCACTTGTGCAGATGGTGCTGGGCAGTCTGGGCGGACGCGGTCTGTATAACTACAAGGTGGTTTGGGATACGGGCGTGGTTCCGATCTATTTCCGCAACTCGGCGATTATTGCCGTGGGTGTGATTGCGCTGGTCTATGCGTTCAGCATGACGGCCGGTTTCGGCTTTGCCAAGCTGCACATCAAGGGGAAAGAGTTTTATTTTTGGATGATTCTGATTGCGCTGACGCTGCCGGAAGTCATTTTACTGACGCCGCTGTTTGTTACCTTTCAGAAGCTGCATATGTATAACACCCTGTTTGCAGTCATCCTGCCAACTGCGGCGTTGCAACTTCCTTTCACAATTCTATTGGCCAGAAAATTCAACGAAGGTATTCCCGGTGAGTTGATGGAAGCAGCGAGAATTGACGGCGCTAACATCTGGCAGGTATTCACGCAGGTGATTCTGCCAATGACCAAGCCGATTGCCTCTGCAATCATTGTGCTAACGTTGATCAACGCATGGAATGCTTATTTGCTGCCGCTGCTGTTCCTGCAGAGTCCCAATCTGCAGGTTGTTACACTACTGCCGCAGTATTTCCAGGGCGAGTTTACCAACGATCAGACCAAGATTCTGGCAGCCGCGGTCATGACGGCCATTCCCGAAATCATTGCCTATTTGTTGATGCAGAAAAATTTCGAAAAAGGCATGATCGCCGGCGCACTGAAGTAAATCGTAATAGACGCAGCTGCAGTCGGTTACCCATCCCGGTCTCCTTGGAGCCGGGTGCAGCGGTGTTTTCGTATCAGAAAGGATAACATATGGAAAAGCTTCTGTATCACGAGCTGTGTGTCGTCACTGGCGCCGGCAGCGGTATTGGTAGAGCAATCGCCGAACGCTTTATGGCGGAAGGCGCAGACGTGATTGTGGGCGACTACGATCCGGAAAATGCCCGGAAGGTCTACGGCGGCAATCCCCAGGTGCTGGAGATTGTCCAGATGGATGCCACAAAGATTGAGGATCTGGAGCGGTTGGGGGAAGTGGTGCGAGCGACCGGCCGGAAGGTAAAAGCGGTAGTACCGGTCGTGGGTAATGGCCCCCAGAACCCAATCCCGGATATCACGCCGGATCTTTTCAATTTGACCATGAATCTGAATGTGTTTTCCGCATTCTTCACGGTGCAAAAGGTCCTGCCCAGTATGGCGGAGAAATCCTCGATTGTGCTGATTTCTTCCATTGCAGGGTTCCAGGGCGGCAGAAATGCCCTTGTCTATAATGCGGCCAAGGCCGCGGTCCGGTCTATGGCCCGCTCCTTTGCCGGAGAGCTAGCAGAGCGCGGCATTCGGGCCAATGCCATCAGTCCCGGTCCCACGGAAACCAAGGCATTTACTGATTTTGTCCGTGGTGATACAGATACATACCGTGCTGTGGTATCCCAGATTCCTCTGGGACATATCGGTCAGCCGGAAGAAATTGCCGCGATTGCTCTGTTCCTGGCTTCTGACCAGTCCTCTTATGTGACCGGCGCGGAGATCATTGCAGACGGCGGCTTTACAAACAAATAAACAATACTGGAACGGGAGAACATAATGACGCTGTCTTCTACGAACATAATTAAGGTAATTGTTGTAACGGATGATCTGGATAAAACGGTAGCTGGTTACAAGACGCTTCTGGGAACTGGCACTGCCCCCGCTGAGGATGGGGAACACAAGATGGTGAGAACGCCCTTTACCAAATACATGGGCAAGGATATAACCGATATGCCCATGCGTGTCGAAAGTGTATTCAGCGATAATTTCTGGTTTGAAATCATTCAGCCCATGGGCGAGAATGATCCTTGGGCCGCATGGCTGAAGGCGCATGGTACCTCCATCTGCTCTGTATGTCTCCTGTCCGACGGGCCCCTTGAGGCGGATGAGGAAGTCATGCAGAAAGTCGGATATGCATCCATTTTCAAACAGGAAAAGGGATATGAAGCCTATGAGTACTTTGACACTTCCAAGGATCTGGGTGTTCTGGTGGAAGTGAAAGAGCACTACAAGGACTAAACACCATCCCGTACGACAGTTTCAGCGCAGGAGGAAAAGAGAATGAGTCAGAAAGTATTGATTACCGGCACGGGCAGAGAGCAGGCGCTGGGATATAATCTGGTGCTGCGGTATCTAGAACAGGGCGACACGGTGTTCGCCGGTGTCCGCAAGCCTTCCGAGGCTTTGAACGCATTGCAGGCGAAATATCCGGAAACACTGCACATTCTGACCATGGATATCGGCAGTACTGCCTCCGTGGAGGCGGCGGTACAAGCGGTAGCGGCGAAGGTGCCCTGTGTGGATCTTTTGATCAACAATGCCGTCATCGTGTCTCCGGATTATAACAAGACTTTGGAACATGCGAACCTGGATTACATTGCCGGTGTGGTTGATGTGGATGCGGTTGGCCCGCTGCGGGTCACCAAGGCGTTGCTGCCGCTGCTGCGAAAGAGCGTTGCCGCTTTGATCGTCAACATCTCATCCGAGGCGGGCAGCATCGGAAGATGCTATCGTACCGATATGATTGATTACGGTATGGCAAAGGCAGCTCTGAATATGGCAACGATGGTGCTGCGCAATACCTTCCGGGATGAGGAGAATCTAAATGCCATCTGCATCCATCCCGGATGGATTCGTACGAATGAAGGAAATGCAGACGCTCCGCTTATCCCCTATGACCATGCGGAACACCTACGGCTGCTGTTTGAAGAGAGACGGCGGGACAAAGCGGGAGATGCGTTTATCACCTATGAAGGTGAAGCCTATCCTTGGTAATTGGAAAGGACGGTCGGCAGATGGAAAACACAACGTATCAGCATAGAAGCGCAACCCGCATGCTCCGAATCATGGACAGAGACGGGAAACCGCTTTCCAATGCTGTAGTGGAATATCGCCTGGTGAATCACGAATTTCTGTTTGGCAGCGGCGCATTTGATAGCCTGCCCGCAACGGCGCAGGGCAACTTCGGGCACATCGATTTCTATCAGGATCGGATCAATCCGGATCAGGGATTTTATCTTGACCGGATGGAAAAGTGGCTGAAGCTGTTCAATTACGGTACCATTCCCTTTTACTGGGGCGGATTTGAGCCAAAAGAAGGGGAACCGCTGACCCAAAGCCGTATGTCCGCGGCCCGATTCCTGAAGGAGCGAAATGTGCGGGTCAAAGGGCATCCTCTGTGCTGGCATAGCATCTGCGCCGATTGGCTGATGGAATACGACAATGCCACAATTCTGAAAAAGCAGATCGACCGGATTCACAGAGAAGTATCCGCTTTTCGGGGCGTGATCGATATGTGGGATGTGATCAACGAAGTGGTGATCATGCCCGCCTATAACCGATACGACAATGCGATTACCCGCATCTGCAAGGAATACGGCCAGATTCCGCTGGTCAAGACCGTGTTTGAAGCGGCGAAGGAAGCAAATCCGGATGCGGTTCTGCTGATCAACGACTTCAATCTGTCGGAGAAGTATCGCGATTTGATCGCGGACTTGCTGGATGCCGGGGTGCCGATTTCGGCAATCGGCCTGCAGACGCACCAGCATCAGGGCTACATGGGCCGGGAACGGCTTGAGGAAGTTTTGGAGCAGTATTCCTGTTTCGGCCTTCCGCTGCATTTCACGGAGAATACCCTGATTTCCGGAGACATCATGCCGAAGGAAATTGTGGATCTGAACGATTATCAGGTGAAACAGTGGCCTTCTACTCCTGAGTGGGAGGAGCGTCAGTGCCGTGAATGGAAAGAAATGTATCAAATTCTGTTCGGGCATCCGCAAGTGGAAGCCGTTACCGGTTGGGATTTTGCGGACGGAGCCTGGCTCCACGCGCCGAGCGGCGTGATTCGGGAAGACAATACAATCAAGCCTGCCTATCGGGAGTTGCAGCGATTGATTCATGAAGAGTGGACATCCACCGGTGTGCTGCACACAGATGCAAACGGAATCGCGCAACTCCAGGGATACAGGGGTGAATATGTTCTCTCAAAAGCAGGGGAGAGTGCGGAATACACACTGGAAAAAGATGAGGATATCGCCGTTCATACAATCAAACTAAACTGATGTAGCCACGATGCGTAACAGAATAACGCCGAGGAAATCGGCTGGCACCGAATTTCTCGGCAGTGAATCTTAAAACTATAGTAACGCAACTAGTTTTAAAACTATTTTGAGAAAGAGGTTGATTTGATGTTGCAAAAAATGAAACCCAAAATTGGTATTCTTGCGTTGATGCAGGGTTTGTACGATCATTCACAACCAGAAATTCCGGCAAATCAGACAAAATTTGTTCAAGATGTGATCAACCAACTGGCCGAAGTCGTAGACTTTGATTTTCCGGGTCTCTCAAAAGAACGACCGGACGCAGAGCGCATCGTGAAGCATTTCAACGAAGCGAATCTCGACGGCATACTGGTGATTAACACCCTATACTCGCCGGGCATGCGCATCGTTCAGGCTTTCAAGCAAAACAATCTGCCGGTATTGCTTGCGAATATCCAGCCCTTACCCGATGTCACGGATGATTGGAACTGGAGTCTCCTGACAACCAATCAGGGCATTCACGGCATTCAGGACACCTCCAATATGTTGATGAGACTGGGCTACAAACCTGCAATTATCACGGAAGATTGGAAGAGCGACCGCTTCCAAACGTTTGTGGAAAATTGGGCGCTAGCAGCCAATACGGTACGACGCCTGAAGAGTTGTCGTCTGGCTTTGATGCAGAAAATGCAAAACATGGGCGATATACTGGGCGATGAAGTCGCATACTTTCAGAAATTTGGGATCGAGGTATTGCATGAAGGCGTCGGCCAGATCGTGTCTTACATGGATAAAATTTCGGAATCCGAAGTCGATGCGCAGATTGCGGAAGATAAAAAGAACTTTGAAGTCAGAGATGTGCCTGAGAAGAATCACCGATATGCTGCCAGATTGCAGTTGGCATTTGAAAAGTTCCTGGAAGCAAAGAAGTATGACGGTTTTTCTGCCAATTTCATGATCTATGAAGAAGATGGTCGTTTGGATCAGCTTCCGATCTTGGGAGCCTGCAACATGATGGCAAAGGGATATGCCTATTCCGCGGAAGGCGACGTTCATATTTTAGCGCTCATGGCAGCCGGACATCTGCTGATCGGCAATCCGCATTTCACTGAAATGTATTCTCTCGATTTCGGCCGCGATGCCTGTTTATTTGCGCATATGGGCGAAGGTAACTGGAAGATCGCGCGTAAGGACCGCCCAGTTTTGCTGATAGACCGTCCTCTGGATATAGGCAATAAGGATAACCCTCCAACTCCCATTTTTAGTGCTGAGGTGGGAACAACCACGGTCGCTTCATTGGTGGCAATGAGCGGTGACAAATACCGCTTGGTCGCGATGCGCGGCGAAGTACTGGATACACAGATCATTGCGGGCATACCGATGAACCATACTTTCTTCAAGCCGGACAGCGGTGTCAAGTCCGCTATGGATGGATGGCTGAAGTATGGCGGCACGCATCATCAGGTGATGTGGACGGGAGATCACCTGGATCGGCTTGAGCAGCTCTGCAATATTTGGGGCATTGAGTTTGTGATCGTCTGACGATGGGCATTCATTCGGATGAACAGCGAGTATTCTATTCATGATAGGTGAAAAGTGAACACAGCAGGGCCATAACAGATACCTGCTAAGGCCCTGTTTTTGCGAAAAAACTAGGGGGAACGAAAGGAGCATTCATGAAAATCACTGCCGTAGACCATTTCACCATCAATTGTTTCAAACTTCAGGAAAGCATCGATTTCTATGAGAATGTGCTGGGATTGAGCCTGATCAAAATCGTTGATCTGGGGGATCACGTGCTCCATTTATATCAGCTGCCCGGGGTTAAGCTTGAGCTGATTGAGTATAAAGACGAACAAAAACACATCGTCACGGGAAAGACGGATATCGGGATCTATCGCCATTTTGCGGTTCGTGTGAATGATATCGAAGAAGCGTACCAGCGCTGCCTGGAGGCAGGCTGTCCGATCAATTTAAAGCCCACGAAAATCAAACAGCTTGACGATATGTATATTATGCTGATTGTCGACCCAAATGGTGTTGAAGTCGAAATGATTCAGGAAGGAACTTGATTCGTAATTTTTAAAGATAAGAATAACGGATGAACGTAGATTGATAGTAATCCTGAATTGTTTTCGTGAAATCAGAGTACCAAAGGAGAAAGCAACATGAAAGACATATTGCTGATGTCTGTAGACTTAGGCACTAGTTTTATTAAGGTTGGCGTATACAATACGGGCAGTCAATGTGTCGTGTCGGAAACGGAGTCGGTGAAGGACTATCGTCCAAGTCCCGGTGTGTTTATACAAAAGGGTGAGGAATTATTCGCATCCGTGCTTGCTTGCATCAAAAAGACGACGATCACCTTGGGTGAACGTGCCCAAAACATCGAAGCAATCGCATTTACCGGCCAAATGTCGGGGTTTATGGGCGTCGATGAACATTGGAATGATATCACAACATGGTCCTGCTCTCTTGACAACCGGTATATGCCGTATGCGGAACGGCAAATGGCGCAATTCAGGGATCAGTTTCTCGATATTGGCGGAACAAACTTTCCGCAAATGGCACCAAAGTTTGAGTGGTTCAAAAAGGAATATCCGCTTGAGAGCGAGAAGATCGCGAAGTACTTGATGATCTCCGGGTATGTGATCGGCAAGCTTGGCGATTTACCAATCGAAGATGCCGTCATAGACCGAACATTTATTCAATGGACCGGTTTGGCTGACGTCAGAAATGACAGATGGTCAAAACAAATATGCGATGCTATTGAGCTGGATCAAAAATTTCTGCCGAGAATCGTAAATTCAAATGATATCTGCGGTTATTTGTCTGATAACAGCGCAAGAATGACCGGATTGAAAGCAGGCATTCCGTTGGTCTCGGGCGCAGGGGATAAGCCTGCCGGCTGTCTTGGCGCGGGTATTGTCACGCCCGGGGACATGATTTTCGAGGCATCCTCATACGGCGAGATCAGCTGCTGCGTTGAGGAGTATCGTCCCGATTTTATAGAAAGACGTTTGGATGTTATCCCGTCTGCGATCGCGGGTGAGTTTTATGCGACTCATTTTGTAGCTGGATCGGGGATTACGCTCGACTGGTTCATGAACACGTTTGTCAGGCAGGAAGGCGTCAGCACAAAGGAAATGTTTGCAATGATGGAGGAAAAAGTTGCAAACATCGAACCCGGATGTGATGGAGTGATGGCGCTGGGCCTCTTGGGCGGAAGCAGCATGCCGCTGGATGGGACATTACGGGGCCTCTGGATGGGGCATGACTGGAGTCACAAAAAAGAGCATTTCTATCGCTCTTTGCTCGAGAGCTTTTCTTATGACTTTGCGCTGTGCATTCGCAGCATCGAGCGGTTGTATCCGGAATATGCAACGAATGCGATTCGCATCATCGGAGGAGGCGCTAAATCGGCCGTTTGGACACAGATGTGTGCCGATGTACAAGGGAAGACGTATCAGGTGCTGAACCGGGAAGATGTGGCTATGTGGGGCGCTGCAATGCTCGCCGGAAACGCGATCGGCGTGTTCAGCGATTTGAAACAGACAGCAAAAGCGCATGTAAATGTTGCAAAGGAATACAAGCCTAACATGATCCAAAAAGCAAAATATGACAAGCATTTAGCAATCTATGAAAAGTACATGATCGAGTTGCACGATTTCTTTGTCCGACTACAGAATATTCAATAAGCCAGGTTTGACGTCAGGTGCGATGAAGATAAACATCCTTACACAACAGTGGAGAAATTGAGAGTAAAAATGAGCAATACGATGAAAGCAATCAGAATGTATGCACCGCGGGATTTAAGATTGGAACAGGTGCCGGTTCCCGAGATCAAAGAGAATGAAGCATTGGTCAAGATTATGGCGGTGGGAATTTGCGGTTCGGATATCCCGCGCATCAACCAATATGGCGCCCATATCTCCCCGATCATCCCGGGTCATGAATTCTCCGGTGTGATTGTGGAAACAGGGAAAGGCATCACGAATTTCAAGATAGGCGACCGCGTGACCGTACCGCCAATCCTGCCTTGCTTTGCGTGCGAGTTTTGTGATCAGGGTCACTACTCTCTCTGCAAAAACTATAAGTACTTCGGTTCGCGCAACGATGGAGCCTTTGCTCAGTACCTTGCCGTACCCGAGACAAACCTATTGAAGGTCGCGGATCATGTATCATTTGAGGCGGCGGCGACGGCTGACCCGCTGGCGAACGCACTGCATGCTGTCGAGCGCGGTGGCTTCCAACCGGGGCAAAAAGCGTGTGTATTCGGCGTCGGTGCGATCGGGCTGTATGCAATACAGTATATGAAGGCAAAGGGTGCCAGTGTCGTTGTGGCTGTGGACGTGGATGATCGAAAACTGGAGTCAGCCAGAAATTGCGGCGCTGACTTCACGATCGATGGTCGTTCCGCTGATGCTGCAGAGCAAGTGATTCGGGTGACGGATGGCGGCGCGGATATTTGCATCGACGCTTCTGGTTTTCCTGTGGCGCAGCACAACGCGATTATGGCGACGGCAAAGCATGGTACGATGGTGCTGCTCGGCATATCACACCAACCGCTCACCCTGTCGGAACAAACCGTGGACTGGGTGATGCGTGGTGAAAAGGCGATTGTGGGATCCTGGAACTCTTTTTCCAAGCCGTTTCCCGGCTGGGAATGGGAACTTGCGGTGAAAGCCCTTTCGGATGGAACAGTCGACGCAGAGAAGGTAATTACGCACAAACTGCCGCTGGAAGAAGTACCGGGCATTTTTGAAAAGATCTATCGAAAAGAACTGTTCTTTAACAAAGTCCTGTTTCTGCCCTGGATGGAATAAGGAGCGGATATGAAAGCATTTGTATATGAGGGCGGAACGAATTTTGCAGTGACGGAGTTACCCATGCCACAAGCAGGCGAGGGTGAGGCAGTTGCTAAGATATTGTGTTCATCGATCTGCGGCACGGACCTTAGGACGTACCGTTTTGGCAGCGAAAAACTAAAGACACCCATCACGATCGGACACGAAGCGTGCTATGAAATCGTGGTAAACGGGCAGGGGGTTGATCTGTCCGGCCGTTATATCATTGCGCCCGCGATTGGCTGCGGGAAGTGCAGAAGCTGTAAAAAAGGTTACACAAACATGTGTGATATACTGAAGACGATCGGGTTTCAATATCCGGGCACTTTTGCAGAGTACTTTCAGATACCGGCAACGGCGATTGAGCAGGGACATCTGATTCGTGTACCGAACAATGTTTCCGATCAGGCTGCCAGCGTTGTGGAACCGGTCGCGTGCGCCATCAACGCACAGAGTTACTTGAAAATTGCAGAGGGCGACAGTGTACTGATCTTTGGTGCGGGATATTTGGGGTGCATACATGCGGAACTGGCCTTGATGCAGGGCGCGGGGAAAGTAATGATCGCAGAGGTATCCGAGAAAAGGCGTAATAAAGCCAAGACATTTGTGCCCGAGGCGGTTGTGATCAACTCAAGTGACAAAGCGTATATGGATCAGGTGAGAGATATCGTCGGCGGCGTTGGCGTGGATGTTGTGATTACAGCATGTCCTGCTGGCATCACACACCGCCAAGGATTAGAATTGTTGTATAAGAATGGTCGAATGAGTCTTTTTGGCGGATTGCCCGGCGAAAACAACTATCATTTGGATAGCAACCTGATCCATTATAAAGAAGCGAGTGTGTATGGCGCGCATGCTTCGACGGTTCTGCAAAACCAACAGGCACTGGAGTTGGTGGCAAACGGGCGGTTGAATGTAGAAAAATACATTACAGTTTATGCGCTGAAAGACGCGGACAAAGCCTTTCATAGCTTGATCGACGAGACTGCAGAGAAAGTTGTACTGATTCCTTGAGTCCTTTCATGCGGAGTTTCAAAGCTGCGAACTGATCTTGACACAAGTTGCGCCATACAGATGTTGGATTTCTTTTGATCAATTACTAAGATACAAACAAAACAAATCAGCAAGATGTTTCCAATGATCGGATAGAGAGGAGTGCCTGTATGTTCAGAAACGGATATTACGAATCGATCGACATCAAAGGTGGCCAAAGTTTTATTACTTCCAACGAAGTTGACATATCCTATATCAACAAAGTCCACTGGCATCCCTTTGTAGAGATTTTGATCAGTATTTCTGACGGAAACGAAGTTGAAATCAATTTCACAAGATACACACTAAATCTGAATGACATTCTGATCATTTACCCCGGCGATCTTCATGCAATCATCAAATGCACAGGAACCTCTCTGTGGGTTGCTCAGTTTTCCAGCAAAATGCTCTCCATTATCAATGAACTGAGCAGCCAAATGGCGTTGCTTACCCTATTCCCCTACCTGAAATACGATTCTTCGAGTGCAGACTGCGACCGGATTGTTCTGATTCTGAAAGAATTTTTTGCAGCACAGAACGTCGATTCACATATGAAAGAGGTACGCATGTATGCGCTGCTGTTGAATTTTTTCGAAAGAGTCTGGCAGGACTGTATCGACCAAAAAAACAAAGCGCTGCCTGAGACGGCAAACCCAAAGCTAAATATGACAAAGAAAATGGCGGATGTCTGCCTGTATATTTCCGAGAACTATGCCACGCCCCTGACACTGGACGATGGCGCTCAATTTATGGGTGTTAGCAAATCCTATTTCGCGCATCTGTTCAAACAATACACCAACTCCACTTTTATTGACTTTCTCACAGAAGTGCGGGTGAAGCGCGCCCAGTCGCTGTTCCTGAACCCCGGCGTGCAGATCATCGACATCGCCTATGACTCCGGCTTCTCCAGTCTTTCATCCTTCAACCGCTCATTTAAGAATATTACAGGTCTCTCTCCAAGCAAATTTCGGGAGGCTATGATTACCCATACAGAGTAACACCCTACTTCTATGGATTTGACACAGATCTGTCTTAGGACTGAGCATCAGTATTTTTTTCATAACACTCAGAATCTTTCTTTATTGATGGCTTTCTTTATTGATATGTTTAGTTCGTCATACAACCTTCACACAGGAAATCAGGAGGACACATGAAACTCTTTGTCAATAGCTTGGCAGCACCCAACGGCGATGGCACTCAGGCGCACCCCTTCCGGCGCATCCAGCAGGCTGCATCAATCGCCATGCCGGGTGATGAAGTTCTGGTCGCACCGGGCGTATACCCGGAGGATGTCAGTCCTGTGTTTGCAGGAACCGAGCAGAAGCCCATTGTGTATATCAGCACGGAGCCCAGAGGGGCTGTCATCATCGGCGCGGATCAGTTCACCACATGGGGGCACTACGAAGGCGATGTGTGGAAGCTCACGGTTCCCAACGCGTATTTTCATGCCGAAAATCCCTACACCACGCTGGTATTCGGTGACTGGTTGGATCAGAGCATTCCCGCCCACAGCGGCGAAGTATTCCTGAACGGCAAGTCCCTGTATGAAAAAGATTCCCTTCAAAAGGTTCTCGCTCCGGAGTTCTCCAGCAGCTCGTGGGATCGGGAATTTACGAAGCACACCTGGTATACCTGTCAATCCGAAAACCATGACGAAACTCTGATTTTCGCCAACTTCCAGGGCAAGAATCCCAACGAAGAGTGCGCAGAAATCAGCGTGCGCACCCATTGCTTCTATCCGGAGCAGGAGCACGTCGATTACATCACCCTAAGTGGTTTTGTGGTCACCAAGGCCGCCACCCAGTGGGCACCGCCCACCGCATTGCAGGAAGGTATGATTGGTCCCCATTGGTCGAAGGGTTGGGTCATCGAAGACTGCGAGGTATCCCATTCCAAATGCTCCGGTATTTCTTTGGGCAAATATCGCCAGCAGCATAATGACAACAAGTGGTCCAAATTCAAATTCAAGGACGGTTCCCAGACCCAAAGAGACTGCTCCTTCATCGCCCAGCTGGACGGTTGGAGCAAGGAGACCATCGGCTCCCACACCGTTCGGAATTGCGACATTCACGACTGCGGCCAAACCGGCATTGTCGGCAATCTGGGCTGCGTTTTCTCCCTGATTGAAAACAACCATATCCATCACATCAACAACAAGGGAAATCTTGCCGGTGCTGAAATCGGCGGTATCAAATTCCACGCCGCCATCGACGTCATCATCCGGAACAACCATTTCCATCACTGCACCCGCGGTATCTGGCTGGACTGGCAGACCCAGGGCACCCGTGTCTCCTGCAATCTGTTCCACGACAACTGCCTGGTCAGAGACTATTCGCTGACGCCGGAGCTTGGTGCCGGCCTTAGCATGGGCGAAGATTTGTTCATTGAGATTGCACATGGTCCCTGCCTGGTGGACAACAATATTCTGCTGTCCGAACGGGCGGTCAAGCTGCCCACACAAGGCGTTGCCTTTGTCCACAATTTATTCGGCGGTGCCATCACAGCCGTCGGCTGCGGTGTTAAAAATGGTTCCAAGCAGTATGATTCCACCCGGTATACCCCCATCCACAAGCCCCATCGCACGGAGATCACCGGCGTCATGTCCATCCTCCACGGGGATGTCCGCTTCTACAACAATGTGTTTGTGCAGCAACCTGTCCGTCAGGGGATGACAGATCTGTGCGCCCATTTCACGGATCACGAGTGGGATGACTTCAACCTGAACACCGGCACCATTCCCTACAGCGGCTACATGACGGAAGAGACCTGGAAGAGCTATTTTGAAGCGTACTGCGGCGAAGGCGCCGCCAACACGCGGGATAAATACTATATGCCGCTGCCTGTCTGGACCGGCGGCAACGTATACTTTAACGGCGCCCGTCCCTGCGACATGGAAGCGGGCAGCACCGTGGATACCGAGCACACTGTTGTGCTGCAACTGCAGGAAGAGAACGGCACATACAGAGTGGTAACCAATCTGTTGGACTATCTCCCCGAGTCTAATGTGATTTGTTCTGAAACGCTGGGCATGGCCTTTGAACCGGAAGAACGCTTCGAATACCCCAATGGCGAAGACATCATCTTTGATACTGACTTTTACGGCATGCAACGTCCGGCAAAGCCCGTAGCCGGACCTTTCAGCAAAGCATAACAGCCGGTAAGAATCGATTCGCAGTACCGATCTGAGAATTTCGGCACTGCCTTGCTTCTTATTGCCTTTTTCCCAAAACTATTTTGATTTTGAGGGTAATGATGATGAAAAACAAAGCAGCATTTATGCACGGAACCAACGATATGTTCATAAAAGAGGTTCCCATGCCGACGCCGAACGAAAGCGAAGTGCTGGTAAAGGTTGACGTGGTCGGCATTTGCGGATCGGACATGCATTATTATCAGCATGGCCGGATCGGTGACTTCGTCGTGCAAGGCGATTTCATACTCGGCCACGAGTGCGCGGGCGAAGTGGTCGCGGTCGGCAGTGAGGTGGAAACGCTTGTCGTCGGCGATCGCGTCGCGCTGGAGCCGGGGAAAACCTGCGGCAAGTGCAAATTTTGCAAGACTGGCAAATACAACCTTTGCCCGGATGTGGAGTTTTTTGCAACCCCGCCGTACCACGGTGTATTCACAAATTACGTCACACATCCGGAAGATATGTGCTTCATATTGCCGGATCATGTTTCCAATACGGAGGGTGCACTCGTTGAGCCACTTGCAGTAGGCCTGCACGCCTCCGGCATGGGCGAGGTGAAGCTCGGCGACACGGTCGTGATCTTCGGCGCGGGCTGCATCGGACTCATGACACTGCTCTCCTGCAAGGCGAGAGGCGCGTCCAAGGTCTACGTCGTAGACGTGCTGGAAAACCGCCTCGCGACCGCAATAAGGCTGGGAGCCACAGAGACGATAAACGCGCGGGAATGCAACGCGGTTGACAGAATCGCGGAATTGACCGCAGGGCAGGGCGCGGACGTCGTGATTGAGACCGCGGGCTCCGAGATCACCGTCAAGCAGACGGCGGACGTCGTCGCCCGTGGCGGAACGATCGTGCTCGTCGGCATGACGGCAAAGGACGAGACTTCGTTTAACTTTATGAAGCTGATGGGGAAAGAGGGAAATCTCAGGACGATCTTCCGCTATCGCAATCTGTACCCCGTCGCGATCAACGCTATCGCGAGTGGATCGATCGATGTCAAAAGCATCGTGAGTCACGAGTTTGACTTTGAGCATGTCAAAGAGGCGTTTGACTTCGTCGCCAGCAACGCAAAAGATGTCGTCAAGGCGGTCATTCGAATTGACTAATGGCGATACGCGCTAGAAGGTTCAACTATCTTTTATAGTTCGGTAGAAATGCTAATACATAATAGCTTGAGTTATCCCCCAAATAGCAATCCACGGTGAATGAAAAAAATCGATGATTGAGGAGTGCCCAAAAGTAGTCCACTTGAAGATAGGAAAATCGATGTTCAGACGGCCGCAGAACCCGAATTCTATACAGTTCGGTCGCAGTCAGGTAAATAATTGCGCTGTGAGGACGGAACTCATTTTGTTTCTTCGCCAACGCTCAATTTCATCCCTAGCGTCCTCCAGAGACATTAGCCAGTTCATGTTCAGGTATTTATCCCAGAAACTGCCGTTGAAGGGTTCGACATATGAGATTTGTTTATCAACCTGAATGTGTTATGCTATAGGAAAATTGGATATACATCGTTACTAAAAGCAATGAGTAGAGCGCATATATTGGAGGTATTATGAATGTTTTTTCTCTAATACTGACGATTCTTTCTGTTATCTATATTGTCATGGGGATCAAAGTTTTTCGGCTTGATCAGCGATCACGCCTAAACAAGCTTTTCTTGGTATTGAATATATGCTTATCTATTTGGTCACTTGCTTCAGCTCTTTATATATCAGCGCAAAATGCGGCGGAGTGTGCGTTCTGGTACAAACTCAGCTCAGTCGGATTTTATTTGTTTATAGGTTCGGTGCTTCATTTCTTCCTGTTTTTCACAAAAAAAGAAAAATTCTTAAGCCGTTGGTGGATGTATGCGCTTCTCTATTCTCCCGGAATAGTTTTCTCGTTTATGGAAGTAACATTTGACTTTTATGTGAAAAGTTATTTCCATGGATTAAACGGCTGGATCATAACCGCGCAAACAGACTCAATTTGGTTCATTACTTCACTTGTTTATATTGTCGCTTATACTGGCGCCTGTATATTATTAAGTTCTAGATTTCTGAAAACGGTGATCACGCAAAGGGAGAGAAAGCAGGCCAAAGTACTGATTTTTACTTCGGCAATATCGTTGTTAGCTGGCTTGATCATCATGGTAGTTGTTTCAATCCTAGAACTGGATATTCCGGATATAACACCGATATCTGGAGCGCTCTGGTCTGTTGGGCTCTACTATGCGATTGTCAAATACAAACTTCTATCATTGACACCGTCCTTTATTGCAGAAAATCTTTTTCAAACTATTGCGGATTCTGTGATCCTCGCAAATTCAAACGGAATGATATTAAGTATTAATCCGGAAACGCAAAGACTACTGGGATATAACGAAAACGAGTTATTAGGAGGATCACTGGAGCAGATATTTTCTTCAGACAGCCGGTCAGCAAATAAAATTTCCGAATTATTAA
>Ga0302293_10000219_pt1 | contig 33162 bp, 34 predicted proteins | sample III_Fen_N2_2_FD_198758 | JGI IMG/M metagenome (GOLD analysis project Ga0302293, IMG submission 198758) | Peat permafrost microbial communities from Stordalen Mire near Abisko, Sweden - III_Fen_N2_2 | ecosystem: Environmental > Terrestrial > Soil > Wetlands > Permafrost | place: Sweden: Abisko...
CTTGGCGCCACCGTCTTGCAGGAAGAAGAAACCCTTCTTGTGACCCCCGCACCACTAACCTCCTCCACCGCCGAACCCGTTGAGTGTGATGTACGTGCGTGCGCAGCTGCTCTGCGTATGTTGATCCCCGCGTTTCTGGTCCGTGGGCGAAGCGTGCGTTTCACTATGGAGGATGCTCTTTTCTCTCGTCCGCTGGATGCTTTTGAACCCCTGATCAGCATGCTTGACGCGACGCTTCGGCGTACACCTTCCACCGAAGGCAAACGTGCCTCAGTAGAACTGCATGGCACCATGATGGCAGGTGCATATGAGATTGACGGCTCCCTTTCAAGCCAGTTCGCTTCCGGCTTGCTCATCGCCCTGTCCCACGCATTGGATGCCAGCGGCAACCCGGCATCCTCCAGTTTACTGGTAAAGCCACCCATTGTCAGCCGCCCCTATCTGGACATGACCCTGTTACAAATGGAACGCTTTGGCCTCTCATTTGAGGAGCATGGAGGCGGGCTGTTCCAGCTCGATCTCGTCACATCGCCTAACCCTTCCGACGTAGAGATAGCCCCTGACTGGTCACAAGCAGCGGTGTTGCTTTGCGCCGATGCCATGGGCAACGGTGTAATTTTATCTAAAATGCATGCACCCAAAGCGGATGAATCTCTCTTGCAGGGGGATTCCCGCATCGTTTCATTGCTTCGCGAAATGGGCTTGCGCATTCGAAACCTCAAGGAAGGACTCCTTGCCTGTTGTCCTTCGCATGCAGGGTTGTGCCCATTGGTCGTAGATTGCTCGGATATCCCTGATCTCGCGCCCATCCTTGCACTCACATGCACACAGGCGCGTGGCGTTTCCACGCTTAAGGGCGTCAGCCGTCTGCGTGTAAAGGAATGTGACCGGCTTTCCACCACACAGGCACTGCTGACCCGGCTTGGCGCACATGTGGAGATTGGCGATGACGACGATACTTTGCGCGTGTTTGGCCCTGTTGCGCTTAAGGGCGGCTTCACCGCCGATGCAAAAGGTGACCATCGCATGGTAATGCTTCTGGCAACTGCCGCCACGCTTTGCGATCAGCCTATCGCCGTAACTGGGGTGGAATCCATCAACAAATCTTGGCCAGGTTTTCTGTCAACTTATGCAACGCTGGGAGGGCAAACCTCATGAGTGGTCGTATTGGGCGCGCTTTAACCGTCCAGATTTTTGGCGAATCGCATGGGGCAGCAGTCGGTGCGACTCTGGATGGATTACCTGCCGGTGTAGCGATTGACATTCCTGCCCTGGAGACATTTTTACAGCGGCGCGCGGCAAAGGGCGGGGAACTGGCGACAGGGCGCATGGAAGCCGATATACCGCGCATCCTTTCGGGGCTCTTTGAGGGCGTTACAACCGGTCAACCCATTACCGCGATTTTTGAAAACGCCGATACTCACTCTTCTGACTATGGGTTTCTGCCGAATCGTCCCCGTCCCGGTCATGCGGATTATCCTGCCATTGTGAAAAGCGCAGGCTGTGATGACCTGCGGGGCAGCGGCCATCACAGCGGTCGACTGACGCTCGCTTATGCTTTTGCCGGTGCGCTTGCCTTACAGTTTCTGCAAAGCAAGGGAATCACAATCGCAGCGCATGTGCTTCGCATTGGTGCCATCGCTGATCTCCCGCTCAACCCGTTAGCCCCGGAAATGCAAGCATTGATTGCCTGCAGAACGCAAGCTGTGCCCACTCTCGACCCCAATGTTGGCGAAGCGATGCGCAAGGCCATCCTTGCCGCAAAATCTGAATCGGATTCGGTCGGCGGTGTCGTGGAAATTGCCGCTATCGGCTTGCCGGTTGGACTAGGTTCCCCATTCTACGAAGGTGTCGAAGCCGTTGCAGCGCAACACCTGTTTTCCATTCCCGCAGTAAAGGGCGTCGAGTTTGGCGCAGGTTTTGCCGCCGCCGAGCTTCGAGGCAGCCAATACAACGATCCCTATACGATTCAAAACAGCCGTGTGGTTACAACCAAGAATGATGCAGGGGGTCTATTAGGGGGACTAACCAACGGGATGCCTATATTGGCACGCGTTGCGTTCCGCCCCACGGCCTCCATTGGTTTAACGCAGGAAACTGTAGATCTGTCTACAATGGCAGGTACAGAACTATCCGTTCGGGGACGGCATGACCCTTGTATCGTGATTCGTGCACTACCCGTGGTAGAAGGCGCATTTGCGCTGGCGCTTGGCGACCTTTGGTTACAAACCTATGGAAATCATCCCATGGAGGCGAAGAATGCTCGTTAAAAATCAGGATATCTCTCTTACCTGCGAACGCCTTGGCGCAGAGATGGAAGGCATCTGCCGCTATGAGGGTCAGGCGGTCTTTGTAGCAGGAGCGCTGCCGGGCGAGAGCTTTGCGGCAAAAGTGGTGCAGGTACGTCCACAGTATGCATTTGCAAAACTCATGAAGCTTACGGCTCCCTCCATGGATCGACGTGATCCCTTTTGTCCCGCCTATGTGCAGTGTGGCGGATGCAGTTGCCAGCACATGAGTTATGCAGCAACGCTCAGTGCAAAGCGTTCGCAGGTGTATGACTGTCTTACCCGCATCGGTGGCCTTGCGCTATCAGAAACCGATGTCCCTGCCATCATCGGCGCAGATAAACCGACCCACTGCCGCAACAAGACCAGCCTTCCCGTAGGGGGAACGGCAACCCATCCCTTGCTTGGTTTTTTCAAGCGTCGTAGCCATGATATTGTTGATATCAGCGATTGTCCCGTCTCCATGGGTACCCTTGCACCAGTCATTGCTGCCGTAAAAGGCTGGATGCTGGAAGCCGGTGTTGAGCCATATAACGAAGAAAACCATCATGGACTCCTGCGGCACGTGATTGTAAGAACTGTTCGTGGAGGAGATGTGCTGATACTGCTCGTAGCGACTTCAGCCTCACTGCCCGAAGTACCAAAGCTTGTGCAACGCCTGCAGAACACCGTGCCGGGGTTTGTAGCGCTGCACGTGAGCGAAAATCAAATGAACAACAATGTCATCCTCGGTAAAACCTGTAAAAAGCTCTATGGCGTGGATGCTATTTTTGAGACCATTCTTGGGTTGAACTTCGAGATTTCTCCGTTATCATTTTTTCAGGTAAATCCGGCACAGACAGAGCGCCTTTACCAACATGCGATTGATTTTGCCGCCCTCACCTCCGGGGATACCGTTGTGGATGCTTATGCGGGCGCCGGCACCATATCCCTTTGTATGGCAAAGAAATGCAAACGGGTTATCGGGCTGGAGATCGTTCCTCAGGCGGTCGAAAGTGCCCGTCAGAACGCAAGCCGCAATGGTATCGGCAATGTTGAGTTCATCACCGCTTCAGTCGAAGAAAAACTCCCGGAGCTTGTCGAGCAGGGATTACGACCCGATGTGGTCGTGCTTGACCCACCACGCAAAGGTGTCGAACCCCAAGTCATTGAAGCCATCCTGAAAGCCGCGCCCAGGCGCGTCGTGTATGTAAGCTGCCATGTGCCCACGCAAGCGCGGGATGTAGCCCTGCTGATCGCCGGTGGATATCGTTTTGTCGGGTGTCAACCGGTGGATTTATTCTGTTACGCCAGCGGCGTAGAGAATGTGTTGGTGCTGGAACGGACGCTGGAATTGCAATGAACTCCTTATGATAACCAAGCAAAATAACGCCGATCTGACGAATGTCGGATCGGCGTTTTGCATGGCGGTCTACGCCATGCGATTCGTCACAGCCCCGTCGGGGAAATGTGCTCTCAGGTAAGCCTGTATGCTGATTCCAATCTCTCCTGCATTCCCTTTGGATTCTGTTCCACGAAAGTTTGGACTCGGCATGTTAGATCGCCTGTCATTTTCGCGCCTTGGCGAGGTTTATCTTCTATGACGTATAGGGTTCAGCGGAGCAACGCTGTTATATTGCTTAGCTTACGCGAGCGGCACTCAGGATTGCTGTATCAGGCGCATCGTCTTCTTCCTGTTTCATTATCGCGGCTGATCCCTCCGGTTCGATGTGAACACGGGCGAGTACGGTTTCCGTCAGCAGCCGATGGCCGGCATCGTTGGGGTGAATGCCATCAATGCACATCAATCTTTCGTAGTTGGGCTGGGCAAGAAACACATCACGCAAATCAAGCAGTTGGCAGTGTGTTGCGCGCGCCACACTCCGCATCGCGATGGTATAACGCTCCTGCCAGCGATAAATATGGTTCACATCCCCAAGCGCCTTGAGTACTGCATCGGAATTAAGACCGCGAGTGACCCAACGGAAATATCGCTCGGCGTGCAGCGGCAACGGGGTTACCAACAGAGCTTTCATGTCTCTTTCGCGTATTTCGCGTACAAATCGGGTAAGTCCGTTTTCAAATATATCCAGATCAACTTTTGCTTTCACTTCTTCATCCGGGTGTTCGGATACATATTTCCAATCCAGATCACAGTCATTGCCGCCAAACTCTACAGCGCAAAGCGCGCGCGGCACGGGGGCAAAGTTTTGGAACCACTGCAACCCATCCAGAACGGTGGCACCCATGTTGGAGTGGTTCTCGACCTTGCAGCCAAGCGCTTCCTGTAATCGGTTGGTGCAGCGTTCACGAGAAATGGCATAACGTCCTCTCTCCTCGTTATAAATGACCCCTCTCGCCAAAGAATCTCCCCAGACATGGATCTCAGAATAGGTCATATCATATCGCCGCCTTTAATCTAGTATTCGTTATTAGTATATCTAGTTTTATATTTATGTCAAGCACTTTTTTGTAAAATGATTGTCGTTTGTTATACCGTATGTTATACTATCGTAAAATTACGAAACTTCTGGAGGTATACCATGGAAGACCGGCAAGCGTTATTCGCTTCTCGACTGGAAACCTTCTCCCCCATCCCATGGGAACTGATCCCTGATTTTGGCCTGTATATGGATCAGGTCATCACTTTTGTAGAGCGACAGTGCAGAAACCTCTTTATGGAGGGTGAGCGCGTATTCACACCGGCAATGGTCAACAACTATGTAAAATTCGGGTTGGTGAACCGACCTGTTGATAAAAAATACGGTCGGGAGCAACTTGCGCAACTCCTGATGATTTGTGTGCTCAAGCAGGCTGTGTCGACCGATGGGATGAAAGCTCTGCTGAAACCACTAGACGGAAACAGTCTGCAAAGTCAGTATATAAATTTTTGTCAGACAGAAAAGGAAATCTTCTCCGCGCTGGGCGAGGCACTCCCCTACCCCTCGCCGATGGTATGCGCCGTACAAGGTTCAGCTTATCTGTTCCTATGCAATGCATTACTTGCCAAGAAGCCGGATCTGCCCGTCAAATCTGATTCAAAGCTGGACTCGAAGTCCGATGCCAAGCATCCCCAAAAGCAGACAGAAAGCCTCTCAATGCCCACGGAGGAAATTGTCAAGGAGCCATGAACATGAAAACCTTCCCACCGCAAATTCATCTTCCCACTTTGGACAAATTAATCTGTAGACAGCTAACCTTTGCTGATGCCCAAGCAATCATGGATTTGCAGACGGCAATGCTTGTTACGCTGCCCAACCCCACATGGTACTACCCTTCTGAAAAAGAGCTCTTTGAAGCATGCTGTGAACGGGGCGAAAGCTTTGGTTTTTTTAACGGGCAAGCACTCGCGGGCTTTGGCACACTCACACCTTGGTATATTCGACCTCAAACTTGTTACGCTGCCAAAGTTTGCGAACCCATTGAAAACACCTTTGATTTTCAGGATGTGATGGTTTCCACCGGATATCGCAGACTTGGAATCCATTCCGCGCTACTCGCTTTCTTTGACCAAATAGCCCGAGAAGCGGGCGGTATTGCGATCTACTGCACCATCGCGCCGGATAACCTGCCCTCTGTTTCGAGTTTCCAAAAAGCCGGTTATCGGTGTGTGAAAGTACAACCTGCCTATGAGGGCATGTTACGGGGCTATTTCCGCAAAACGCTTATTTAGCATTCAATCAAAAAATACCTGTGACCTAGATTCGGCCACAGGTATTGACAATCGTTGTTCGCTTATTCACTTTTTACAGGGTCAACGGGATGCACATTGCGGCTCTTAAACCGATCCAATCCACCGCTTCCCAGCACCTTCTGCGCCAACCTGAACAGCCCAGCCTGAGAGAAGTACGCCCCTTCCAGCGCCGGTGGATTTTTCTTCTCCTGTGCCCATTGTGCTGGTGTAATGTCCAGTTTTTTCAAAATATACTCTTCATCTTCCAGCATTTCCGTTTCTGGGTATGCAGATTGTGCGAGCTCGGCAACGGCCTCTTCACGAGTCATTTCCCCATTCATCACAAGGCATGTCAGGTGATAACGACGCTTGTCATAGTCGAATTTTTCAGGTAGATATACGGACTGAAACCATTTTGTAAAGCGGCTTTCAAAATGTTTACCCCCATAGTATTCCCAGCCAAATCGCTGTGTCAGAAAATCGATAGCACCTTTTTTTGTGTAGGGCACATAATCCAACAAGTTTACTTTAGTTACACCTGAAACGCCAAACCACGCTTCCCGCAGATTCAGGTGAATATATTTCTGCAGGCTCTTGCCGCGGCCATGCTTATGATAGACGCTCTTCATTTCCCAATAGTCTCGATAGCTGTGCTGCGCGCTGAACGGCGGTGAAGCCCCTTCTGTTGCCAAGTTGCTACCATTGAGCAGGTATTTAACGCCATACTGCTTGGCAAAACGGTACACTGCCGCACAAAACAGATGATCCTGTGGCACATCGAGATTTGCAAGACCTGAGAGCATGTAAGCACGCTGAAGTTCCTTCATAGTGGGCCAATCCATAACAATGGTGTGCAGCTCATAACCCAGCCCGTTGCACACCCGTTCAATATTGCGAACAGCCATCTCGCTGTTCCAACCTGTATCCACATGAACTGCCAATACACGCAATCCGTGTTCATGCGCCACATACGCCATATATGAACTGTCCACACCGCCAGACAAGCCCAGCACACAATCAAACTCGCGGCCTTCACCATCTTTTTTCATGGCAGCTACAAGCTGGTTGAGCTTTTCGTCACTCTCACCGGCTCGATAGCCACGCAGTTCGTTTTGCTCCTGATAGCGTGTGCATACACTGCATTGTCCATCCGCATCAAAGCGAATGCCTGGATCGCTGTCGTCCATCACGCACCGGGTACAGATTCTGCTCATCCATATGCCTCCCAGGTGTTTTTTATCGAAAAGATGCGATAGACCTCCGCGTACCGTCGCGCGGGCGCCGCATCACCTCTCTGGCTGATAACGCTTGCATCATAGCATTCCACGCAACTCATTGTCAAGGAGTGTTATGTTACATAAGTATTCATTAAAAAGATCAACATATGTACAAGCATAATATAGCAAACGCTTGACGTGTATAGCAATAGCGGTTACAATACAATGTATAATCGTGTCTCACGAATGTAAAGGGCTATCCATACTGGTGCGAAGTGGAGCGTGGAGCATGACAAGGCGGAGTGTTTTCAGGGTTGTCCCCTGTTTGATCACACTTTCGTTAGCGCTTACGCTCTGTTTGGCGTTGGCAGCCGCTGCACTCTATCCGCAAGCAAATGGCTCCGTCGTATTGACTGATAATGGAACAACCATGGACGCCAGCCATGCCGATCAAGGCTATGTGATGATCAAACATAAATCTTCCAGCAAGGCTCTTAAGCTCCGCATTATGATGGGAGACAGCACCTACACCTATGATTTGGCATCTGATGGACAGTTTGAAACCTTCCCGCTGACTTTCGGCAGTGGTGATTATATAATATCGGTATTTCAGCAAGTATCCGGCAAACGTTACACGAACGATTCCAGCTTGAAGCTTTCCGTGCAGCTTGCCGACGAAACCCTACCTTACCTGTACCCCAATCAATATGCATGGTACACATCCGATAGCAAAGCTGTACAAAAAGGCGTGGAAATATGCCAAGGGTTGACGAGCGCAGCGCAGAAGGTGGAAGCCGTCCGTAAATTCGTCTCCTCAACCATTACCTATGATTATATGCTCGCTGCAACGGTGAAAAGCGGTTACCTGCCATCAGTGGATCAAGTCCTTTCCTCCGGCAAAGGAATCTGCTTCGACTATGCCGTACTCACTACCTGTATGCTTCGTTCGCAGGGCGTACCCACCAAACTGGCCATTGGTTGGGCTGATACCATTTATCATGCTTGGAACTACGTGCTGGTGGATGGCAATTGGCTACTAATTGATACCACCGCCGATGCCAACCATATGAACGTAACCAAGTATACGGAAGAACGCATCTATTGAACCCTTAAGGAGGTACCGTCATGGCTCACAAGCAGGGAAATCAATCCCTCAGAACGAATCTGGAGGCCAATGAGCTTTCCATCCTGTGCGAGCAGATTTCACTGATACTCCGCTCCGGCCTTCCCCTGCATGACGGCGTGGAAGCCCTGTGTGAAAACTACCGTCAAACGCGTTTCGCCGAAAGGTTTGAAGCGCTCAATCAGGCAGTGCTCACCACAGGATCCCTCTACAGCGGCATCGTGGAAGCAGGCATCTTCCCCAAATACATGTCTGAAATGGCGCACATCGGCGAGCGTACAGGCGAATTGGATACGGTCATGACTGGCCTGTCCCTGTACTACCAGCGTGAAGCTAAAATCCGGCGCGCCATCGTGAACGCGGTCACCTATCCGCTGATCCTGATTGCGATCATGGCAGTATTGATTGCTGTTCTGATTACACGCGTTCTACCCATCTTTGAAGATGTATTCCGCAGCATGGGGATTGATGCTGCTGCCAACCCTTGGATGAGCGCTGGCGTAGGCGTGGGTAAAATTGTGCTCGTTATTGCAGGCTTACTGATCGCCTTGCTGTTGATTACGCTGCTGATTATGCGAATTGATCGCTCTGGCCGTGTGCGCGCATTCGTATACCGTCGCATCCCACTGTTGCGAAGAATCGGCAATCAAATCAGCGCAGAGCGCTTTTCATCCGTAATGGCAATGATGCTCAAAAGCGGTTTCCCACTGGATGAGAGCCTAAAGCTGGTAAGCGGCGTAATCAGCGAACAGGACGTAGCTCGTAAGGTTGATGAATGCCGTATGCAAATGGAAAATGGCCTTTCCTTCCCTGATGCAGTAGAACATCTGGGTATTTTTGAAACATTGCATTGCCGCATGATCCGTGTCGGCTTTTATGCCGGTCAAACCGATCAAGTGCTGAAAAAACTGGCGGATATCTATGAGGACGAGGTAGACGATGCCATTACACGAACCGTATCCATTATTGAGCCAACCTTGGTGGCGCTCATGTCGGTCATCATCGGCGCAATTTTGCTGTCGGTCATGCTTCCGCTACTGTCTTTAATGGGTGGAATGGCGTAATACAAGCATGGTCTGTATTTAGCATCGATTCGCATCTTGATGTGCAAGCGCTGTTCTAAAAGCATAGGATACATCACGTATCGCAATTAGATAAGTATCTCTACAGACCTACAACCTTGGTTGATACATTGCGTTTCTTACCTAAGATTTTATGTGTGGAAAGGAGGATGGGCATGAAAAACCGTTCATTTTATCGAGGCATTATAATTACCGTTGCTGCTTTTACGGCAACCCTCGCATTGCTTATCATTGGGCTTTCCCAGATTGATACTCGAAGCGAAACCGCACAGGCTGCCTCGTTGAAAGCGGCTGTACTACGCGCAGCGGTTACCTGTTATGCCGTAGAGGGTCGTTACCCACCCAATGTGGAGTACCTTCAAACCAATTACGGTCTAACTTATAACCACGATAATTTCACTGTGTCCATCCATGCTTTTGCCGACAATCTCCTACCTGATATCGCTGTGCTTGCGAAAGGGGAGGTTTGATATGCAAGAAAAACGCTCGCTCACTTCTCATTCCATGCCAAGCGCGTTTATCTTCCTTCTCATTGGGTTGTTTGCTGTTACTTCGCTCACGCTTATGCTTATTGGTACGCGTGTGTATTACCATGTCACCGATGCTGCGGCACAAAACAGTGACGCGCAGATTGCGTTGAGCTACCTGTGCAATAAAATTCGTACGTATGACGAAGCAGGCGATGTACAGCTTACCAATCGTAACGGGCTGCCCGTATTATGCCTTTATGAGACCATCGAAGGTGCGCTTTATGAAACCGCGATTTATGCATGGGATGGTGCAATCCGGGAACGTTTCGCCCCTGTAGATGAAACCTTCGCCCCCCAGGACAGCGAAAAGCTTGCGGATGCAGAGTCCCTTGAGTTTGCATTGCTCTCACCCAATCTGATTCAGGCGACCGTCGTTATGCCTGGCGGCGAGGTACGCACGATGCGTATTGCGCTACGTACCGGCAACGTAAAGGAGGCCACCTGACGCATGAGAAATTATAAAGGCAATACGCTACTCATTGAGCTGATGGTTGTAATCCTATTCTTTGCACTGTCGCAGGCTATCGTTTTGCGGGTGTTCGCTCATGCACAAGCACTTAACCAGGTGGCGCAGGTAACCAACATTGCCCTCATGCGTGCAGAGGATACCGCCGAAACGCTTGCGGTAAGTACAGATACTGTCACCGCGCTACAATCGCTGGGTTTCTCCTCTACAGGCGAAGATTATGAACTGGTTAGCCCCGATGGGTATCGACTAACCGCTTCGATTCACCGTTTCACCCAACCTTCCGGCGAATTGACAACCGTTGAGTTGCATGCGTACCGCGGCATAACGGAGCTGTTTGTGCTTCCAGCGGTACGTTATCAGGGGGTGTCTATGCCATGAATACAAAAGCAGAGTACCGTATCGGCGTAGGAGCCAGCACCATTCTGATGATCCTTGTCGTGCTGGCGCTGGCTGCGCTGAGTTTGTTGTCTTTCAGCAGTGCCCGCAGCAACGCGGCACTTAGCGAACGGAATCTGACTATGACGCTGTCCTACTATCAGGCAACAGCACAGGCACAACAGAAGCTAGCCATGATGGATGCGCTTCTGGCAGACCATGCCACGGATGCCATAGATACAAACTCGATCATTTCGTTGTTTGTCGAGCATGGGTTACAAGATATCACGCTATCTGAAAACATGACTTTTACTTTTCAAATTGACGCAGGTGCCGGACGCACACTTCGTGTGGAAGGTACGCTTACTCCTGTCAGTTACCCTCGGTACACCGTTACCCGTCACGAACTTACAAGCCAAACTTTGCCGGACGAACAACCACTGAACGTTTATCAACCCTGATGCAGCATGGAGTGACAGTTTGTTACGCAATAACTGAGAGACTGGTGAAAAAATATGGATGAAACCACACTCCCTCTGGAGGATTATCTGCGTGCAGTTTTAGAGCAAAACGGCTCAGATTGTTACATCGTACCAGGAAGTAAAGTGATGGCAAAAATTCGCGAACAGCTTGTGCCGCTTTCAGAAAGCAAGCTCCGGTTGGTCGAGTGCGAAGAATTGATACGACAAATCTATGCTCATGCTGACAATCGCCCCATGGAGCGGCTCACCCACGAAGGCGATGATGATTTTTCTTTCGGCCTTGCCCATATGGGTCGATTCCGTTGCAACGCTTTCCGTCAGCGGGGTACACTGGCCGCTGTTTTGCGCGTGGTTCCTTTTGACCTGCCGGACGCAACATTACTCCACATTCCTGAAGCTGTACTTAACCTTGGCACGAAAATGCGCGGGATGGTATTGGTCACGGGTCCGGCGGGCAGTGGAAAGACAACAACCCTCGCCTGCGTTATCGACCGCATCAACCAGAGCCGTAGCGGGCATATCATCACACTGGAAGATCCGATTGAGTATATACACCCCCATAAAAACTGCATCGTAACCCAGCGCGAAATCTCTAACGATACGCTGGATTTTGCTCATGCTTTGCGCGCATCGCTGAGGCAAGCGCCAGACGTTATTCTGCTGGGAGAGATGCGCGATTTTGAAACCATCCAGACAGCGCTTACCGCCGCCGAGACCGGCCATCTGCTGTTTTCAACCCTTCATACCCTTGGTGCCAGCAAGACAATCGACCGCATTATCGATGTTTTTCCCGCCTCGCAGCAGCAACAGGTGCGCATCCAGCTTTCCATGGTACTCAAGGCTGTGGTGAGCCAGCAGTTGATTCCAACCTTAGACGGGAGCATTGTACCCGCCTTTGAGGTGATGTTGGTTAACAGCGCCATCGCCAATATGATTCGGGAAAACAAAGTGCAACAAATGGATAATGTCATCTACGCCGGTTCTGCGGAGGGGATGATTTCCATGGATAACGACATCCTCCGACTTTACAAAGAACACCGTATAACCCGTGAAAATGCGCTGATGTATGCAATCAATCCGGACGTTCTGATTAAACGGCTATGATGAATCGTATCCTGATTATTGGCTGTGGTGGTAGCGGCAAATCCACCCTTGCACGTCGTCTTGGTGAACGTCTGAGCCTTCCAGTATGGCACCTCGACCGTCTGTTTTGGCGCAGTGGTTGGGTTAACGTCTCCAACGATGAGTTTGATAATCGCCTGCGGGACGTGCTCAACACGCCATGCTGGGTGATTGACGGAAATTATGACCGTACTCTTCCCCAACGGCTTTTATCCTGCGATACCGTGATCTATCTGGATTATTCTCGTTTCACCTGTCTATGTGGAGTTTTCTGGCGAGTAATTGCCAACCATGGTCGCTCACGGCCTGACATGGCTGAGGGTTGTCCCGAGCGTTTGGATAGTGAGTTTCTGCACTGGATCTGGTCTTATCGAAAAACGCATCGAGCCCGGAACCTTACCTTGCTTGTTCAAGCAGAGGCAGAAGGGACATATGTTTTACGATTTACTGGGCGTAGCGCGTGTAGACGCTGGTTGAACGCACTACCTTATGCAAGGAAATAACTGTTTTGCTTGCGTTGGCTCTATCTTCTTCATTCAAAATGAAAAGGCACCTCAGGTTTTCGCCTGAGGTGCCTTGTTTTATGAAATTGCTGGCTATTTACTCGACCTTTTGGCCACAGGTGGGGCAAAACTTCGCGCCAGATTGGAGCTCAGCGCCGCATGCTTTACACTTGTTAGGAATGCTCTGCACAGCACCGCATTCCGGGCAGAAGCGGCTTTCAGCGGCAATAGGTTTACCACAGGCCACGCAGGGAACCGTTGCCGTCTGTGGGGTGGCTGTTGGCTGTTGTGCATTCGCGTTCATACTTTGGGTAAACATCTGTCCCATAGCCGCACCTGCGCCCATACCAACACCCATGCCGGCAAAACCACCGCCGGTATTATTAGCGGCTTCACGCATGGCTTCAGCTGCCTGGAACTGGCTGTACTTGTTCAAGTCGCCAACCACGCCCATAGAGGTACGCTTGTCGATACTCTTCTCGACTTCTTCGGGGAGGCTAATGTTCTCAATGATAAAACTGACCAGAGTCAAGCCAAGCGCTTCCAGCTTGGGATTGAGCGCCTTCAACGAATATTGGCTTAATTCTTCATAATTGGCAGCGAGGTCGAGAGCGGGGATTTTGCTTTCAGCAATCGCATCGCTCAATCCAGAAACGAGCGTACGCTTGATCTGCCCCTCTACATCTTCTACCGTGAACATGCTGTTTGTACCGAACACTTCTTTGAGAAAGGTTTCGGGGTTGGTGACACGGAAAGCAAAGATGCCAAACGCGCGTATACGGATCATACCAAACTCGGTGTCCCGCATCATGACTGGGTTGCTGGTGCCCCATTTACGATCGAGGAACTGCTTTGTGTTAATGAAGTACAAATCCGACTTGAAGGGAGAATTGAAACCAAATTTCCACGATTTTAGCGCGGTCATAATAGGCATGTTCTGCGTAGTGAGTTCATAACGGCCGGGCTGATAGACATCAGCCAGCTGTCCCTCATTTACGAACACGGCGACTTGGCTTTCACGCACGGTCAGCTGCGCGCCCATCATGATTTCTTTGCCATTCATATCATAGCGGTAAACCATCGTGTTCTGGGTATCGTCTTTCCACTCGATCACATCGATGAACTGACTGGTGACAATGTTTTTAAAGAAGCCCATGTGTGTACCCCTCTCTGTGTTGTTGATAGGTGCGGCTCGTCCGTATTTACTCAGCCGCAAAATCGATTAATCCATCCCGCATGGAGATTTCTGACAATACCATGGACAGCCCCAGATAGTTATGGATTTGCTCAATGGTTTCCTCAATGTATGCTTTTATTCTTGGCAGCACTACATTATGTTCTGTATCATCCTGTTTGGGGCATACCGCAACACAGATTTCCTCCGGTGATACAACGGCCAGATGGATCAGGAGATGGTCGTGTTCTTCGCCAAAGAAGTTCTGTAGCGCCGTACCCAGCCGTTCACTGCCATAATGCCAGCGTCCCGTGATGAAGGCGTCTCCTTCAGGCACGCTGATACGGGCATACACGCATGCCATTTCAGGATCATCTGTGCAACGATACATCCGCTGGTGTTTGAGTATATAATCCTTGGATGGTGCCATCCCGGTAATCAGCCGCTTCATCCAGCGGTCACGCGCGAGCTTGAAATAATAGCTCTCGTTATAATCGTCGTTGGAATCATCAGTGTGGAGTTGATTAAGCAATAACTCCACTTCACGGATCACATCCCATTGCCCCTCTTCGCTCTCGGCGATTTCGAAAATCGGCATATCGGGTGCGTTGTTATCCAACCACTTTTCCAGTTCGGCGTAGTCTGGCTCGGCGTCGATGGCAATTGCGTCGATATGATGCTTATGCATGCATTCGACGGCTTCCTCAACGGTTTTGCGGAGGCGCGGGGTCTTAAAGCCAACGGCCTCCCACCCCTGCATGGAGTCGAACATCTCTTCCACCCGTTGATCCCGTGTGACGATGAGAAGCCTGTACACTCGCAACCCTCCATGTTATTCACAATCGTTTCTATTATAACCAATCCCCAAAGAAATTTCAACGATTTTGGGAATTTGATCTGAAACCGGAGGTTTGGGTTCCCAGCTTCTTCAGCAAAATCAGGTTTTAAGTACTATTCCTGTGGTCATCTCCTTTTATGAAGTGGGCAGTAAGCTTGGGTTTGCAGCACGCTCCGACTCATTCTGACAAAAGCGAATAGGAACATTCTCCATGAAAATAAATAAACGGGGTGTCTGGCGAATTTTCTCTTGTTTTTTGCTTTTGCGAAAGGTCAGCCTTAGGCAGCCAATCTTTGATTCCCGAGCCCACCCTTGCTCATCAGAAACAGGCTTAGTATAATGCGCTTGGTTGTCAGCGTCAACGATACTCGCACCAACTGTTCGTTTCCGTGTCTGTTTGCCTCTTATCGGCGCAGAAAAAACGCCCCTGCTACAGAGGCATCGCTCATTTAGCCAGCAGATATCCATTTTTCCCGCCTCGTTTCACACGGTAGAGCTGCTCATCAGCCTTTTTGAATAATGCATCGTAGGCCATGCCATGTGTCGGGCATACTGCCACGCCAATGCTGCAGGTAAGCGACAGTGTGTACTTTTCAAGCCGGGTATGGCGAACCGTCGTACAGATTACCGCAGCGCGGCGCGCAATCAGCTTACGGTCGCAGGTGTTTTTCATCAAGGCGACAAACTCATCCCCGCCCACGCGGCCCACGATATCCTGAGAACGAAACAGCTTCATCAGTGCGTTTCCAACCACTTCAAGCGCTTCATCTCCCGCTTGATGCCCCAGAATATCATTAATCTGTTTAAACTGATCCAAGTCAATCACGAACAGTGCGGAGCTTTCTTTTGATCCGCATCGTGCCAAATAGACGCGAGCAGCCGATTCCGCTGTGGATTTGTTCATGAGTCCTGTGAGGCTGTCAGTCGAGGACAGGTGCATCAGATCACTTCGAAGATGGTAATCCCGCAGGCGCAGGTAAAGAAGCTCGGTATCGATGATCATGCTGAGCACCCACGTCACAATGCCCATGGAAACATCCAGTTGGAACGTATGGTATACCTTGTACTGGCTACTGAGAAAAATAAACAGCACTGTGGCAAATGTAACAATCGCTGCACTTTTCCATATACGCATGATAAAAACCATTGAAAGGATAATGGTCAGAGGGGCAAAGTAAATTCCAGGCTCATTGTTCATGCCGATGGCACCGATATAAATCACCATCAGAAGCAGAGAAAGCAAAAAAAGCAAACAAAGCCACTGAATCAAGCGTGTTCGCCATTTAAAGCGATTCGCATTCCAGTGGATATAAGCGCAGAACAATCCATGGAAAATCAGGCATCCGGCATAAGCGACTTTAATATCGATCGACCAGTTGATGATGAACGCCGTAATCAGATAGCCCAATATAACTCCTACCGCAATGTTGGAGCAGCGCTTGAGCATATGCAGATTATTAGTGGATATATATTCCCATCCATTGTTAAAAAAATCGCGGTTTTCCGTTATGTAACCGCTTAAGAATCTTTTCAGATACAGTAACATTCAAACCATCCCAGCCGTAATGCCCGGATTGAATATGAATACCGGGTTACAATGATCAATAGTAAACATTATACGCTGTTTTGTTTAGCATTGCAATATTTCATGATAGATATGTTTTGTAAAAATCTCTTCCAAATCCCGTTGTTCGAAATCATCCGCCTGTTTCAGTGCTTGCATATAAAAACCACAAAGAACAAACGGTGATTGCACATAGGTTATTCCTCGCATTCCATCATCGTTTTGGTTGATTCCTCTCCAAGTGATTGAATGCTATCTTCTTGGGTTTGCTTTTACATTACAAAGACGCAACTCCCCATCTTGCATTTCATCCACAAAGGGTTTATGCTGTTAATCGCGTCCATCAAAGCATATAGGAGAATGAAACAAGGCATGATATCGAGTGAACGTAAAGGCATCCTGCAAATGGCCCTGTGTTCTATTATGTGGAGTATCTCTGGCGTGCTCATCAAACTGGTCCCATGGAACGGCCTTGTTATAGCCGGTGTACGTGGTCTCATCTGTGTACTGGTTTTTGCGATTTATATGGTTTTCAGCCACCGCAAATTTGTTGTGAATCGCTATACACTACGCCTCGCGTTGCTGAATGGCACCATGTGCGCCTGTTTTGTGATCGCCAACAAAATGACGACTGCCGCAAACGCGATTGTACTGCAATACACGGCGCCTGTATTTTTATTATTGTTTGAATCCCTGTTTCGCAAAAAGTATTTCCGTAAAGGTGATTACCTGGCCGTCGGATTTACCATGGCCGGTATCGCGCTGTTTTTCTTCGATCGGATCGATGGCGGCGCACTGGTTGGCAACCTGCTTGCGATCTTTTCAGGCGCACTTTTTGCTGGCACCATGTTCTTTGTGGAATCAATGGATGAGGATGCACGGCTGAGTGGACTTGCGCAGGGGCACTTGCTCACAGCGTTCATCGGCCTCCCGTTTATTTTTGTCTATGGCGCACCTCTCAGCAACAGTGCGGTAATCGCCATTATCGTGCTTGGCGTGTTCCAGTTGGGTATCCCCTATGTGCTTTACGGACTAGCCGCCAGCAACTGCTCTCCATTGATGCTTACGCTTTTGGCCGCGTTGGAACCGATCCTCAACCCGCTTTGGGTGTATCTTTTTATTGGCGAAGCTCCGGGGCATACCGCACTTTTTGGCGGCGTGCTCGTCATTTTAAGCATCACAGTTTGGTGCGTGTGGGATGCCAGACTCAAGGCAAGATCCCTCACCACAGCGCAAGTCTAGGCTCTCAATCTGTACATTATTCCGATTCTGCGTGTTCTGCTGAAATGTGACTTCATCTCGCCAAAGCGTAGATAACTCATCCATCCCGAAAAACATTTGACACTCGATTTATGCTATGATTTGAATTGGTGAAAACCTTCATAGCAATTTTGAGCCGGTCAGTCTGTCCCTTATCGACGCCGTTGTCTTCGTTTAAAAGCGTCTTCATTATGTTGTGCGATTTTTTGCAATATGATGTTATAGGTATCTGTGCTGCATCTACATTGAAGCGCTTGGTGTATTGGTTCAACCTTGTATACTTACAGAGTCGGGAGTAGCATTCAATGCCATTCCCGACCCTGTTTTTGATTAGAGTGTGCTTTTTTTACCCATTGTACTTACAATCCGAGGTTTATTGCTCTGTGTTGGAGCGGGGTTTATGAAAGTAGCCGTCGGCATTGAAGATGGGCTGTTTCCTTCGGTGTTGGGTACGGGTACTTTTGATCCGTTATGTGTCATTTCGATCGTTTCTGTCAGCGGCGAATCTTCAGCAACTCCGTTATGGAGGGTACTCACAATTCGAGCTCTGCTTAGCGGTTTAAGTGTATTGTTCTCTATGGCTGTTGCGGCAGGTGTCGAAGTTGCCGACTCGTACTGTTGTGATGGTTTGTATGCTATTCTCCGTGAGGACGGAACTGATGCCGTATCCGCAGGGACAGTTTCGCCAGAAACGGATGCATTTTGATCTGCTTGGACATATTCCGTAGCCTGTACAGGGACATTGTACGATGCCGGTGCAGTCACAGGAGAATGAAACCGCCGAGAAACGAACTTAGCCTTTGCATCCTCAGCAACAGGTTTACCTGTCCTCTCTGCGCTTGCGGTCTTCGCCAGGGTGGAATAATCAAACTCTTGCTGCCGTTGCCAATCACGATTCAGGTGGATATCATCAACCGCGGCCGGTTGAAATCTTTCCTCCACCGTGTTTCCCTTTTGGGGATAATCGCTGATAGGGCTTCTTTGCTTTACCCCGGAAGAAGCATCCGTGTTGCCTTTAGACCATTCACCACTTGTCCGCAGTTCAGTTATACCCGAAAGCGGTTCACGGGTTCCGATTTTGGAGGTCGGGATCGGCTCAACCGGCACATTGAAGATGCTTTCCACTGTTTCCTTATGCGAAACATACTGCTTTGCGCCATCCACTGTTGTGTTTGGACTTGATTTTGCGTAAGGTTTCCACTGTTCCGGTGTTCTCCGATACGCATCATTGTCCGCAATTTCCTTACCCATTCCCTTGGCATCTGTCGCCAAAACGGTGAGACGCGCAGGAAGCTTGCTGCCACACTGTCCGCAGAATGAAAGGTTTACCGGATTTTCCTCGCCGCATGCTGTACAAAAAATAACCCCTGTATGTTCCGCGTTTTCCGTTGTAAACGGTATCGCTGTCTGTGATTTTACGACACCGCCGCTTTTAACGGTATCCTCAAAATTCTGTGTTGCTTCCGGTTTCGTTCGAGGTTTGGAAAATGATCCTTCCGTCTCATCATCCGCGGGGATGATGGAACGTGGCAGGTACTTTTTAGCAATATCAGATGTCTGTGAACCTTTGGAGGTAAGCGCCTTACCATATTCCGCAGCTGTATACGGTGAAATTCCCGCGTTGGTATGGCTTGGTACAACCGAAGCCGTAGACTGAGCCGAACTTCTCGGTTGAGCAGAAATGTTTGTGTTCACACGTTTTGATACAGGTGCTGTAGTTTCCTGCCCAATATGAGTGCTTTTATACTGTGAGTTACCAGCCGCTGTTTTCATCAGTCCGCCGATCAGCAATAAAGCCGCTCCACACCCAAACAACCAATAGTTGTAGTGCAGGCACATCAAAATTGCGCCATTCACAGCATTGAGTATGGCATCCTGACTTTTCACCGAAAAGGATTCAATAATCCTGCGAATCTGTTCATTGTCAATCATCGGCAACGCCGTAGCCATAATTCCCGCCAGCGCTGCCAGACAACCGATAAAGCAGAGGAAGCCGCCGAATGCTTTCAAAAATTTCATGTCGCGTTTCCACACTCCCATGCCACAAACTAGGCATAATATGATATTCTTTCGACGGCAGCATTCGTGCTTCCTTCCCGTAGAGCATCGCAATTTTCGAACAAGCCCCTCTTTTACAGAGGAAAAACAGGTTTGGCGAAGAATAGAACAGTATATCCATTCATCAGCAAAAGCCCCAAGGAGGATCACATGGAGAAATATCAACTGACCTATCATGTGGATATGGTGTTTTGCATCGACGCAACGGGGAGCATGAGGCATGTTCTCGATTTTGTCAAACAAAACGCGCTGAACCTTTATAAAGATGTTACCGGCGCTATGGAAAAGAAGCATAAAGTAATCAGCCAAATGCGCATTCGAGTCATCGCTTTCCGTGATTATATTGCCGACGGCGAACAGGCGATGATGGCCAGCGATTTCTTTATTTTGCCGGAGCAGAGTCAACAGTTTTTCAATTGTGTAAACGACATTACAGCGAAAGGCGGCGGTGACATTCCCGAGGATGGCATGGAAGCGCTGGGTTATGCCATTCGCAGCGATTGGACGCGCGAAGGTGTCAAGAAACGCCATATCATCGTCGTATGGTCTGATGCGCCTACCCATGAACTGGGTCATGGCAAAATTGCTCCTTGGTACCCCGAGGGCATGGCGGAGAATTTTGATGAGTTGAGCTTGTGGTGGGAGGATGAACAACTGGGCGGTTCTATGGATGAAAGCGCCAAACGTCTGTTGATCTTTGCCCCTGATGCACCGGAATGGAACCGCATCTCAGCGGATTGGTCGCAGGTGGTTCATGTGCAAACCGTGAGCGAAGGGTTGGCAGAGCTAGAATATCAGCAGGTGATCGACGCAGTCTGCAATACGATCTGACCCTATATGAATCCTCTTGCCTTTGCTCCTCGGTGTTGTGGGCACATTGGTGTTGTCGCTCCAGAGCATGAACATCGCAGCCCTATTCTGTTGCTATTGACGGCTGGTATCCAATCAACCGCGTTCCCGCGGCAGCTTGCGCATACCTAAACGAACCGGATGAGGCGGGTTCGGAAGCAGGCGCTTCTGAACCCGCATTTTCAGTACAGGCGGGAGTGGATGGAACACGAAAGCAGAATTCGCAATCAACGGTCAGGGCATTATCATCGCCAACGAGGTAATCCCCGAGCAGGGAGAAGACAGCTTTGCAGCCGAAACCGACGCGCTGGGCGGTTTGCTTTGCGTAGCAGACGGTTGCGGTGGTATCGGCTCACGTCGTTATGTTAAGGTGGAGAATCATACAGAAGCCTATATTGCTGCACGCCTTGCGGTGGAAAGCACACGCGCATGGGTTTCTGAGTTGGATGGGCACAGTTTACCCTCCAATGCCGCTGATGCGCAGGTCTGTGCAGTGCGGCTTGCGCAGACGCTGAAAAATCGTTTTTCCGCCTTTCACAGCCAATACCATAACGATGTGGATTCACGGCTGATCATGCGCGGGTTGCAGCGCACGTTACCCACCACCATTTGTGCCGCACTTATTGATGCGCGAAGCCGGGATCGCCTCTCTTGTGTGTTTTTCTGGGCAGGTGACAGTCGCGGGTATGTTTTATCCGCCGACGGGTTACGACAATGTACGGCCGACCATGTAGTGGGTTCAACAAACGCGATGGACAACCTCTACCGCGACTCAAAACTCAGCAACATGGCAAATGCCGACCATGACTTTCACATCGATACATACGGCCTTTCCGTACAAAAACCCTGTGTGGTGATAACCGCCACGGATGGCGCTTTCAGCTACCTGCCCACGCCGATGGAATTTGAATTGCTACTGTTGAAAACCCTTGAGACTTCCAGCGACCTGCCCGGCTGGCGCAACAGGTTGAACACATCCCTTACGAAATTTGCCAGTGATGACTGCACCCTTACCATGGTCTGCTATGGCGTTGATACATTTGAGGAATTAAAAACCTCCTTTGAAGGCCGTCGCGCAGCGCTTCAGGCGAAGTTTGTAACCCCAGTGCGGCGCCGCAGACAAAATATTGATTTCGCGCGCAGCCTGTGGGATGATTACCGGCATGGGTACGAGTTGAGCGAGGAGGAACGCCATGCAGATTGGCACCTATAACTGTGAAACGCCGTTCGCGACTGTTGGCAGCGGTAGTGCCCGCTGGTGCGTTGCTACGAAAGACGGGCGACGGTATTTCCTCAAGCAGTTTCTCACCCCTGTGCGGCCATCCCTCTCGTCCGCCGCGCCGCAAGCTTTGCAACAAAAGCAGTTGGAACGCTGCTCACTGTTTGAGCGCCGTAAGCATGCGCTTTATGAAGCTCTGCATTGTGTGCTCGGCGATTGTGTTGTCCCTGTAACCGATTTTTTTGCGTTTGAGGGACGATATTTTTCAGCATCAGAATATGTTCAAACGCCGTATGAAACCTTTGAAACCCTTGGATCGATTCCCCCCCGTCTAGCACGGCAGCTCCTGTTTCAACTAGCGCGCTGTTTGGGCAGGTTACACGCGCAAGGCATTGTGCACGCCGATTTGAAGCCGGAGCATGTGCTGTTGCAGCGGGAAGGTGAGCAGTTTCTTGTGCGTCTGATCGATTTTGACAGCGGATTTCTGGAAGTTGATCCGCCAACCGAACCTCGTGATATTGAAGGGGATCCCGTTTACCTTGCTCCAGAAACCTATCTTCGCATGATGGGTATGCCTGCAACGCTTACACGCAGGCTGGACACGTTCGCCTTCGGCGCCATCGCACATCGATTGTGGACGGGAACGTTACCGAAAGCCGTTGCAACTGAACAAACCTATCTGTATGAAGCTGCGCTATCCGATGGAGCGATCCAACTTTCGGATGAACTGCCCACCGCCTATCGATGGTTGATTCGCAAATCCTTCAGCCGCAACCCTGAGGACAGGCCTGACGACGGATTGTTGGAACGGCTTTTTGCACCGCCTGTAGAAGAGGCACATCCCACCAGCAAGGCAGTGAACGGTTTGAGCCGTTATATGCGAACTGAACACAAACTGCCGACGCGATGACTGAAATCGATGAGTTCATCCGCAGATCCGGTGGTCCTGGGCGGTTGCGAAAACAGAAAAATCGAATGTTTACCATACCCACCCCTGTTAGCGTTGATCACTTGATTGTGAGGGTCGATATCCATCGTATCCCGCGCATGGCGAGGGATACAAACGGGGAAACCGCGTAAACTGAGGCTTCCCCGTTGAATCGTTTTAAATGGCAATCATATTGTTTCTATAATCCAGATTGCACTTTCAGGTTTTTGAGTTCACGCTTGATTACAAGCAGTGAAGTAACATCCAGCACCGCTTCAACCAGCAGTGAAATACCCGCAAACTGTGTTACCGCCATTGCGAGGAACGCAGGCTGCGTTACAGAGAACGTACCCAGCACAAACGAAATCAGCGCGCCTACCAGCAACATCCACCAGCGGCTATTCCCGATGCGTTTAAGGTCAAATGCCATTTGAAACTTGCCGAAGCCACCGGCGATCATCGCCACACCCCACAGGAAGGGCAAGATCGTCATTAACGCATCGCTCTTGATAAGCAACAGCACGCCTACCAGCGTGAAGATGAGGCCCTTTGCTAAGCCGTAGCCCAGCATTCCTTCTACGGCTTCACTTCGGAGGTAACCGATCATCATCACAATGCCTACAATGCACAGCACCGCTGCAAGCGAGTAGTTGGCAATCACTAATGCCAGATTCGGCCACAACAGCAGCAGTAAACCGCAAATCGTATAGAAAGCGATCACAGACCAGCCGGTTAAATTCCAACTAAAAGATTTTGTTTTCATTTTCGTTGACCCCCTTTAAAATAATCTCTGTTTGAATATTTCGCCATTTAACTTGTGTTTCCTTCCATCAGTTACATATACTTCTGATTCATTGATCTGTATTCCATGTTGTTTCCCCTATCGTTACATTCCATTGCAAGCAGAAAAGCGCTTCCCTGTTTGGAAGCGCTATATTTATCAAATGAACTTTGCCAGTCGTGTTATTGCCAGCCTTATGGCACCCAATCAACGGATGTACAAATAGGAATTTCACCCTGCCTGTGCATTGATCCTGCATTAAACATCACAAGAGATCCGATGGAATCTGTTTGTTTTGCTATTGGTAAAAATCATGCAATGCCTGAATGACCGTTTCGCACTCCGCTTCGTTCAGCCCATAATACATCGGTAACCGCAGCAGACGTTCACTCTCTACTGTGGTATAACGATCCTCTCCATGGAAGCGGCCATATTTCAGTCCCGCCATCGCCGAATGCAGCGGAATATAATGGAATACTGCCATAATGCCGCGTTCCTTCAGGAATGCTGTCAAGGCTGTGCGTTCCTGCAATTCCTTACACTTGATGAAGTACATATGCGCATTGTGTTGGCAACCCTCCGGAATTTTCGGCAGGCCAATCTTTCCGGCGGTTTTTAAATCCTGCAAGCCCATATTATATTGGTTCCACCGCATCATGCGAAAATCAGTCACGCGCTGATGGTTTTCCAATTGAGCCAGTAAATAGGCTGCATTCAGCTCACTTTGCAATATTGATGAGCCTAAATCTACCCACGTATATTTATCGACCTGCCCGCGATAAAAACGGCTTCGGTCGGTACCTTTTTCACGCACAATCTCGGCACGTTCTATGAAGCGCTGGTCGTTAAGAAGCGCGGCACCGCCCTCCCCCATGCTGAAGTTCTTGGTTTCGTGGAAACTGTAACAGCCGATATCTCCCAGCGCACCGCCTGCCTTGCCTTTCCAATAGGCGTCGACCGCCTGCGCCGCATCCTCCACTACAAGGATGCCACGCTCCTTCGCCATAGCGTTAATCGTATCCATATCACAACATACACCTGCATAATGTACGGGTACAATCACCTTGGTCTGATCGGTGATCGCCGCGCGGATGCATTCAGGATTGATGTTCATGGTTTCCGGTTCAATGTCCACAAACACAATGGTCGCGCCTCGCAGCGCGAAGGCATTGGCTGTGCTTGAAAATGTAAATGATGGCATGATGACCTCATCGCCTGGACCGACATCACTTAAAATCGCAGCCAGCTCCAGCGCACTTGTGCCGGACGTAGTCAGCAGTGCTTTCCGGCTGCCTGTCATTGCTTCTAATTCAGCATGGCAACGTTTGGTATATGGACCGTCGCCGCAGATTTTATGACTGTGGATCGCTTCGAGAACGTATTGATCCTCCTCACCGATATAGGGGGGGATATTGAATGGGATCATGCCGTCTCCTCCATTTCATTTGTGTATACACTTTGCGCTTGCAGAATGTGAGTATAGCATATTCCGATTGTTTTGTCATGGTTGAGGTGCGCTGTTTCAGTTGGTTTGTAACTGTTATTTGCTTTCCATCTCTACCGGAATCCCATCATTTTCTATGGGTAGGACAGTTGCGGAATGACTCTTCGAATTTCGTGATATTCATTACAACAGTCCAGCATGTAACTGTGTTTGAGCCTCACTGCTGACTACTTGCGATGGATGAAAGTCTTGTACTAATCTTCTGTTCGGTATGCAAACAAGGTCTGCCCTCAAGGATCGATGGCATCGTCCTACAGATCAGCTCTTTTACTCTGCAAGAATGCAAATCCGCAGATTTGCATATCAGGTTGCAAACAAACACCAAAGCATCAAAGACACCCGAATGTTGTTTGCAATCGGTTTTCTGATCCGCCTGAATTGATCCAGTCAGTAAAAAGCTGTACAACCATAGTAATAAACTTCATCGCACGTTAAAGGGCACCCTATCACTTTTCATGTTATTGAAGACGCTCCGCAATTCCGTCCAGATATTGCGCGGCAATATCCACATTGCTTACCTTATACAACATCCGGCTGCCAACCACATCTTCGACTTCACTCAGCACCGGGGTACCCTGATGATACAAAAAATCGACACCTGCAAGACAAAGTGGTGCATCTGCTTGTTCAAATCGGGAAATCACTTTTTCAGCCAGATCTCTTTCCACTTCGGTCAGCGAATGCAGCACGACATCTCCGCCCTGTTTAAAGTTGCTCACAATACCCTTTTGAGCGGTTCGCATCACTGCGGCAACGATTTCCCCGAACAGCACATATACTCGCAGGTCACGCCCCGGCGAATCCGCCACTATTTGTTCCACAATGTCCTGTGGCAGAATTTCATCCACCGCTTCGCGCCACTCGTATTCGTTCTTCACCAGCGATACATGCTCTCCGCCATGCCCGCAGGCAGGTTTCACAACCAGCGGATAGGCATCCTCGGCAGGCGCCACAGCGCGGCGATGGTTCACAAACCTGCTTTCCAGCATGGGAATGCCCGCCAGAAACTGGTGCGTTACCCGTTTGTCATTGCACAGCGCACATACATGGGCGTTGTTGAATACCGATATGCCCAGTGCTTCAAACTGTGCGCTTACAAATGCATCCCGTTGGCGTGAAATCACGAAATCCGGCAAAATCTCACGCCCATCCTTGCGGATAGAGAGATTTCCCCCTGCCTTTATACCCAGTTCAAGTTGAGCGATACGAACGGTTTCGATTTTCAACCCGCGTTTAGCGCCTTCGCTTTCCATATAGGCAGCGAAATCGCGGTTAACCGCCAGATCACGTTCTTCATAGAGCAGCCAGCCAATTTTCACTTGCTCGCCCCCAAACGGTTCCCAATCTCGCGTAACAGTTCTGTTGCCATGTTCACTCCTGTACAAGCCAACGTTGTTTTGAAATGGGCATTGCTGTTTACTTCACAAATAAGTGGCCCATCTTTGCCAAAAAGTACATCCACACCTGCAAATATCAGCCCCAGTTCACGTACAGCCCCCAATGCCAGCTTCGTCTCCGCAGGTGTAGGGGTATAGGATTCCATGCCTCCGCCGAGCGTAAGGTTGCTTCGGAAATCGCCATTCGTGCTGTAACGCCGGATGCTGGCTACCACACGTTCGCCCACCACATTCACACGCACATCGCATCCACGGCTTTCCTGCACCAATGCCTGAAAGAGCATCGGCGTACCAGCGAGGCTGATGACTTTTGCCCTGAGTGCTTCCATGTCATCAAACAGGTAAACCTGTTGCCCGAACGAACCGAAGCACTCTTTTAATACCAGTGGAAAACCAATTCGTGCGGCGGCTTCATCCACAAATTCAGTCGAAGTGTAGCCAACTGCCGGAAATGTCTTGGGTGCAAGAATGGTTTGCGGCATGGGCAAACCCGCTCGTTTTAAGGTTAAATAGGTCAGTGCTTTGTCATCGCATCGCAATATACTGTCGGCACTGTTAAATACTGGCATGCCCCGCTGTTCCAACTGCATCGCCAGCGCCACATCTTTATCCCAAAATAATACAAAGTCATACGTCATCGGGTCAAACTCTATGCTGTCCACCCTTGGGGACAGTTCAGCGTTTGTCATCACCGAAAGTTCCATTCCGCATTCATGTGCAGAACTGAGTAGAATATGGTAAAGCTCGTCAAACTTTGATGTTCGCAAAAAAGCGTTGACGACCATCAAACCATGCGGCATTTCATCAGCTCCCTCCACCGGTTGGATATTGACGGGGATGAAGGCAGTGCTACAGCGCGATTTTGTCGGTTCGCCGATATCCAAGATCATCAGCAAGTCCTCGTAAGGCTTCCAGTACGCGCTCAAAACAATAGTCTTCATAGCCGCGCATCAAAAGCCGCGTATTGATTTCCAACTGTATGGCCGGAATATGGCAGCGCGCGGCGACCGTAGCGCTCACCGTGCTTGGATGGTAGGAAGCGAAAGGCTCATCCACGGTTATGTTCCGGATGCCCTGTTTTCTGAAACGCCCTTCAACCAGCGCTGTCAGTTCCATGTGCCCAACGAGGTGTGCTCCGTATCCTGTACCAAGGCATACGTCGATCTCCCGTTCGGGCTTCATCTGGTGCAAGTCAAACACATAGCCAATACCTTGCCGCTTCACGTATTGACACAGTGCGTCACGATAGTCGCTTATAGGGTCGTGATTGGCATCATCGCGAAGATGACGGGTTTTATAAATTACAGGACAACCCATCTGGCTATGCAGTATTTGACAGAGCATACCCGTGAAGCGCTCCGCGCACTTTACTGAACCGTTGCGGGTTTGCAATACAGCATGCGGCGCGCTGAACAACGTGCAGCCTGCTCCTTCCAACAGTTCGAAACTATCGGTATGTTCTTCATCAGTAAAAAAGGTCAGCGCGCGATCTATCTGTTGCTCGATGGTCACTGCTGTACCTCCCCCAGATGTTGCGTCTTGTTCTGAATCCTCCAGAGGTTTAGAGACTTGTTGGACGACTCAATTTCGTTAGACTATAGCACCCAACCATTGCTTTGTCAAGGTTGACAGGCGCATGCTCGCTATGCCTGGAATGGTTGATTCGCCTTCCAGATCAACCCGATTATCTTCGAATGTAATACCAACAAGTGACCGCACACGCAAAACATTTTGCTCTGAGGTTGGCAGAAAGTGAAACAGTTTTCAAGGTCGCACTTTCATGTTCGGTTATATCGATATTGGCGCATGATATTTCTCCCATTTTCAAAAACATTCCGCTTTATGTCCCACGTTTCCCGAACATTATGGATCGGTATCAGTTTTACGTTCCAGTAATGTTTTTCCATTGTATTTACATCGTCTGATCTTAGCGCATCATGCGTTTCGATATCTGTTCTGGCATTTATGATCCCATTATTTCGTTTTTTGTGATGCTTCATCTTTATTATTCTTCTCAAACAGCTTACTATACAACATTTTCTTATGATATAAAGATTTTATAAATATAGGATTGACTAATCCTAGTGGATGTTGTATGATCACAGCGTTTAGTAACGATTGGATACAACCTTTCGCTGCTAAACATAAATTCATTTTCGGCACTTATATACAGGTTGTTCCGCCAACCTCGACCGATTTCGCATCGGTTCAGCAATTTGCAGGGCAAAGACGCCTAATTTGTTAGGGCGTCTTTTTTGATATATTTTCAGCCCTTGTTCCTATCAGTATCTTCACACACTACACAGAACAGGACAGGACAGGACAGGACAGAAAGGGGATAACGGTATGAATACACAGGCAAATGGTGGCATCAGAACAGGTAAGCGTGTAGCTATCTGGCTGTTGTACGCTGCTTCCGCGCTAATCGGGCTCTTAGGGGTAGCCTTCTGCGCGTACAGTCTGATCTATGATGTACAGATCGCCGTGATGCAGTCAAGCATTCCTGGAGCGGTTTTTGGCGCAGTGATCGCGTTTCTCGGCGTTCGGTACTTCCTTGCGGTCGGCAAGCTTCGAAAGGAGGTTTACAGGCCAACATCACGGTTTTCCTGGACGAATTTTAAACGTCAGTAACAGCGCATGCATAATCCAGGCTAGTATAAAATACATTATAATGAATAATGAGGTGTAAGCATGAAGTTATTGAGAAAAGGTATTGTGCTCCTGCTGGTGCTCATGGCAGTTATGGCAATGTGTATGGCGGTCGCCAACGCAGAAGGCGCTGATCCCACAGGCGCGTCCTATGTGGTTACTACTGGCACTGAAACACTTGACCAGGTAGCAACCACCGCTAACAAGGCCTACTATGGTGCCAATTACACTTGGGTAATGATCTGCGCCTTCATGGTGTTCTTCTTCCAGTGCGGTTTCGCCATGGTGGAAACCGGTTTCTGTCGGGGTAAGAATGCAGCTCACACAATCACCATGAACTTCATGGTATTCCTGGTTGGTGCTGTGGGTTACTTCCTCGTTGGCTTCGCGCTCCAGATGGGCGGTTCCGGTGGGGCTGCTGGCCTTGGTTCCGGCGGCTCTTCACTCAACGGAATGCTCAGCATTCCCGGTTTAGGCGGTATCCTTGGCTACAAGGGTTTTATGCTGGAAGGCACGTATGACGCAGGTGTCTATGCTTTGTTCTTCTTCCAGATGGTGTTCATGGATACAACCGTGACCATCCCCACCGGTGCTATGGCGGAACGTGTCAAGTATTCCGCTGTGGTAATCACTTCGTTCTTCATCTCCATGGTGCTGTATCCGCTGTTTGGCAACTGGGTCTGGGGCGGCGGTTGGATGGCAACCCTGGGTTCCAAATTCGGTATCGGCCACGGTGTAGTCGACTTTGCCGGTTCGGCGGTTGTGCACTCCATGGGCGGTATGCTGGCGCTGGCTGGTGCGATAGTCCTCGGCCCCCGTATCGGTAAGTTCAAGAAAGATGGCACCGCGCGTGCCTTCCCCGGCCACAATATCCCGATGGCCATTATCGGTACCATCATTCTCTTCTTTTGCTGGTTCGCCTTTAACGCCGGTTCTACGCTCAACTCGACGGATTTCCGGCTCTCCGTTGTAGCCACCAACACCATGATCGCCGGTGCGATCGGCGGTCTGGTCGCGATGTTCTTCATGTGGATCAAGTTCGGTAAGCCCGACCCCTCCATGACAGCAAACGGCACTCTGGCAGGTCTGGTAGCTATCACGGCTCCTTGTGCCTTTGTCACTGGCGTTTCTGCTTTCATCATCGGTTTGGTTGCCGGTCTGCTGGTTTGTGTGGCGGTACCTTTTGTGGAAAACAAGCTCAAGCTGGATGACCCGGTTGGCGCCATCTCCGTGCACGGTGTTAACGGCTTCTGGGGCGTGCTTTCCCTCGGCTTATTTGCGGATGGCTCCTACGGCGAAGGCTTCAACGGCGTCGCCGGTGGTGTGCGCGGCCTGTTCTACGGCGATGCTTCCCAGTTGCTTGCACAGGTGATTGCGATCGGCGTACTGCTGGTGTGGGGCTTCGGCGTATCCTACCTTTTCTTCAAACTGTTGGACAAGGTTTGGGGGCTGCGTGTATCGCCTGAAGTTGAACTCGAAGGTCTCGATCTTCCTGAGATGGGCGTGCTCGCGTATCCCGATGAACAACTGGTGCGTTCCGAACTGGACTACGATTCGGACGATAATGCGCCTATCAAGCAGCTTGCCCGTTTTGGCAAGGCCAGCCTGATCGAAATGCCCGTTCCTGCAACTCCTGCTGCTCAGGCGATCCCCGTGGTGGTGGCTGTCAAGTCCGAGCCAGAACCGGGCGCTGCGAAATTTACCAAAGTCGAGATCATTACCAAGCAGAGCAAGTTCGAAGCTTTGAAGACCGCTATGAACGAAATCGGCATCACCGGTATGACCGTGACTCAGGTGCTGGGTTATGGCTTGCAAAAGGGCAAGACCGAGCACTATCGCGGCGTAGAAACCGAAACGAACCTACTGCCCAAGGTGCAGGTCGAGATCGTGATCAGCAAAGTGCCCGTACGCACCGTGGTCGAAACCGCCAAGAAAGTGCTGTACACCGGCCACATTGGCGATGGCAAAATCTTCGTGTATGATGTGGAGAATGTCATCAAGGTACGTACCGGTGAAGAAGGTTACGCCGCTTTACAGGACGTGGAATAACCCTTTCGCTTATACCAAGAGGAGCCCGATACAATTCGGGCTCCTTTTTGATTCGATAGTAGAACCGAGTTACTCTCCCACAAGCGTCCTAAGGGCAGTTCACCATTCAGTAGCTTTAACCCTACATCAGGATAATTGTCAGGTATGGAATTTGTGGAAAACTGAACAGTTCGGTATTCTCAGAAGATCCGTTATTCCGCTCTTCCCCATTTTCGTGATTTTCTCTCAACCCTGGGTTCGCGACATCACCATGCCCGATCTTACATTGTTAATTTCTTTATACTTTTCATGTCAGGACAAATTTCGCCATGGAAAGCTTTCGAGGCTCCCATGGCGAAATGAAGGGATTCCATTTGTGCATTCCTAGTTTTAAAGGATGTGATCCAATGATTTATTTCTTTCGCTCGGTTGTCTGGACTGGTCTATTGCGTTTTTTTGACAATGGGCAACCACGCTTCACAACAGTAATCCGGTGAATTCTGGTCACCCTCTAGGTATACCTCAATATCCGGGGCATTGGCATATTCATATCCCGAGGTTGGCAACCATTCTGTAACGATTCGCTTTTGCAGTGTCTGAATCGCATCCGGCACTGAGCCAACGCAATCGAATTTCGCCCAAATGCAGGATGGTACGATATATTCCGCCATCCCTTGAGGAATATCTGCTCCGCTAGCTACCGCAATGTAATAATCAAACGTATTGCCACCCATACAGGTGGATACCCCTAGCAGTCCCTGTGGGTTTCCATTCATCAGCGGCAACAGTTCAGGCATGCGTGACACGCTCTTCTGCCAGAACTCCGGCACCTCCGCAAAACTCTGTTCCACATTCATCGGAAGTGTCACTTTCATGCCAACCACCCGGAATGGCTCCATGGTTTCGATTCGGTAGTTCATCGATGTTTCTCCCTTTACTGACAGTGTAAAGGAGATACGCGGATATGCTGTAAGCTTCACGCCACTGTCTTTCGCTCTGGAGGGAGGCATTCCGTGAACATTTTGGAAAGCGCGGTTAAATGCGGTCGGAGAATCATACCCGTAGCGTAACGCCAAGTCGATAACTTTTCCATTTCCACTGCTCAGCGCAAACGCTGCCTGGGTCATTCGCCTGCGTCGCAAGTATTCGCCCAACGGTACGCCTGCGATATAGGTAAACATTCGTTGAAAATGGAAAAGAGAACAAGCTGCCAGTCTGGCTGCGTGCTCCAAATCCACCTCGCCGTCCAAATTTGCCTCCAGATAATCCAGCGCATCATTCATGCGATCAAGCCATTCTATGCGTATCAATCCTTTCAGAGAGGATCATAACAGAGGATCGAAAAAAACACCTCTCCCTTCACGTGCAGAAAAAGAGAGACCCTTTGCTGCCAGCGCATCCTCTCTGATAAACGTATGCGGAAGAAACAGTATAGAACATTAAACGATCAATTTTTGATTACATCCGCGGATGCATCACGCTCTTTACGCCGTTTCTCGCGTTCCTTCTTCTCCTGTGCGTCCAGCGCTGCACCCAATGCCAATCCAATGCACATGCCAACCGATATTCCCAATCCGACACCTCCGGTTGTGGCGTTTAAAGAGGCGCCAACCCCCATGCCCAGCGCCAGATAAATCAGCATCCAGTGGGTTTCGGGCTTCTCCTTTTCAAAACGCGGCCCTTCCACACCTGCTCCACGCTGAACAAACCCGACTTTTTCCAGTACGCGCTGCGATTTTTGATTATCCGCTTCTGTCTCGGCCGTTACATAATAAACACCAGTCTGTGTAAATGCCCAGTTCACCGCTGCAGTTACAGCCTCGGTGGCATAGCCCTGTCCCTGGCAGGCTTCCAAAATACCATAACCGATCTCCACTTCGCTGTGTGTCGGCGCGCCTTTGAAGCACAGATCGCCTACCATGGTTCCATCCTTGCGGTTTATGCGCCATGCTGCATACCATTTCCGATCGGTTGGCTTTTCACGACAGCCCGCCAGCATCTCGGAGTAAGCCTCCTTCATATGAGGATCGGTTTCAGCATCAATCAACGCTTGCATTTGCTCGTCCGTCA
>Ga0302293_10000221_pt1 | contig 33093 bp, 28 predicted proteins | sample III_Fen_N2_2_FD_198758 | JGI IMG/M metagenome (GOLD analysis project Ga0302293, IMG submission 198758) | Peat permafrost microbial communities from Stordalen Mire near Abisko, Sweden - III_Fen_N2_2 | ecosystem: Environmental > Terrestrial > Soil > Wetlands > Permafrost | place: Sweden: Abisko...
ATTGCTCAATATGGAAAAAGATTTGTTCGGAATGGATCATGGAGAAATTGGTGCTGCAATCATGAAGAATTGGAATTTCCCTGATAGCGTAATCGATGCCGCCAATAGCATGCAAGGGCGTTCCATTTCTAATCCGATTTTGACGGCTGCACACGAAATTGATTTGTGGATTCTCGATCAAGAATTGCAACTTGAAAACCCCGTATTGCCCAGCGGAATCCCCGAGGAATTAGCAGCCAAAGTGTTGTTTGATTACCAAGCAATTCGAGCTACTGTCGGCGTTTAATCTCTTACGCCCCTGCTTATTCACGTCCTCTGCATACTCTCGTCCTCTGCATACTCTCGTCATCCTCTGTTTACTCTCGTCATCCTCGCTTGGCGAGGATCTATGATAGACCGCAGTCCATTTGTGGCCAGTTTGCAAATGTAGCGCAATCATGCGGGCTTAGAATTTCGTAAATGCTGTTGTAAAATACTGCGCAATTGATCGAATTGCACAGGCTTCGAAAGATAATCATTCATCCCGATTTCCAAGCAGCGAGTGCGATCCCCTGACATGATCATTGCTGTGAGAGCGATGATGGGAATTCCCATGTTTGCATCTCCACAGTTTCCCTTTCGAATCGCTTCCGTGGCCTGTAAGCCATCCATAACCGGCATCTGAATATCCATGAGCACTAGGTCGAAATTCCCTGCTGAGAGTAGCTCTAAGGCTTGCTTCCCATTGCCGGCAACCTGGGCTTCTAATCCTAATTTATCGAGTAGCTTCACAATAAGTTTTTGATTGATGGAGTTGTCTTCTGCTACAAGAATTTTTCCCGAGAGTTTGGGGGAGGATTGATTTGACGGTACAATTGTTTTCGTGTGCGAGTCAGATAGTGAGAGTTGAAAGGTAATATCAAACCAGAAGGTAGAGCCTTGGCCTTCAATGCTTGTTAATCCAATATTTCCATCCATCATTTCTACGAGATGCTTACTGATCGCAAGTCCAAGCCCTGTGCCACCAAATCTGCGAACTAGGGTGTTGTCTGCTTGTGTGAATGGGTGGAACAAGATCGCTTGTTTGTCTTGGGGAATGCCAATTCCAGAGTCTTTAATCTCAAAATGAAAGCGAGCTTTGTTGGCCGAACTATCGAGTTGTTGTACGGAAATCTGTACGCTACCTTTGGGAGTAAACTTGATTGCGTTACCGATAAGATTGGTAAGAATCTGCCGGAAGCGAGTTGAATCTCCAACCAAGGATTCTGGAATATCCGCGCTTGCGTTTAGCACAAGTTCAATTCCGCGTTCTTTTGCTTGGGAGTCGAAGAGGCGTGTGATCTCGTGGATCATGCGGCGGAATTCAAATGGGTGATTGTCCAATTGCATGCGGCCAGATTCAATGCGGCTAAAATCAAGAATCTCATTGATGATGGTAAGCAATGATTCTGCGCTTGAACCTGCGAGGTCAACAAATTCCCTTTGTTCTTCGGAAAGTTTTGAATCGGTGAGTAAGCGTAACATGCCAAGAACACCACTCATCGGAGTGCGGATTTCGTGACTCATAGAAGCGAGGAATTGCGACTTCGCTTGCGATGCTGCCTTGGCTTCCGTGGCAAGCCCTTCCGAACGTTGTGCTGATTCTTCGAGACGAATATAGGCTTCCTGCAAGGAACGTTCCGCAGCAACTTGCTCTGTAATATCGACACCAAGAGTCAATATTACGCCTTGCATCTGCTCGCCTTGAATGCGCGTTTTCGTGAGGCTTAAAATCTTTTCGCCAACGCTAACCTGTGGCAATACAATGGGCTGTTTTGACTGCAAAGCTTTAAAGTCATTTTCGCCCAGAATCGCCGCAAGCGTTGGGTGAAATAAGTCTGTATCACTTCGGTTTACGGCGTTTGGACTGGAGATTCCGAGCAAGCGCTCGGCACATTGATTCCAAATGATATAGCGAGTATCGTTGGCTGCTTTGACTGTTACAGCCACAGGAAGCGAGTCCAGTAAAGTTTGCAAGAACAATGTTTGGGTTGCGTGCTCCTCGGCAACCTTGCGGCGAATTTCTCTCTCTAAAGAAATTGCTAATAGATCCGCAACCGATACAGAAAATGTACCCAGATTCCTCCAATCATCGCGAGGAGTTTCACTTTCGATACGAATAAATCCTATGGGAAGTCCTTCTTGCAAAATGGCGGTGTCAATGCGCCCTTCAATGCCAAGCGGTAAGGTTTGCCATTCTTCCTTGGGTGTCCAGTGATGCACGGATCGAAGCAAGGTGGATTGGCGATGTTCTAAAAACGAACTTCGAAAATGATCATGATCTTCAATGTGTAGAATATCACCTTCGCGATGGTGTTCGTTTATTCGCAAATAAATATCCGAACAGCGGAAAAGCCCATCTTCAAACAACCATACACTTGCAGAATCGACTTGCAATGTTTCGCAAACATGCTGAGTGGCATGGATACACGCGTCCCGCAGACTCATGAAATTTTGGCTTGCAAGGTGCGTGAGAACCTCTTGCTCTTCAGCTTGTATACGCATCGCGTTCAACTCTTTCATGTTTTGTAAGCGTGCACGCAAGTAAACGAACCAACCTAGCGCAAACAGCGTAATCAAAAGAATCGTAGTGAGTAAAACTGGTCGCCGACTTACTTCTAAATGTTTCTGATAGTTTGCTTCTGTGATATCAAGTCCAAGAAGGTACATCGGCTCATCATCGCTATTGATGGGAACCAACGCAGAAACGAATGAACCCCAAATGTCTTGGTAAGGCCCAACTACATTAGCCTGATTCTCGTTTAACGATTGCTTGAATTCTGCTGGAGCATTGTATGGATCGCCAGGTAAAGCCAATTGATTCTCTGGATTTGAAAACTGCCGAGGTTCCACATCGGTTAGAAAAATAAGTTCCCCATTTTTTTTGCTGAGCACATACGCATAGCGAATATCTAGCTGAGTTTCCACCACTTGTAGAAGCCTTGTTCGCAACATGTCTTGTTCAAGGCGGCCCACATCAGAAAGATTTCCTTCGAGAGAATCTAGCCAACGAGCAGGAATAGTTGCTGTGACCACTTTCGCACGCTGCAGTAAGGACAAGCGTAGTTCGGCATCACTGTTTTTTAAAATGTTATTGTAGGCAACCCAAACCGCACTTGTTGAAAAAAGGAGTCCCAAAAAAAGAACAATAGCCACGCGGTTCGTGTGGGTGCGATTTCCTTCTGCTTGCGAAAGGAGCGGCATGGTAAAAACAGCCATTGCGATCAATGTGCACTGAGTTATGTGGGTTCCTATGCTCCATGTCAATGGAATTGCGGAAAGAAAACCATCACTCAAATTCGTGCTAAATTGAGAGGCAAAGGCCGCAAAAGCAAAGACGTGACGCCAGTGTTGTTCTATCGAAGATTTATTGCGAGCGAACTTCCATTGCACACCGAATAGTAACGATCCTGCGAGGAGATGTTGCCCAAAGTCAAACCAGCTTTCACCCTCGTGATGTGCCAACACCATGTATGCAGTAATGGCCACAAATAACCAGCCAAGAATTCGTAAAATCGAGCGAAAGCGAAATTGCGTTTCGAATAAAGCCCCCTCAAGAAGAGCCAGTGTTCCTAAGGGTGCGATCAAGCATGTGATTGAAGCAGTGTTGGAAAAGAAAGGCGCAGCAGCAAGCGACGCGCCGAGCATTGCAAAGCCTGCGGCAAAATAGTGGCGCGGTTTTCCAAAGATGAGTGGCGTTGCAAGCGTACTCAGCGCAAGGAATAAGAAGAACGAGCCAAGCACGACGTGCAGGAATTCGTGTGCAAAGGTAAGGTTCCCATATCCAATCATTGCTTTGAACACCTCTAAAAATTCATTACCGCGAATCAGTTTTTAAGCGTGCTATTCAACAAATGTGGAATACAGGCACTTTCCCTAGAATTGCGAGCCCACCTCCCAAAATGTTCTGCTACAGCCCCACATTTCTCGGAGGTGGAGTCAAACGAGTAATTCTCTTCGATTATACCTTTTCTTATATAGCATTGGTAAATTTCAGTAGTGAAAAAAATCGAAAAGACTGAAAAGATCAAACAGATCCTAGATGGATTATTTCCAAATCCTCCGATTCCTCTTGTTCACCACGATGCTTTTACGTTGTTGTGCGCCGTAGTGCTTTCGGCCCAATGCACCGATGCGATGGTGAATCGAGTCACGCCTGCGTTATTTGCAAAGGCTCCCAATGCTCATGCCATGTCGCAAATGAGTGCCGAAGACATTCGACGTATTATTGCCTCGTGTGGCTTATCGCCCACCAAGGCAAAGAATTTAAAAGCGCTTTCCACACTGCTGGTGGAACGCCATGCAGGCCAAGTTCCTGCAAGCTTTGCTGAGCTTGAATCCCTTCCAGGAGTTGGGCATAAAACAGCTTCGGTGGTGATGTCACAATCCTTTGGTGTACCTGCTTTCCCAGTTGATACACACATTCATCGCTTAGCCACGCGCTGGGGATTAACCAATGGATCGAGCGTAGAACAGACCGAACTCGATTTGAAAAAGTTATTTCCCATGGAAACTTGGAACAAGCTTCATCTGCAAATCATCTACTTTGGCAGAGAGTTTTGCCCTGCGCGTCACCACGACCCCAAAGCTTGCCCAATCTGTTCCATATGTGGATGCAAAGAAAAGGATAAATGATGTCACTAATAAATAATTCTCGGATCTGCCAATTGGTTTTTACCTGTGTCCTCGGGTTTGCGAGCGCTGCGAGTGCAGATCAGTTGCCCAGCAATGGTGATATGGAATATGGCGATGGTGGCTGGTATTTATGGCAAGCCCCTAAAGACGGTGGAAGCGTAGATTGGAAAGCAGGCGTTGCGGACATTGGCTACCAAGGCTCCAAGGGCGCGTTTATTGATGTGCATAAAACCGCAAAAGAGAATTGGGGCATGCAGTTTCAAGCTCCCAAGTGGCTTGCCGATTCAGGCGTAGTCTACGAATTCAGCTTCATGGCCAAAAGCGATAAGGTAGGGACTCCGCTTACTGCGATTGTGCAAGGAGGGCCACCAAACTATGATACCAAAGATGGTTTCGATGTAAAACTCGATACTGCTTGGAAGGAATTCAAGTTCACCTTCTTCAGCACCCAGAAGGGCTTTGGCACATCGAGTCTCAACTTTTATTTGACCCATGTTGGTAAATATTGGATCGATGAAGTAAAAGCCACTCCGCTAGATATGGCGCTCGATACCGGTTGGTATGGGCGTGCAGAGGTGCGCATTGATTCAATTCGCAAAAAGGATTTTCACATTCAAGTGAAGCAAGGCGGAAAGATTTTGCCCAGTGCACAAGTGCGCGTAGACCTAGAGCAGCATGCTTTCCCGTTTGGTACTGCAATTGCGTTGAGTTCAAATCGCGACTCGATGGAGTTATGGTATCGGAAGGCTGTAGAAAAATATTTCTGGTCTATTGTTCCCGAGAATCAATTCAAGTGGCCTGATTACGAACATAGCAAGGGCTCGCCCAACCGTGATGCGATCAAGGAATATACAGACTTGGCGGCTAAGAATCACTGGACTTTGCGCGGGCACAATATGGTTTGGGGCATTCAGGGTTTTGGCTTCGATAAGCATTGGTCGATCCAAGGAAGTTGCGAAGAAATTGCGCAGAATATTCATGCACGTATTGATCGTGACCTCAAGGAATATAAGGGAAAAATGACCGAATATGATGTGTGGAATGAACCCTTTCACGAACCTTTTTTATTCGATAAATGCGGATGGCAGTTGATGGATTCTGCTTTCGTGTGGGCGCATAGGGCCGACCCAACTGCTGTGTTGTATATCAACGAATACGATGTGGTTGAAGCTGGGCGCACAGAGACGTATTACAATCTGATTCGCGGAATGCTTGATCGAAAAATTCCAGTGCAAGGCGTAGGTGTGCAATGCCACTTTCAGAATCGTAGAGTGATTCCTGCACTGATCAAGATGCGCCTAGATCGCTTGGCAGAGCTAGGACTCCCACTCAAGGTCACCGAATTTGACTTGGGTTCCATGAATGGCGGAATGACCTTGCCCGAGGTAGAACAAGGGCATCAATTTGCAGATTTTTTCCGCACGGTCTTTTCGCACCCCGCAGTGAATGGCATTATGCTGTGGGGCTTCTGGGATAGCAAGCATTGGATTCAAAATGGCGGAATGATTGCTGCCGATGGTCGTGCAAAGCCCGCAGCGGATACCACGTATGCATTATGGCACGAACACTGGACAACCCATGCCTCCGCAACCCTTGATGCACAAGGCACCGCGAGCTTCCACGGATTTCCTGGTGTGTATAAGGTGACTGTTAAACAAGGTGCACAAACTTGGATTGTGGATGCTGAGATTACGGATGCTAATAAGCCCAAGGTGATTGAGCTGCCATAGGCTTGCATAAAAAGCGAGCGGAATCATTTTTACGTCATCACCCCGCAGCCCGTCATTGCGGCACCACCCTGTCATTGCGGCTTGGCCGCAATCCCATATCGTGGTGAGATCCTGTTTGCACAGGATGACGGAAACGCACAGGATGACGGAAGCGCACAGGATGACGGAAACGCACAGGATGACGGAAACGCCTAGGAATACGGGTGTCTGCTCCCACCGCTTGCGTCCGTCATTGCCGCGAAGGCGGCAACCCCACGCCAAAATTTCTATCGTTTCCTCTTATTACTCGGAGCTGCCATGAACTACTCTCGCTTCATTTTGTTTTGCACCACCTGTGTGCTCGCGTTACTCTCGCCTGTGTTTGCAGACAAACCCTTACTCGCAGTGTTACCTGTCAAGTTGGATGGTGCGGAAGCGAAGAAGCTCTTTACCAAAGAAGACATCAGCTACATGAGCGATAGAATACGCGGCGAAGGCTCACGCATCTTAGGTGCGCAGGTCACCATTCTTTCGCAATCGAAGATCGACAAGTTGGAGATGGCAAATGCGCAGGAATGCAATGGTGCAGGTTGCTTCGCAGGCTTTCTCAAAACCATTAGCGCCGATTATGGCTTGCAACCTACCGTGCGAGTTGCCGGTGGTGAACTTCATCTGACCTTAGAGCTTGCAAGCAACGAGGCAACCATCGGAATGCAAGAAGATGCCGAAACGGTTGATATTGCAGGCAAGAATCGGATGATCAAGAATTCCCAAGGGCTAGTCAATGGTTTGTTCAGCCAACTGACAGCAGAGCTGGGCGGCACATCTCCTGTGGTGCCTGCAACAATTCAGCAAGTCGCCCCCCCCAAGGTCAGCAAAGGCATGGTGGCAATCCCTGCAGGCTGTTTCGACATGGGTTCCACCGATGGCGGAGCTGACGAAAAACCCGTACATCGCGTGTGCCTAAGCGCATTCAGCATGGACAAGACTCCGGTGACCAATGCCCAGTTTCGTGCAAGCCAAGGAAGTAACTCCCATGAAAGCGATGGGAGCTGCTATGCGTGGGATGGCAGTAAATTGAGTCAAGGGAACCTTGCGAGCACGTTTCAGGGAGTTGACCAGCCGCAAGTCTGTGTGGATTGGAACCAAGCCAAGAGCTATTGCGAAAGCCAAGGCAAGCGCTTGCCCACCGAGGCAGAATACGAATACGCAAATCGTGCCGGAAGCTCCAGCAAATGGCAATGCGGCAACGACGAATCTTGCCTTAATAAAATTGCCTGGTACAGCGCGAATAGCAATAGCCAAACGCACCCTGTAGGGCAAAAGCAGCCCAATGCCTGGGGTCTGTATGATATGACCGGGAACGTATGGGAATGGACTGGCGATTGGTATGCAGATTACACAAGCTCCCAGCAACAAGATCCCCAAGGAGGGCTTTCTGGTTCGTACCGCGTCAGTCGTGGTGGCAGTTGGAACAGTACGCCTGTCGGCCTGCGTTCTGCGTTTCGTTACTGCCGTACGCCGAGCGTTCGCAACATTAATCTCGGTTTCCGCTGTGTCTCCCCTAGGGATCACTAGTCGCAGAGGGTCGTATCATATCCACAGAGGGCAGGGGCCCCTTCATAGGGGAAGCACTCGGTGAATAAGATACGGGCACCGTCGGCGTGTTCTTGTCTTGGCTGTTCAAGGAATCCCCGCGAAGCGGGGTCGAGCTATTTTGAGAGGTATTAATGAGACAATTTCGAACCTTCCGCGTTGGTTTAGAAGAAAGTGGGGCTGATGCTTTTAACCGCTTTTTACGCAACGTGCGCACAATATCTGTTGATAAAAAATTTGTTGAAGATGGCGAAGGGAGTTTTTGGGTGTTTTTGGTTGAATACGAAGTCGCCCAAGAAAATGCAAGTGGCCGTAGGGAACGCGTGGATTATGAACAAGTACTATCTGGCTCTAAATTAATCCTCTTCAATCAACTACGAAAATTGCGCGCAGACTTTGCCAAAAAGGAATCTGTCCCGGCCTATGTGGTGTTCACTAACGAGATGATTGAACTTATGGTCAATCTCGAAAAACCCACGCAAAAAACTTTATTTGAAATTCCTGGCTTTGGAAAAGCTAAGGCTGAGCGTTATGGCGCACAAGTTCTCGCTTTATTATTGGAACAACATGAGCAAGCCGACACTGTGGAACCGCATAACAGATAGTTCTAACCTTGTTTTAGCTTACCGCAAGGCACGGCGAGGGAAAATGGGCAAAGAGGAAGTCTTGCGCTATTCGCGTTCTCTTCGCGACAATCTTCGCTTTTTGCAATCGTCTCTTCGTGATGGCAGTTGGGAACCAAGTCCGTTCAAGGTATTTACGATATTCGAACCCAAAGAGCGGGTGATTTCAGCTGCTCCTTTTTGCGATCGCGTTGCACATCATGCCGTCATGACTATTGTTGGTCCAATTCTTGATCGGCGGCAAATCGACCATTCCTATGCTTGCCGAGAAGGCAAAGGTGTGCATGCTTGTGTGGCGCAAGCATACAGGAATCAGCGGAAGTATTCATATTTCCTGCGTATGGATATTCGCAAATACTTTCCGAGCATTGATCATGACGTGCTGTTTGCAAACCTTTCTCGAACCATATGGGATGAGCCCACCTTGTCGTTTTTTCGACGGGTACTCCATCACGGAGATTCCTCTGGTGTGGGGCTCCCCATAGGAAATCTTACCAGTCAGCATCTTGCTAATCTTCACCTTTCCTATCTCGATCATTTTGTGCTGCAAACATTGGCTCCTAAGGCCTATGTGCGTTACATGGATGACTTTGTGTTGTGGGCTAATGACCGTGATTTTTTGCAACAAGCACAACAACGAATCACCGTATACTTGGAGCTTACTCTACACTTGCACCCCAAACCGTCTATCACAGAATTATTGCCTGCCCGCAAAGGCTTATTGTTCCTCGGTTGCCGCATTTTGCCCAACCAAGTTCGTCTTTCACAACGATCCTTATACCGTCTTCGCAAGCACATTCGGAAATGGCAATGGGAAAAAAGACAAGGAGTTTCCGAATCTGGCCTAGCACGCAAAGCAGCAAGCGTCATGGGATGGACAGCACTTGCTCACACGCATTCCTTGCGGAGTTGCCTCCAAATTTCTACTCTGTGAAATGGAATCTACGCCTAGGGCTTTCTGGTTCGAACCGCGTAAATCGTGGTGGCAGTTGGAACAATACGCCTGTCAACCTGCGTTCTGCGAATCGTAACAACAATACGCCAAGCAATCGCAACAATAATCTCGGTTTCCGCTGTGTCTCCCCTAAGCATCCCCTAACAAGGTGATCCCCGTAGATTTCACCGCAGCCAGTGACAGTGTCCGCGAAATACAACAGCCATACTCCTTCGGGAATTCCTTGCGGGAGTATGTTTTAACGGCCTCATAAACAAGATGAATTTTCGGGACAAGTCCCTAATTTTGATATATTCCCCCTATGCGCATAAGTGAAGAACTGCGACAGTTGGTGGTGCAGACTTGCTTACGCGCCTTGGGGTATGCGCCAGTGATTTGGCTCTTCGGCTCTAGGGTCGATGGCCCTTGGCATTGGCTTGCCAAAACGCAGGGAGTTACACTTAATGACGCAGCCTGAATTCGATGGGATTCGTAACGGTCACGCTTTCCAAGCATGGTGCCGTGTTTAATAAGGATGTTTTATGTCAATAAAATTTAGAACTGCATACCACTTTCCATTTTTCACTTTTGTCTTTACACTAGCCCTTGGTTTCTGCGCTTCCTCTGCAGCTCCCAGCACCGTTCTCCTCTACTCAGGCAAGGCATACCCCGATAAGCATATGCCAGACTTTGCAGGTATTGAACTTTCGCAACCAGGCGCCGAGGTCATGTCCTTAGATGATGCGATTAGCTTGGCAAAGGGTAGTCCCAACGGCCGCGTGGTTCTTGTGTTTTTTAGCACCACGTGCTTGCCCTGCCGCGAAGGGATTGCGGGCTTGCAAGCCAAGAGCGCAGCGTTAAAGCAAGCGGGCATTGTGGTGGTGCTTATTGCGGTAGGCGATTCTCGCGACAACATTCGCAAGTTCCTTGCAGCCAACCAGTTTGCGTTCCCTTGTGTGTGGGATAAGTCTGGGCAAATCTCGCAGAACTACGGGGTGATTCCCCAAGGGGGCGACCTTTCTGCCGCCAAGGTTCCGCTGACTGCAATTGCGGATAACAAGGGTAAATTATTGCGCATAATTACTGCCGAAGGCGATGATTACTTAGAGCAAATTCAGAAAGGCAAATGAGTGAAGGACATGATATGCGTAGTTTGTGTGTAAAAAATTCTGCCTTTGCATTATTGACGTTTACTGTCGCTAATTTTGCCTCCGACGCTTGGCAATGCCCAGCCAAGGCAGACCGCGGTAGTGCATTCAAGGCGGTAGATTCGCTTACCCAGTTGCGTTACCAAGATGGCCCTTTTATATCGGCCTTGGGGGAATCCTTCCAAAGCCCAATCGAAGCACAAAGCAACGCCAAGACCGAACTGGTGAAAAAGATCTCCAGTAAAATCACCGTCACCATTCAAAAAGCCACTCAGCACGGAATTGTGGATGAATCGAGTCAATTAATCCAGTCCGCGCACTTTGATCAAATGGCGTTGCTCCATAGCGATGCGGACCTTGTGTGTACAGGGGCAAATGCTTGGATTGCGGAGTCGCACCTGCGTTTGCAAGACTACTCCGACATCCTGAAGCGCGCCTATGAAGACTCTGCGGCACTGTTCCGCGCCAATGCAGAACAAGCGCTCAAGGCCAGCGATACCAAGGCTTTTACGAGTTCGTGGGTACGCGCTAAGCACCTGCAACCTGTCGTTGCTGCTCGCGGTTTATATCTGGTCGCAATCCTTGCCGATGCGACGCGCGGGCAGTCTGTGGACATTAGCGCACAACTTGACAAGACCTCGTTTCCGCCCTTCTTCAAAGACATGGGCTTGTGGCAAAATGTTTTGACGGAGCGCGAAAAGCGTTTGCGTAGCGCAAGTATTTCTCTTGCCCCGCAAAGTTCTGCCAAGCCTTTCTCCGCAACGGTTGCAAGTATTCTTTCGCGTAAAGGCATTGTGTTACAAGGCGCAAGCAAAGCCACCTACAGCCTTGCGCTGAGTGGCGAAGAGTCTGCCTTTGAAAGTGCCTATGGGAGTGTATGGACATGCAAAGTGCGTGGCACCGCAGAGTTACTTACCCCTAAAGGCATGAGCGTGGGCAAGGTTCCCTTACGCGATGACGCATGGAAAGATTTTGCGAGCGCAGACTCTAGCGCCGCCTGTACCAAGGCTTGGGCAAAGATGTCTGAATCGGACGAACTCAGCGCACTCTTGCTTAGTCTATTTACATCGATTGTGCCTGTCGATTAAGATTGCTCTATCTCACCGCTTCGGGCATTCCACCGTTGTACAAATATTCAAGCATCGGCATTAAACCTAGCCAACGAGACTCTATGCGACCTACGGGCATTGGGTACTTTGTGAACTGCTCCTGTTTACTGTGTATGGCTCAAAATCCTTAAAAATTCAGTGACTCGTTGGAATGCAAACCTCGATTTTGCGTGGATTTCGGGCATCGCCTTGGCAAAAAAAGGGCTTTGGTCCGCATACACATTTAAGGGGAGCAGTTTATGAGTTCAACACCACACCCATGTTACGGGAACGGTGCCAAACATCATAATGAAAGTTCAAGAGCCGCCAAAGCTGGAGTGAAATAATTTTTCAGCAATCTCATTTACGTTCAAATTCATTATTTTTTCTCTGCGTTTAAAATGGTTTTCACAAGATATGATTATGCGCAGATTCTTGGTTATTTATTTGTTGCTTGCGTGTTTTGTCAGCGCTGGTTCTCTCAAGGACTTTGAGCAAGACTTGGTTGCGCTATACCAGAAGACAAGCCCATCTGTGGTGAGTGTTATGACGCGCACGGTGGAGCCTGGAAATTTCTTTTTCGATGCACAAGAGCGGCAAGGCGCGGGCTCAGGTGTGGTTATTGATAAGCAAGGGCACATCTTGACTAATTATCATGTGGTTGAGGGTGCCAATAATATTTGGGTGAACTTCAATGGTGACAAGAGTTACCCCGCAACGTTGGTGGGCAAAGCGGAGCGGCATGATCTCGCAGTGATCAAGGTTGATGCGCCTGCAAAGCTTTTAGTACCAGCAGTCCTCGGAAATTCAGATAGTCTAAAGACTGGGCAAATTGCAGTGGCGATTGGCAATCCATTTGGTATGCTTGGCCGCACCATGACGCAGGGAATTGTCTCTGCAATGCAACGTGACATTGAAATTGATGGTCGCAAACTGTACAACATGATCCAGACCGACGCACCCATCAATCCAGGCAACTCAGGTGGGGCGCTTATCAACTCAGAAGGTGAGGTGGTGGGAATCAATACGCTGATCTTCAGTCAGAGCGGAGGCTCGGTGGGAGTAGGCTTCGCGATCCCTATCAACTTGGCGATCAAATTTATTCCGGATTTAATAGCGAAAGGTCATGTGGATATGCCACAGTTGGGCGTGCGTACTTTGGCACTTTCTCCAGAGCTTGCGAATGTGCTACGAATCGCTGTCCCACAAGGCTTGCTAGTTGTTTCGGTGGTCAAAGGATCTGGAGCTGAATTGGCGGGAATCGTAGGAGGGAAAAAGACATTGATTGTCGATAATTATTTGATCCCTGTGGGGGGCGATGTGCTGACTGCGGTGGATGGGCACGCGCTCAAAAATAACGATGACTTGTCGGATTATTTAGGAACACATAAGCGCACAGGTGAACAAGTTGAAGTTTCGTTTTGGCGTGCTGGGACAACACACAAAGTTAAGGTCAGTTTGGTGGCACGCAAATAGGGCGCACTATGATTTTACTTTGGCTACCGGTGTGGCATCCGTCGTGAAGTTTTGATTCATTTCGAGTGCAGGCATGTTTTCTGTAGTGCGGCCTACGCGAACTGCGGGAACACCTGCGACAGTAATGTGTGCTGGCACATCGTCTACAACGACTGCGCCCGAGCCGACCTTTGCTCCTTTGCCAATATGGATACTACCCAACAATTGTGCATGGGCCCCAATCATAACGCCATCTGCGATCTTAGGGTGGCGATCCCCTTTTTCTTTGCCGTTTCCACCGAGAGTAACGCCATGGAGAATAGACACGTTATTGCCAATCGTTGCTGTTTCGCCCACCACAAAATTCGTGGCGTGATCAAGCAAAATGCCATGCCCAATTTGGGCTGCGGGGTGAATGTCGACTCCAAATTTTTGCGAAACAATGGATTGCAAAAGAAGCGATGGAAACCGGCGACCTTGCACCCACAATGCGTGCGCAACGTGGTGAGCTTGCAAAGACTGGAACCCTTTGAAGAAAATAAATGGCTCGAGCAAGGAATTGCACGCTGGATCGCGGTCAATGACTGCTTGTAAGTCGAGTGCTGCAATGTCAAGAATATTACTGTTTTCTTTGAATTCTTTGAGAAATAAAGATTCGAGAGAAAGTCGAGAAATCATGGAGTCATGAAGCCTTGAGGCGAGAACTGCTGAAAGAGAATCGCCGAAGCTTGTCCTGTTTAAAACAAGATCCAGCAAAAAGGGCTCAGCAAACGTTTCTGTGCGTGAACCTTCTTCTGCTTCCTTCCGGATTTGCTTCCAGACTTTTTCCACGATTGTATTGGGCATGGGGGCAAATTAGCAAAAGCGGGTAGGTTGGTACATTTAGGGGATGCATAACCTTGATGAACTAGATTTTGGATGGGTTGAGTCTCCGCTGGGGTGGATCGAATTGAGTGCGTCTGCAAGGGGGCTTGTGAGCCTAACTTGGAGCTATAGCCCACAGGAATGTTCGTATGAATCTCACCCAATCCAGCAAGCATCCCTTGCTTTACCCTGCTATTTTTCTGGTGATTTTGTGCAGTGGGATAAGCTGCGAAAAAGCATTCCATTAGATGAAATTGGCACTCCATTTCAAAAGAAAGTGTGGTCAACCCTGCGCGAAATTCCCTGCGGGCAGGTGCTTGCCTACGGTGGCGTGGTGGGTGCGTTGGGGATGAAAAGAGGTGCCCAAGCGGTGGGATGTGCTTGCGGAGCAAATCCACTGCCGATCTTTACGCCTTGCCACCGCGTGATTGCAGCACATGGGCTGGGGGGCTTTTCTGCGGGACTTGAGAAGAAACGCTGGCTCTTGAACCACGAACAGCTGGCAAAAGACCGTTCTTTCGCAACGCTTTGAGAATTTCTAGGCTCATTTGATGAGTGGTTGACTCTGCGGTGAGAATCTGAATGGCTTCCTCTGGGATGCGGCTTTGGGGCTTAAACTGGGGCGGAACGAACTTTGATGTGAGCCATCCTTGGGCTAAAAAGTGCCCAAAATCCCGCCATGGAAATTGCTGGGGTGAAATTTTGAACTGCGCAGGCTTTTGCCCATCGCATGCTTCTACGAGAATCATGCCCTCGGGAAGAAGATCCCGAAACCGGACATCTCGCGCCTGAGTTGGCGAATCCGAGTTCGGGATACGATATACGGGAAGACCTCTCATCCTGCGAATCCAAGCTCCTTGCGAAGTTTCCTGAATTGGTATTCCGAGATGCTTGCTGCCTTGAGGATCAAGCCTTCAGTGATTCCGGCCTTGATAAGCGCCTTAGCAAGCTGAAGGTTGCCTGCTGATTTTGTTAAGTTGCCCATGATGGCCTCCAATGTACCGTGCTAATTAAATGTAAATAATACTGCACAAATGTGTAGGCTTTCTTCGGGCCACTTTGGCCTTCCCTTATAAGATACTCCTCCAAACTTTCGCTGTCTTCATAAAAGTTCGCAATATGCCCCTAGCTCCTCAAATGAAGCATTTTATACTTTGAGAATGCTACAATATGTTGCTTTTTGATAGGCTCAACCTGAGCTTTTGCAGGGAAAATGTATGAAAGCGTACCTTGTCCAGCTCGATATCGCATGGCGTAACAAGCCTGCAAATTTTCAAAAAGTCCGGGATCTGCTTGGGAAAAGTGTTGAACCTGGTTCGCTTATTGTACTTCCCGAAATGTTTGCTACGGGCTTCGATGTAGATCATGGAACTCTAGTGGAAGGGAAGCCTGAACAGCTTGCGGAGACGGCTGATTTTCTTTCAAGTCTTGCTCGGGATTTGAATTCCACCGTGCAAGGTACAGGCATTACACCCTCTCCCGATGGCAAAAGGCAAAATCTCGTTGTTGCTTTTGGAACCTCTGGTAAGCCTCTCTCCACCTTCCAAAAACTCCACCCCTTTACCTTTGGTGGCGAACATAAGCGCTTCACCGCAGGCACTGATATCGTCGCATACCCTGCGGGCGAGTTCACTGTCGCACCCTTCATTTGCTACGACTTGCGCTTTCCTGAAGTGTTTCGCCACGCTACCTTGCGCGGGGCAAATGTGTTCACCGTAGTTGCCAACTGGCCGAGCCCCCGCCATTCCCATTGGCTTCCTTTACTCCAAGCTCGTGCCATTGAAAACCAGTGCTACGTGTTGGGCGTAAACCGCGCAGGTCGCGATAAATTTTTAACCTACGAAGGGCAGAGCGTATGTTTTAATCCAAAGGGTGAACAGCTTGCCCTCGCTGGTGCAGAGGAATGTGTGTTGATTTTCGAATTGGATAATGAAAGTCAACAATCATGGCGCAAGGAATTTCCCGTGCTGCAGGATATTCGGAGGAAGTGGTTGGGATTGTAGAAGTCGCATATATCGTAGCTGGAATGTGATTGCTAGTGAAAAGCGTAAAGTGTAAAACTCGCCTTGAACCCAATTGCCAGAGTCCGACCTCACTTTCCTCCTTGGTTTGATTCTCTCCTCTCTCTTGACTATCTTCTCTGCTCAAAAAATGCAACTGGAGATTTCAGATGGCTGACGATAAAAAAGATCCATGGCTGAACCACCTAGCTTTGACTACGGTCATATTCGCCGTCTGTGCAACCCTTTCCACGTTCAAGGGCGGTGGATATTCTTCGAAGAGCATCATGAGCCAAGCGCAGGCTTCGGATCAGTGGGCGTACTACCAAGCCAAAAATATTCGTGCGAACATGTACCTAGAACAGAAGGAAAATCTTGCTCTTGAGCTTAGTGTGAGCCCAAATGCAAATAATCCCGAAGTTGTTAAAAAGTATGAAGCTGCAATTACAGCCGCCGAAGAAAAAGTCAAGAAATACGAAAACGACAAAGCAGAAATTCAAGCCAACGCAAAGAACCTAGAAGTTGTTCGTGACGATGCGCAAAAACATGGCAAGCCCTTCGGCATCGCTGTGATTTTCTTCCAAGTCGCCATCTTGCTCTCTTCGGTGTCGGGCTTGTTCAAGCGTCGCGAGCTTTGGTACGTAGCACTTCCTCTTGGCGTCATTGGCGTCGCTTACTTTATTGATGGTTTTTGGCTGTTCTGGTGATGTCTCGTTAGTGCGCTTCTAGCCAATTCTTGCCCATGCCGACTTCTGCTATGAGGGGTACGCGCAGGGCAAAAGCATTTTCCATTTCAGCCTTCACAATTTTTGCAGCTTCGTCGGCGAATTCACGCGGGCATTCCAGCACAAGTTCATCGTGCACTTGCAACAAAAGTTTCAAGGGTAGTTTGTCTGTAATGATGCGCTTGTGCAGGCTGATCATTGCGATCTTGATTAAATCGGCGGCGCTTCCTTGTACGGGGCTGTTGACCGCCATACGTTCTGCCATTTGGCGTTCTGTGTGGTCATGTGAGCCAATGCCTTGAATCACGCGGCGCCTTCCGGTGATGGTGTGCACGGCGCCATCAATGCGTGCTTGTTGCACTGTAGCATCAACCCAATCACGCACTTGCGCATAAAGTCCAAAGTACCCATCAATAAATGTTTTTGCGGCCGAACGCTCAATCACCAAGTCGCGTGCTAGCCGAAATGCGGTCATACCATACAACACACCGAAGTTCACGACCTTGGCTTGGCGCCTCTGCTCACCGGTAACTTCAGTAAGAGGCACGTTGAAAATGGATGCGGCTGTACTTGCATGAATGTCCTTGCCTTCGCGGTACGCCTTACACAACTCAGGATCGTTACTTAAATGCGCAAGCATGCGTAGCTCAATTTGCGAATAGTCTGCAGATAACAAAATCCAGTCGCTAGAACGCGCCACAAACGCCGCACGAATGCGTTTGCCTTCCACCGTGCGAATAGGAATGTTTTGCAGATTCGGGTCGCGACTTGAAAGGCGCCCTGTTGCTGTGCCTGTTTGCAAATAACTTGTGTGAACGCGTCCTGTGCCAGAATCTACAAGGGTTGGCAGCACTTCAACATAAGTATTCAGCAACTTTCCAACTTCGCGATATCCAATAATGTCAGTGATGATTGGGTGAATGCCGCGCAATTCTTCGAGTACCGAAGCGTCGGTAGAATAGCCAGTGCTTGTCTTCTTAATCACCGGCAACCCAAGCTTATCAAAGAGAATCGCGCCGAGTTGCTTGGTGGAATTGATATTCAAATTCTCTTCGCCAGCAGCCAACAAAATATTTTTTTCGTATTCCGCCATGCGCGCTGAAAGCTCAATTCGAATATGCTCAAGTTCTGGTCCATCGATGCAAATGCCTTCGCGCTCAATGTCTGCAAGGCATGGTAAGAGTGGAATCTCTTGAGTTTCTAGCACGTGCAAAAGATTGTGTTCACGCAATTGAGGTTCTAAGGAATTCCAAAGTTGCAAGGTGTACACTGCATCTTCTGCGCCGTACTCGCAGGCGGTTTCAAGTGGCACATCCGAAAATAAGGTTTGCGCTTTGCCTTTGCCAATCAGCTTTTCAATCGGAATCATCTCATGGCCCAAGCGGCGACGCACTTGGTCGTCGAGTCCAAAGGACGGTTGCCCTGGATCGAGCACCCACGAGCCCAACATGGAATCCATTACAATTGTAGATACGCTAACTCCATAATTAGTGAGTACCTGCAAATCATATTTTGCATTGTGAAAAATGAGCGATCGGGTAGGGTCGCTACAGAGCTTATGCAGAAAGGCTTTGATCAAGTCGCCGTGCGTGCTCAGGCCGTTTTCTAAGGTGTGTGCAACTGGAATATAGTAGCCCTTGTTCTCTTCGTGGGCAAGGCAAATTCCCACGAGGTTAGCTTTCCATCCAATCAACGAATCGGTCTCGGTATCAAGCGCAATTTTCTTTACGCTTGCAAGCTCTTGTCCCAGCTGTAGCAACGCTTCCGGGGAATTCACCAAGATGTAATCTGGTTTGGGTGCTTGCACGAGAGCTGCATTGGGTAAGCCATCGATATGTCCAAATAAATCCGCTTGGCCTTCTGCTTCCGAATCCGGAACGCTTTCCACTTGGCGCACAAGGCTTCGCATTTCGTGCTCGGTGAACATCTTCTGCAAGGTTTTACGTCGCACGCCTTTGAATACTAGCTCTCCCAAGGTGATTCCAAAATCATGCGAGGATTGTAAGGTCACCAGTTCACGTGACAGATATGCCTTCTCGCGGTTTTCGCTTAAGTTTTGGTGCAGGCCTTTTTTCGTGATTTGGTCGAGGTTCGCATAGATTGCATCTAAATTCCCGAACGTGGTCAACAGGTCTACTGCCGTCTTGGGGCCTACCTTAGGAACCCCCGGAATGTTATCGGCGCTATCTCCGCAGAGCGCCAAGTAGTCGCGCATTTTTTCGGGAGGCACACCAAATTTTGCGAGCACTTCAGCGGGACCTTGGGTCGCGATCTCATTGCCCTTTTCGAGCTGAAACATTTTCACCTTATCCGACACAATCTGCGCCATATCTTTATCTTTGGTGACCAAGAATACTTCGATCCCTTGGGCTTCGGCCTTGAGCGCAATGGAAGCCATTACATCATCAGCCTCGTATCCTACGCAGCCAAGCACAGGCAAGCCCGATGCCGCAAGCATTTCTTCGAGACGCGGCAGTTGATCTCGCATTTCTTCGGGCATTTCACCGCGGTTGGCCTTGTATTCAGGGTAAAGGGTATTGCGAAAGGTCAATCGCCCCATATCCTTCACCACTGCAAAGTGTGTGGGCTTTTGGCTCGATAACACGCGCAGCAGATTGCTCCAATAGCCGTGTACAAGTGAGTTATCCTGGCCTTTGGAGTTCACCAAGGGGTTCTGCGCAAAGGCGTAGAAGATGCGGAAAGCTAGGGCAAAAGAGTCGATGAGGAATAGGCGGGAGGGCTTTTGTGCTGTCATGGTGCGAAGTTACGAATTTTAAAGGAAGGGGCGGTTTTAGAAAAAGTGAGGCAAGGTACTTGCATTTCTTTGGAAATATGTGTTAAAATCTTTTGGCAGTTAAGAAATTTTAGTTGGAGGGCCCATGCTCACAACCGGTGATCTGGCAAAATTGTTCCACGTTTCATCCCAGACAGTCATCAATTGGCTGGACCAGGGTCGAGTTCCTTTTGAACGAATTGGCTCTGGGCCGCGTCGAATCCGCGAGGTTGACGCTTTGCGGTATCTGCGACAAATGCAGATCTCGCCAGAGACTCTTGATTCGGGTATGTACCAAGAAATCTTGCGTGCATCGAGCTCTGATATGACGATTGTCCATCAAGGTCCTTTCTTGATTTTGATCAATCGCGAAGGCAAAGTGGTTTCGGGAACCGAAGGTGCTATTGCGCTCTTTGGCCGCACCCAGTTTGAACTCATGGAAGATGTTTATAACAGAACCTTCCAATTGAGCGATGCCCATACGCAGGCACCTCTTGTTCTGCACAAGTCTTCACTGACATTGTCGGGACACATGGAGCTGACATGGCAGCGCGTAGGTGAATCAGAACGAGGAGGCAAGGTCATTGCCACGCCTTATTTTGACTTGCCAGGTAACGTTGGCGGTTGGGTCTTATCGTTCCTTAAAGAATCCTGACCGACAAACTGAAACACTGTTTCGCCTGGCCGCGACATCCCAAAATGGGTGCGGGCAATTTGTTCAATGTAGAGCGTATCGTGCAATAAGCGCGAACGCTCCTTTTTCTTGCTTTCCAAAACCTCTTGCAACGAATCGATGCCGTGTTCGAGTTCCACATTTTCGTGCTGGATTTGATATTGGTGCACAATACCGCTGTGCCCAAGGAACAAACGTCCTAACAGGTATAAGACAAGCAAAGCAAGTAATGATCGAACAATGATTCGCGCCATGTGCCTTTGATCTGAATTTTATCGTTTTGAAAAGGGAACCTTTAGCCTTTTCATACATGGAAGGTGGGGTTCCGCAATAATTTTCATTTAATTTAGGAATCGATTGTTCGAGTGGCAGTGCTTTTTCGAAATGCAGCAAATTGAAAGATCATTCCTCCTCGATTTTTTACTTGTCCATTGAGTTCGAACAAACTGAGTTGACGTAGCACTTCTTGTTGAGAAAGCTGACTGCGCTCTGCGATTTCATCAATGGAACAAGTCTCCCCAGAAAATTGATAGTAAATATCGATAATTGGATTGCTCAATGAATCTTTGTTCAAGAGTGAGTTTGCGATGGAATCCATGCCGCATAAAAGAGGAAGTTGGCTGGGAAGCCATATAGCAGTAGCCTCCGTTGCTTCAATTAGCATGTTTGGACCTTGCGCCGTTTCGCGTAAAATATCACCAGGTACGGCAAAGAGCATACGTTTGTCAGCGAGGCAATGTTCAGCGGTGTTGAGTGCACCTCCCTGTTCGCGACTTTCCACAATAAGGGTTGCTTCGCTTAAGCCCGCAATGATAGCGTTGCGAGCTAAAAAGTTTCCTTTATAGGCTGTGGTGCCTGGTGGAAAGGGGCTTGCGAGTGCTCCGCCTTGTTCGAGAATTCGTTTTGCTAAAGCTCCTCGCTCCCCATAAATGGATTGATCTAGCCCATGGGCAAGGACGGCGATCGTGTGCAAATTATGGTCTAAAGCGGCGGTGTGGCAGGTAGAATCTACGCCGGCAGCTAGTCCAGAAATAATCGAAACTGGATAGCCATGCAGGTTAGAAATTAAAGCTTGCGCAACTGCGGTTCCGTTCCAGCTTGGAGTGCGAGTGCCGACCATTGCTAATGTGTGTTTACAAGCGGGCAAGGAACCTTGTACGTAAAGAACAGGAGGCGCTGCTCGTGAGTTTTTGAGCAATAACGGATAATGAGAATCACCCCAACAAATGCATGAAATATTCTCTTGTTGACATTGCTTATCAATTGATAAAGCCTTGTTCCATAAGGTGCTGTGGGCTAGAGCTTCTAAGTCTTCGTCCTGCTTGTCAACATCTTGATTGCGCCAATTGCAAAAACTCTCTCTGCCAAATCCTGGTGTGAGCGAGAGGGCGATCCAGTGCAAGCATTCTATCTTTCTTGTCATGACATATTCCTTTGATGATCTGTTGCAAATTATGGTGCGCTTGCGGGCTCCGGACGGTTGTCCGTGGGATCGCGAGCAGACGCAAAAATCATTGCTCAAGTACCTGTTGGAAGAATCCACCGAGGTCATTGAGGCTGTGCAAGCGGGCGACCAGCCTCATGTTTGCGAAGAGCTGGGCGATGTGCTGTTGCAAATCGTTTTCCATGCGCAGGTCGCAAAAGAGGCTGGTGATTTCACCATTGCTGAAGTGATAGACGGAATAGCCGCAAAACTCGTACGCCGTCACCCCCATGTTTTTGGAGAAGGCTCAGCCGCCACGCCAGAAGCGGTGTCGATATTATGGGATCAAATCAAGAAAGAAGAGAAGGCGCAGAAAGGGATCGTCGAGAAACCCAAATCAGTGCTAGACAAAGTTTCGCGGGCTTTGTCGCCCTTGATGCGTGCCCAAGAATTGCAAGTGAAAGCCGCGAAAGTGGGTTTTGATTGGCCAACCGCAGATGGTGTACTCGATAAAGTTCGTGAAGAAATTACTGAGCTTGAAGTGGAGATGAAAGCGAATCACACAGAAAAATTTCAAGCTGAATTAGGGGATCTGTTTTTTGCTCTCGTTAACCTTGCACGTCATGCTGGAGTGGAGGCTGAACTCGCGATGATTGGAGCCAACGCAAAATTTGAGCGTCGTTTCCGCAGGGTCGAAGAACTCGCCGGTGGTGGTGAAGCCATGAAGAATAAGACTTTGCAGCAACTCGATTTGTTTTGGGACGAGGTGAAGAGAGAAGAAGGCCGATAATTGAAAGAGCAAAATTGAAAATTGAGAGCTCGGGGGGAGGAAGAAAAATGAGGGTTCGCAACACTTTCAATTCTCAATTTTCAACTTTCAATTCTCTATTTCCCTTGATGAACCAACCATTCGGGCAGACCAATGGCCACCAAAGATTTCCCCCTTTGGATATATTCGTTATAGACAAATTGCGCTTGGGTGTAACGTGGAGAGATCATGGAAACGACCATTGCAACAATGGGCTCGGCTACGGATCGCGAGATTGTTCTTTCTCGTATGATTCAGGCTCCGCGAGAGCTCGTGTTTCGTGCATTCACAAATTCCCAACAAATGGAAATGTGGTGGGGACCGCATGGCTTTACTACGAGCATTCAACAAATGAACGCAACAGCGGGTGGCTCTGCGCGCTTTATTATGCATGGTTCCGATGGAATTGATTACCCGAATCGCTTTGAATATCTTGACGTACAACGCCCCAGCCAATTGGTGTACGTTCATGGTGAGTTTGATGTAAGTCCAGAAAATGATTTTTTGGTAACCGTGACTTTTGAAGAAGTGGGCTTTCGTACTAAGCTCACAATGCGTTCCTTGTTTTCTTCGGTCGAGGTTTGCAAACAGACCAAAGCTTTTGGTGCAGAAGAATTGGGCCATCAAACGCTAGATCGCCTAGAAGAATTTCTAGCGACCAAAGAATTTATGATTGCGCGTGTATTTGATGCCCCGCGAGAACTCGTTTACAAAGCCCATACAGATCCAAGCCTTGTTGGACAATGGTGGGGGTCAACAGCGCGGGACGGCGGGACATCTAAAGGGTGTTCACTTCCTAAGTACACGTTGGATTTGCAGCCCGGTGGAAAGTTTCATTACTGCATGAAAACTCCCGAGGGTTTTGAAATGTGGGGCTTGTTTTCTTATCGCACCGTTGAACCCATGGAGCGGTTGGAATATTTGGTTTCTTTTTGTGATGCAGAACAAAAATTACTGCGCCATCCTATGAGTGCCACATGGCCTTTAGAAACATGGAATAGCATGACTCTCACGGAGTACAAAGGGAAAACCACCATGACCATTGTTGGTGGCCCTTACCATGCAAGCGATGAAGAATGGGATACTTTCTTAGCGGGGAGAGAATCCATGCACAAAGGCTTTGCAGCCACCTACGATCAGCTTACGGAACTACTCACAAAATGGACTTCACTACAACCCAAGGAAACACCATGAAGAAGATCGCACAATACCTGCCCCATGTTGCCCGCGTCTTGATGGGCTTGTTGTTTGTCATGACAGGCTCCAACGGATTTTTCCATTACTTACCGATGCCTAATGACATGCCCGAAGGTGCAATGGCACTCAGCATGGCTTTTGTGAAGTCAGGCTACTTTATGCAGCTCGTGATGGGCACTCAGTTACTCGTGGGTTTGCTGCTGGTAGTGAATCGCTTTGTGCCGCTAGCCCTTGCCCTCATTGCCCCCGTGGTCGTCAACATCTTTGCTTTCCATGTCTTCTTAGCACCTGCAGGAATCGGAATGGCGTTGTTTGTTGCTGCACTTGAAGTCTACCTTGCTTGGTCGTATCGCAAGGTTTTTACTCCTATGCTTTCTGCAAAAAATGCACTCTAAATTTTTGCAGGTTCATGTACGCGGCCATATTGGGCAGACAGGCGTTTAAAGAGCCATGCCCATGAGCCCACGGCTAGCAAGGAAAGAGCTATTCGACTACTGCGACTTTGGAGCAATGCAGATACAGCACCAAACGCGACAAGCCATAAACTCAGCAACGCAATGCTGCGCACGTGCTTTGCCATCCATGGGAAAGTTCCCGAACTCCTCCACAAAAATACTTGGCAAAGTAGGCCTTGTAGAATAAAGGCTGTACCCAGTGCAAGGACCCCTCCAAAGGATCCCATGGTGGGCACCAAAAGTACGTTGAGAGTTAGGTTGGCTGCAAAGGCTGCGATTTGTGCTAAGGTGTATTCTGTGCTCTTGCCGAGCCCTTGCAACATTACACCGCTCATATCACCGAAGGCATTTAAAAACACAAAGGCCGAGATGGATACAAAGGCCCAATAACCGGTTTGGTATTCTGGGTGAAGCAAGCGCAAGAAGGTTTCTCCCCACACTGCAATCAGAAAAAGAGCAAGCCCAAGTAGATTCGCAATGCCCCACGTTGCAGCGTTCATGCGTTCCTTCAAATCATGGGTTAATGCTTGCGCTCCTTCGCGCGAAAACGCAGATAGGAGTAGGCCGTCGAAGGATTGGCGAATTGCTTGCAGACTACGGCTGATCATAATGATCACATTGTAAACTTCGACCGCTTCAATGCCACCAAAGGCACCTACCAGCATAAGATCAACGCGGGCAATTAACCCTGCTAGCGTATCCACAGAAAGGAAGGGCAAACTGTATCGCAATAACAAGCGCGAAGGCATTCCCATGCTGAAGCAGTTCTTCCAGTGCACATCGTAAGCCAAGGTAAAACTGATGGTAGCCAAAATGAAATTGGCGAAGCTTCCTAACAACAACCACTTGGAAAGCGATAAATGCCAGCCCATGTAATAACCAAGAATAGCGCCACCAAAAACGATGAATGGAATAAGAATGTCAGTGCCAATAATACGAGCGAACATTTTGCGACGATTGATATTTGCTTGGTACATAAGCTCTGCGAGAGCAAGCATGGGCAGCGCTAATGCTTGCGCGACCAAGTCCCCGAGCCCGAGCGAAAGCCCCTGAATAGAGCCGCCAGCGAAGCGCGAAATCAACAGCATAACAACCGCGCCAACAGCAGATGCAATGCCAACCAGTCTTACCGAAGCCAAAATATCGTCGCGATGCTTCGCATAATCCTTTTGCCCTTGTCCCCAGATAACCCCGCGATCAAGCCCAAGCAAGCTGATTTTATAAATCAAATAAACGAGAGCTTCAGCAACACGAAATGAGCCCCAAGCGCCTCCGGCATAGAGGCTTGCGCACACAAGAATAAGCACTGGCTCCACTGGTCGCAGCAGATTATCGAGCATCACCATGCGGATTCCCCATCTTGAATCCGTGGCGGGATTCATGTCGGAAAGAGAATCGTTGTTCTGGCGATTTTCGCTCATTCTCATCATCTCATTGCCAAAGCAGGTGAAGGAAAATTCAAAGCTATAATGCAGGCCACTTGTGAATGTTGATATGCACCAATAAGCGGAATGGATGACTGAAAATTGTCGATGAATGCCGTATTTGAGTCTGCGCAAAAAAAGAACCATCGTATGATGGCTCTTCTCTAATGACCAAAAAGCTCTGCTTGTTAGTTGAGTGGTTGTAGGTTTACACAGCTCGTACTGCGTGCTTTGTTTGTCGTACAAAAATCGAGTTTCGAATATCCAGAAGCAAGAGTAGCTTGGCAAGCTCTGAATGCTACGACGCTATTCCATGCAGCCTGACATTCTGCGGATGAGTGAATCATGAGTGGGCGAGCTAATGTTGCAGAGCATGTTTTACCATTATAAGTTATTAGCCTTTCAACTGCTGTATAGCGACCTTTATCAAATACCTCGGTGAATTTTTCAGTAAAAGTGCTTCCAAGGAATGGTGTTGTTAGCGTGTTATAGCTTACTTTTTGAGCAGTACTTCCACTACCGATATACAAGTTCAAAACGGTATCTAATGATAATGTGCTCGCTAAAATAAATGCGGAATCAGTCGTAAACCATTCAAGGCTTGTTTGCTCTGTAATTGCTTTGCCTGTCGAAGACCACACACCGAATAAACCTTGAGTTGAGTCTATGCGAGTGAACTGCTGTCCTAATGTGGAAATTTGTGAAAGAGGAGTTGTGTCGTCCGCCAGATATAGAAGGGTGTCTTGCACCAAGTAGATTTGCACACGTTGAGTCGATAATGAACTCCACTTATAAGCGGAATCTCCAGTGAGATCACACCAACCCATTTCACCGAGTGTAAGAGACTGGGATGTAACTCCCGAAAGGGTTCGCGAGGCTTGGATTACGTAGCCTGCGGGTAAGCCTGTAGGCGCTGAAGACTGTGCACTACTTGCAAGAGATCCTGAAGATGCTGCTGTCGGGTTTCCACTACCACCACAAGAGTTGAGCAAGATCGCAGAACACAGTGTTATGATCATCAGAATTATTTTCATTGAAACCCCTATGGGTGAATCGTTTTCTTTGTTGTTGCAGCAGAAGAGCTTGATGGATATCCCGGATACGCTGGGTATGCCTTTACAGAGCTGTCTAGCTGACTTAATGGAAATTTCCAAACAGCATTCCATGAAGCCGTGTAAAGCGTATCTCCAACAACAGTCATATCGAATGTTGAGTTCATGCCACCTTTCCATGTGTCGCCACCAAGCAATGCCCAGCCCTTCGGTTGAGATGGAGCCATGTAGACCACAGGAATCGAACTCCAATCACCTGATGCAATCAGATGATTGTTCCATATAGCCATAGTGTAAGCGTTCGATGGTGCCCCACATGAATACTGGGGTGATCCGTTGTACATATAGGTGATGCAACTATCCATGCGAACCCAAGAATTGCCATTGACAAGTTTTTGAATTCCACCATTAGAGTAATAACCCATATAGAGTGAATCGTTCAACACAGCCATGGATCGAGGAAATTTTCGGTCATGTATCGTTGTATCGTACGGAGAGACTGGATTTTGCAATTTTCTCCACATTGAATCGCTAGGTGTCCACGCCCACACTCCAGTATCGTAAGTTGCGGCATAAAAGGTACCATGATATTCGATGCCGGAAAGGAATGAGGCGTCATCAGGAAATTGTGCGCTTTGGTTTAGGTTGATCCAAGAGCTGTCTTTGTAATACAGAATTGGACGCATCGCTGTTTGACTTGAAGCTAAACTCGCAATGACACCACCATTAAAATGTCCGAACCCTGAAACAGAATAGATTGAATCAGCTCCTGTTTTCAAATCATCCCATGTTGAATTATTTACGTTGTAGCGCCATATTGCTCCTTTGGAAGACATTCCCACATAGACATAAGGGCTGTCTGCAATCCATGCGTTTGGGACAAGGCCATTTGGAATGTTTAATGAATCCCAAGTCTCAGTGCCTTGTTTTGAAGAGAAAATTCTACAAGCTTGGTTACCCTGTAACGTCCTTGCATCCATCACAAAAATGCGTTTGCCCACATGCAAAATTGCTTGGTATCCAGCATTATTGCTCACATCAATGCCACTCGCCGTAAGCCCCGCACTACGCCAACCCCAATCAGGATTTGTTTTGTTAGGGTCTGTGCCGTGACCACCCGATACACAGGACACAAAAAGAAGGGCTGCGATTGCAGCCCCCCGAAATGAAATGTTTGCAATGCTACGCATTACGGACTCACCAAGTTGGTTATGGGAGTTGTAGTACTGATCGTCCACGCCGATGTTACACCCTGCATGGATGGGTCGTTGCTCTTATCCCAATTTGCCCAATCACCGTAATGCACCCCAAAGGTTGCACCACCATCGTTTGGCCATACACTACCAGGAACCAACGTAAGGTTTGTGCAATGCAGGTCAATGCTATAAAGGCCATTGCCAAATGAATTCATAGCTGTGCTACAGTTGGGTGCGTACCATGTTGCATCAAACAAAGGTATCCAACCATTTTCAGACGTAAAGCGGAACGATAAGTCAAATGCAGACACGCTGGTAGAACCTTGGTTCAGCACCTTTATGCGTGGCCTTAGGTAGTTCACATCGGACTGATCTTCAATCTGAACTTGTAACTGTGAAGAAGTCACAACAGAAGAAGAACTAGACGAGCTAGGCAAGCTGGATGAACTCGATGAGCTTGAATACGCCTGTAGGCTTGGGACAATTCCTGCAAGGAACTTAATTTTGGCATCCACTAAAATAAGTCCCACTTGGGTTTTATCAAAGTCGCTCCAGTCCACAAGGTTAATACCCATATCACCTTCCACAATAGTTTGCCCTGGATACAGAATGTACTTGTTAAAGTAAACATCGAGCGCCCACAAATTTCCTTTAACTTGATTTACTGATAACGATGCATCCTTGGCTGACCAGTTCTTTGCTGGCATGAGCAAGGTCTTACCATCGGGAACATTGAAGTAGTAGAGCGCATGGTAATTCGCCAGTGGTGCCGTGCCTGTGTTCTGAATGGTGAACTGTGGCTTGAATGAATGGGTATCCCAAGGTGCGGCGTCCTTCACTTGAATGGTTCCTGCTTCTGTAAGCGAGGTTACATCGATTGGGAGTGTTGGCTCCTTGCCCCAAAGAATTGTGCCATCGTTAGCATACACTACGATCTTTTGATCAAGCTCAATTTGCCCTGCATTCTTGTCTGCAGAGTAATCGCGCCAATGGTTCCATTGAGTCCAATCGGTGTAATGAAGGCGAATCTGCCAGCCATCATTGTTTGGATAGTAAACACCGGTGTCTAGCGTCACTTGGCTTGCATCGATCACAAAACGCCATTGATCACCACCGAGATGTTCTTGAGTAAACGAGGCGTGTGGATAATCAAATTCAACCATTGGATTGCGAGCTGAGTCACCTGTAAAGTAGAAAGCCACCTTGAAGCCATGAATAGGTTTACCAGACACATTGCGAACCAAGAGGCGAGGGCGCGAGGTTGCTGTATCGCCAACGTTACGAGCCTCTCGATAGAGAACCACGATCGGTGCAGTCATGGGTGCTTGTGCGCCCCAAATATTATTTACTGGTGGTGTAGGCGCTCTTTGAGTGCTGGTATCCGTAGCAGTACCCGTGCCCGCTAACATAGCAGCAGGGATAGACCCTACATCGCCGAGTACTGCATAGGTGATCACTGGTGGGAGGGTTAGCTTCAGAGTATCTGCCCATGACTTTCCAGAATAATTGCGGGCAGTAACAATCACTTGATTGCCCTGGCGTGCAACAGACACGTTGGCCATGATGTCACCTGGGGTAAGCATCGTAGCCTTTGCCGTGCCCGCATCATCAATGTACCAGACATATGCACCGTAGCCAGGTTGATAACCCGCAACAAGACGGAACGAGCTATCTGCGTTGCGTATGCCTACACCATGGTAGCCAGCAGAAGCAATGACCGGCTGCACATTGAAGTCACCTGTAAGCGCAAGTGATTGTGTAGCAACATTGAGACCCGTGTTTGTGCCAAGCGCAGGAATTGTGGCCGAACCTGTTGTTGCAGAGATTCGAAGAAGTGCTTTGCCATTTCCAGAGCCAATGCTAGTTTCGCAAGATTCATTCAGCGCACACAACAGGTCTTGACCCAAACGCGGAGCACCAGGGTTATCGGTGCTTACATCGATATCTAATGATTTCACATCTGCTGCAAACTTAACGGGGCCATGGAGCACAGGTTCCCAAGGAGCTTGCGAATTGTGAATCAGGTACTTATGTGGGATTTGAAAGAATGGCTTCAAGGTTGAACTTGCTGTGTCAAGTCCTGCGGCCTTGTTTACCATCGTTTGGCTACTAGCCTCAACCACGAGATCACTTGTGGGGAGCCAGTCGGTTTGAATACTCTGCAACATACTTAACAGGCTGTCATTGACTGTTACACCATCAACAGGGTAGCCAATGCCTTGGCTCGCGTAGGTGCGCAGAAGATTGCCCACAGCTAAGCAGCCTGGTTGAGTACTTGAGCTCGCGTCACAGAATTTATCGGCACCGCCAGCAATCTGCCCCAGCAGCGCACTCACAAATGCTTGAGTCGAGTCCGAATACAAAGGAAGCGTAACGATTTTTTTCCCATCTGGACGTGTCGGGAAGCCAGATCCGTTTGTACCAGTTAACTGGGTAATGAAGTCAGATGTTGGATCCAAGTCCTTTGCGCTTTGCCGAGTTCTTTGAATCAGAGCCCGCGCACCAGCAATTTTATCTGGAATGTGTTGAGCACTCTTTGAATCGAAAGGGCCAAGATTGTTGGTAACCAATGTTCCCTTGTATGGGCCTAAATATGGTCCATGCATTTCAAAATACACATCGGCAAAAGGCCCTGCCGTGGCACCAAATAGCGCACCCACAGGCCCTGTCACAATGCCGAGTATCCCACGCATTGTTCCATTTGAAACTAAATCAAGTCCACCCGTTAAACCGCTATTGGCACCGTTCTCGACCTTAGTCCAGGTATCCACATCAATATGCATCTTGAGCAACTGACGGTCGCTCGTATCGCCTTGAGCCAGGTTATCAAGATCCGAAATGAGCGTGCTCAAACCTGGATACTTCGCGACCGCATTTGCCGCAGAACCCGCCATGGGAGAGCCAAAATGCGGTGTATCTACCGTCACAATCTTATGGATGTGATTTGCCGCATTGGCGCTGCCACTTGGGAACCCCACAGCTGTCTGCAACCCGCGCAACATTTCACGAACTGCAATGCCACCTTGACTATGGCAGACTAAGTCGATTTGTAAGCTATCGATTTTTGTCCAATCCAGCCCTTGCGTAGCCTTGAAATAATCATCAAGAACAGCCTTGATTCGACCATACAACGCACGAGACTGTGAAGCGGAAGAGTCTGTAGACCAATCTGGCTGCACATCGATCCAACTGCTGTCTTTGCCATTATGCACCCAATTGCCTGGTGCTTGGAAAAAGTAAATGCCATTATGGTTCCAGTTCGTATCCAAGTTTTGGTTTCGCATCAGCATGTCTGGCAAAGAACCAATTAAATAGCCCTTTACCTGTGCATTGCGGAAACTTGGATTATCAATCGTATCCACAACAGGCTTTGCACCCCAGACCTTGAAATCATCGTTCAAGCCATGAATGAGTAAGGCTGGCCGCGCCAATTTGCCAGGAGTTCCTGTGAAGGTATATGGAGGATAGGATACTGCTCTTTGATTCCAAAGATTAAACAGAGTGTCAAAAGGAACGGCAAGGTCTTGACTCCCAAAGGTTCCTGTCTGTGGATTATAGGTAGACATGTCCACCACTACTGGATCTTTATCCAGATTGCTAGGACCATCGCAGCTACTTACAGTTTGCTTGCATACGTAATTGAGCACTTGGAAGTTAAGAATTCCGTTATAAGTAATCTTGTTTCCACAAGTCACTCGATAGGCCACGGAAGCGTTTTTGTAGTAATCATTCTCCAAACCCCAACCGTTGTAGATAGTCGAAGAGATATCAGTAGCATATTCAACTAGACTCGTTACTTGTAATGTTCCGGGCTTGAAATGCCCCGTGCCGTCGTTAATAGATTCACAGTAACTATCAGGTGTATAATCCGCTGGAGTCGGAGTTACATATTTATTCGTTGGTGTTCCCTTGTCGCTGGAGGGGTATTGCGATTCCCATATTATCGTTGTTGCAGACCAACTAGACACCGCACACGCCATGAAGCCACAAATTAAAGCGGCATATAGAAGTGGCTTTTTACGTTTGGTTTGGTTTGGTTTGGTTTGGTTTGGTTACTCATTAATTCTCCGTGGTTTATTACGAGTGGAAGTTAGTTTGATGTTGTTTCAATTCAAATGCAATATTTTGAAAAATCGACAAAGAGACTCACCGAAACCAGAGAACACAGAGGCTTTTGTACCAATCAGCACAATAATTCATTGCTTCCACCACTCATCACTCCGTTTAGCGAACTCATCATTCAGCTCTCGCCTAGTTCCCTGCATTTGGCTACTTTGTGAGTATGGGAAATACTGTCAAGATCAATCTTCGCCGCGTCAATGAGTTGCAACTCGAAGCAACCAACACCTTGGGTCGGCGCATTGTGATGGATGCCCCTGTGGCACATGGTGGAACCGACGAAGGCGTGCGACCGATCGAAGTATTGTTGATGTCTCTTGCGGGTTGTGCATCTGTGGATGTACTCACGATTTTAACCAAACAAAGACAGATCGTGAACGACTACCAAGTTTCGGTGGAAGGCGATCGCATTGATGCTGTACCTGCTGTGTTCGAAGCCATTCGCATTCACTTTCAAGTGCGTGGCGACGTTGAAGCATATAAGCTTGCAGAAGCCGTAAAACTTTCGGCAGAAAAATACTGTTCGGTGGCTGCCATGCTTACTGCGGCAGGCATTCAATTGACCTGGACAAGTGCGGTTGTATGAAGCTGATAGCGATGCTGGTATTGTGCTCGTCGCTTCTTTGGGCCAAGGATAAATCGACGAAAGACAACGCGCCTTTTTATGCCGGTCCATGGACTACACTCGAAGGCAAAAAGATCACGCTATTTACCGATGGCAAACCTGTACTCATGGATTTTTGGGCAAGTTGGTGTGTGGCGTGCCGCATGGCAACTCCTCATATCACAGCGATTGGCAATGACATTCCTAATCTACGGATCATTGGTGTAAACGTCGAAGAAGGCGATTTGGCGGATGCACATAAGTTCGTAGAAATCACCAAAATGAAATATCCATCAATTGTGGATATTCCAGATCGATTATCGACACCTCTGCAAATTGAAGGCTTGCCCTCGATCATTTTGTTCGATGCCAAGGGCAAGATTTTAAAGCGTTGGCTTGGTGAGCCCGAAGATCTGGGAGACTCCGTGCGCCAAGCCTTGGGCATTAAGTAGCCCGCGTAAAACGTCATTGCCCCTTGACTCTGTCATTGCCCCTACATTCTGTCATTGCGGCTTTTGTCATTGCGGCTTGGCCGCAATCTCGTTTCGGTGTGAGATCCTTGCCAAGCAAGGAT
>Ga0302293_10000224_pt1 | contig 32828 bp, 50 predicted proteins | sample III_Fen_N2_2_FD_198758 | JGI IMG/M metagenome (GOLD analysis project Ga0302293, IMG submission 198758) | Peat permafrost microbial communities from Stordalen Mire near Abisko, Sweden - III_Fen_N2_2 | ecosystem: Environmental > Terrestrial > Soil > Wetlands > Permafrost | place: Sweden: Abisko...
GGGAGAGCTTCGAACTGCGCTACCAATGGCCCTCTGTGACAAGGAGAGTGGTCAGACTGAGCGTAAGGGTGTACTACATGCCACACAACAACAGCCCCAGCCAAAAAAGAACGAGAAGCTATAGCCTTATGCTGGCCAATGTCAAAATGCTTTTGGAGCCTCTGTTCGATTGCGACGACGGAGGCATATTGGACAAGTTCACCTTCCTATGCTCCCCTGAGCCCCCCGTCGAATCCGAAGGAGTCCTGCAAGGAATGGTCAGTTTCGACGACGTGTGGATGAGGCAGGAGGATTTGAGGGCTCTTAGGCTGATTTTCAAGTGGCACCCGCAGTTCAAGGACAAGTTTGAGGTCAACTTTGCCGAAAACAACATAGTTCCATTCGGGAGGCACTTGGTTCTTCCATATGACTTTGACATTGACAAGCACACCAGCATCACCCCTGAGATAGCCGAAAAGACCTTTCCCATGAGCAACAACAAGAGCAAGGGGGCTACCGTAAGCTTCAGCCCGAGGGCCAACCAGCTGCACAGGGAGGCCGAAAAGGTGTTCAGGGAATGGAAGCTGGAGCTGGACAACAAGGACGCCGCCACCAGAGCCAGAAAGCAAAAGGACAACTTCGACCCAACCAACGCCATCATTGACCTGACCAACTTTGACCAAATGAATGATCAGTGGGTGATAGACAACTTTGACTACAACTACCCCGAAAAAGTGTTCAGATACCTCGATATGTTTTTTGCGGACGTCTACAAGGAGGGCACGGTATGGGTAAAGGGAATCAACAACCAAGGATGCCTTACCTTCAAGCAGGACACCCACGAGAACGTCATCAAGATGATGAGGCACTTGGAGTACGAGCACTTCCCCACCAGCGACGCCACTGGAGCCAAAAAAAGCAAGAGCATCAAGGGCAACATAGTTGACTTGTACTTCAAAAAAGGTGCCAAAAAGTACCACAATACCATCTTCGCTCCGGGCAAACCCACAGTGATGTTCAAGGACTGCAGACCCAGCGGTGCGGCTTACTTGGACAAGTTTTACACATTGAACACCTGCCCTCCCCCAGTGTACCTTAACTACAGGAGGTGCTATGTTGATCCAGCTCACAGCGGCGACTTGCCTCCAACCTTTCCCCCTCTGGAATATGGAGGCAAGCTGGACCCACGAGACCCCAACTTCGAAAAACAATTTTTCAAGCATGTGGATGGAGATGAGGTGTACACCACTTTCATGAACAAGTGTGGGGACTTGGCAACCAGAAGCAGGGACTGGGACAGACAGGTGGAGGAGGAGGGCGCCGAGATGTGCCTTTGGATCGTGCTGTTTCACATTTGGTTCGTGCTTTGCAACAGAAACAGGGAGTTGTTTGACCGCTTCAATGCCTGGTTTGCAAGGCTCATCTTCGACCCAGCTCACGCCGCCAAGCAGTTTTTGGTCATCTATGGCTTCATGGGTGTGGGAAAGACCAACTTCATCAACAGCATAGGCAAGTGGTGCTTGGGAGCGGGCAACCTGTACTTGTACATGGGTGGCAACAGTGACAGGCTCACCAGCAACTTCAACAGCCACCTTGATCAGTGCATCTTCATGGCAGTGGATGAGGGTAAGTTCGGCAAGGACAACAACGTGATGAGCGTCTTAAAGAGCATGTGTACGGACGAGTACAGGATGAGCGAGCCCAAGTTCGGCAAGGTCAGGATGGTCGAAAGTCACCTAAGCATGTGCATCATCACGGACAATACGGAGGGCCTGCCAGTGGAAATAGGGGACAGAAGGTACAACTTTTACGAGTGCTCACAGGAACTGGCGGCTGAGGAGGCTTACCACAGCATAGTGCAGCCAAGGTTCGAGAGGATGTTCAGCATGCTTGTGTACGCTCGCTGGTTGGAAAGAAGCCCCAAGCTGCTCGACAATGCCTATGTCAACTTTTACAAGAGACCAGTGATGACCGCCGCAAAGAAACAGTGCGTGCTTGCGATGGTGGAGACCGCTTACCCTGAGCTAGCTTGGTGGCACGCTTGCATCAACGAAAAGAAGGTCAGAGGCTTGCAAAATTATGTGGACACCGACAGTGCAAGACAGAAGTTCGCTTACAGGGCAGTGCTCGCAAAGGGAGGCATCAGCGTCAAGACTCCCCTTGTGACCGAAGATTGCTACGGAAACTTCGTCAACACCTTTGAAATTGAGCTGGAGGAGGCCAGGTTGAGGCTGGAGGCGCAGGGAGACTTTGTTTCATATGCATTCGCCAAGGACAAGCAGTGCACTGATTACAAGAGCCTCTTGACCGCTTTTACCGACAGCAAGCCCCCAAGCAAGTACGGGGAGGGGTCTTGGCCTTTCAAGACCACATTGGACGATTTGTATGCGGCGTTCGTCTACCAGTGCAAAAGCGCGGGAAACAAGATTTTAGTTAACAGCTTCATCGAACACCTGAAATCTTGCGTAACGTTCCAAGTGAACAAAAGGGGGAGAGCCAGATTTCCCTGCGTGTTCGGAGCCAGAGCGCAGTTCGAGTATTTTTTGACTTACAAGTGCGTGAGAGACAATGGCCGACAGTACGCCCTGCCCACCTACGACAGAGACGAGCAACCAGATGCCTGCGAGACCTGGGTTGACCTACTTGAAAGACAAGCTCGAGTGGAAGGACTTCCGCCAAAGTTTCACCGTTACTGCCAGCAATGCCGCCTCGTCAGTCAACTGTGGAGGCTCACGGAACAGAAACACCGCGCTGAGGACGGCGTGCGTAGAGCACCTGCAGTGGCTGTTCCGGTATCACCAGAACCAGCGCCTAAGGGAAAGCGAGCCGAAAGTTGCAGCACTGCAGAAGGAAGCCAGCCAGTGGGGCCAGCAAATCATGGATATGGGCACGGACAACGAGCCGAAGATACACCAGAGAGTCTGTCCCCAGCTTCCCAGAGCGCTTACGATAGTTTGCCACCCGACGTTGACATGGTTGGCGTGCAGCCCGGATGCGCTGGACTTGGAGGGTCAGCTTGGTCACGAGTTCAAGACCAGAGTGACGAAGCGGGTCCTTCCGACAGACCCCAGCAAAGTGGATTTAGCCCACTACATTCAAGTCCAGATGAGTTTACACTGCTCACGCCATCTCCCTATAGCTCGATGGACTCTGACGTATGAGCTGCTGGGAGACCCCAGGCTTGCCACCTTTTACATCAATTATGACGAAGCATTTTGCGACTGGCTGGTGGATGTGGGTCTCAAGCCATTCAACGACAGAGTGCAAAGGGTGTGCAATGGCTTCCTTGGAGACATTGAGCAGGACATTCATGACAAAGCCAGCTACGAAAACACGTTCGACAGAGCCTTCAACAGACACAAGTACGGAATGATGAAGAACCCAGAAAAGAAATTGTACGAGTTGAAAGCCCAACAGAGCCTCAAAAAGAGCATCATTACATATGAGATTATCGGGGAGATAGTGCCGCCCACCATGCTGCCTCTGATAACCAGTTTGGACAGTGAAGATGAAGAAGACCAACCACCAAACAAAAAAATAAAAAATGCTTAATTCTTAAACAACGACAAAATGGACTCTTCCTACAAACAACGCAAAGCCGAAATGTTGAGCAAGCTCAGGGTGACCAAAATACTCACTCAAGTTATTGACTTGGAAGAAAACCCCGAAAATCAACTCACACTGGAAGAATGGGCGGAAGTAAATGATACAATGGTAAAAATGCTTCTGAAACATAAAAAATAATATATTTATTTTGCCAAAGACATTCCTGTTTTCATGAAGGCTGTGTTTTTGCGTCTGCCCTGGTTGTTCTTGCACTTGCCTATCACCATCATCCTCTTGCCGTCGTTGCTCACGTACACCTTGCTGTCACTGTAGTTGCACCTGCCCTCTGGGTTCTCCTCCTCGTGTATGCACTCCTTGCAGCCTCTGACTGGGTAGTGGTCAAAGTGCCCTATGAACTGGTGAGTGTTGGCACGCTTAGGGGTGCGCTTTGTTGCTTTCTCCATTGCTCGAACGCGTCGGTGAAGGTCAGCCAAGCTTTTTGTTGCAAGTCTATCTTCGAGAGAATTTCACGTTGGGTTGAAACTATTTCGTCCAGTCTGCTGGGGGCGTTGACCGTGACGGGAGAAAGCTGAACCATGCGACTACCGTCTCCCGCGCTGCTTACGTCCATTAAGTTTGAGTCATTTGTCGTAGGTGTCGGCAGCAGGTAGTTTCGGGGCTTGGAAGGGGGAGGGGTGTCATAATTGCGCTTGTGTTGGCAGTTCTTGCACCAGGTGAGCCACTTGCCGAAAAACGGGTTGGGAGCCCCTGTCTTTGTCACTGCGGCTTTCACCTCGTTGCACCAGGCGTCAGCTCCGCACTTTGTGCAAGGGTCAAAAATCTTAGGACGGTTTGGATCGAAACTCATTTTAGATGTCTTTTAGCGAAACGCAACTAAGAATTTGGCGGGGCGTGTCTTTTATGCTGGCCAGATTTAACCTAGCTGACTCCCATTGGTCAACAAGTCTGGCTATTTTTGTCTTGTTTATAATGAGCGGGGTGTCGTTCGTCAACTGGCGCCTAAAATGAAAAGAACTACTGTGGACAACAGAAGCCTCATATTCAACAAAAAGAAGCCGAAAGCCCCAACTCCGCCTCATGTATTTACGGCTCCCGTACTTATCGCACCTTCCAGCCCCTCTTTCGTTCCTGACAGTCAAACACCCCCCAGCAGCCTTAGTTCAAGCATAGGAGACAAGCTGAAAGACATCACACTTACGCTGTGCGACCCCCTTCCAGATCACCACGCACCCCCACCTTTCCCCGACAAAAAGATAATGCTGGAGGAGCTTTGCAACGATATGTGCGACCACCCACACAAGTACATGAAATACGGCAGCGACGTGTACACAGCCCCTGACCTTACCCAAATTCTAAAGCAACAACGCATAGTCTTGGAGCCCAGCAGGACTCTGTCACATCTGATACTCGAACACCTCAAACAAAAAGGAGCCCTTAAATAAAATGGGAGAAATTGGAGCGCGCAACCACCTAAAACATGTCGTAGTGGATGGCATCGCTGGAGGACTGGTGGGGGGCTTCGTCGACCAAGTGTTTGGCATGATGAACGTGGAGGCACCCACCGACGCAAAAAGCACCGCATACCTGCTGGCCAAGCTGGGAGGACAACTGTTCACCGAGGTCAGCGTTGCCAACGGAATCAACAACCTGCTGTATCCCATGGGTGCGGCTGACGACGCCACTGGGGGTTTCCTGTTTCTTTGGACAATGTTTCAGGCCTCCCCAAACCTCAGGAGAGACGTGCAGGGGCTGGCTCAAGCATACCAGCAGTGGCTGCACGGGTACTTGGACGCTATGGTGAAAGATGTACATTCGGAGTAAAAAATAAAAAAAGACTTTATTGGACTTCCTCTGCTTCAGCCAAAGGTAAATTTGCCAGAACCTGTGGGGACGCTGCCGAAAAGCCCTTGTGATTGTGTGGGAGACGCAATGGTTTCGCGTCCAAACGAGAAGAAGGGACTGAAGGCTTCTTGCTTTCTGGTGTGTATTGTGGCGAACAAGGGTTTTGGTTTGTTTGGGTCGTCTGGCATGGGCTTGTGGTTTGGGTCGTAGTCGCAGCTGAGCAAGTAGCTTCTTTTGTGCTTGCAGACGTCGCAGGGGCAGAAGCAGCAGCAGACGAGGGTGCACATTCTTCCTTGGGTGAAGACGCATCTTGTTTGTCGCTGGCAGTCGTCTGGTTGGCGTCTCCTCTTAGCAACCCCTTTATCTTCGCGCAAGGCTGGCAAAAGACCTGTTTGGTCTGTCCGTCCAACAATCTCTGCTCCTTCGCCAAGTTCTTGTTGCACCTCTTGCACCTTATGACCACCTGGGAGACCAGTGCCATCAGTTCAGGGCAAATGCTCTTCAAGACTTTGTCGAATTGTTGGTCGTTACCGTTCAGTTGCTCTATCTGTTTGGTGTGCACTTCGAGAAGCTCTTTCAAAGGCTTAATAGCCTCGTTGATGGCAGCGGCAAAGTCAGGTGCGGGTGTCTTTGTTTCATTTTTCAACATGCGCTCCTTGCGCCTTTGGTAGCCGCAGTCACTGAAAAAACAATAGGACTTCTTGATGCCTCTTTCGATGTCGTTTGTCATGTACTGAAGCTCCTTGCCGCACTCTGGGCAGGGAACACCCGTGGCTTGGTAGATGTCAGGGCGAACGGCAGGTGTTGTTTCGGCCATTATAACAAAAACAAAATGAAACAAGATAGAAAATAAGCCCGCCAATTTATTGATCTTGACAACTAACAAAACAATTATGGGATTTACTTCGGCACTTTGTGAAACAACTCCGCGCTTTGTTTGTCAATGAAACAGTCGGGGGAGGGGAGGTTTCCGCTGCTCATTTCGCTCAACAGGTCGTTGGCCGTCTTTTTCATGCTCAGGGCCTTTTCGAGGACTGTGACTCTTTGCCTCAGCTCCTCGTGCGACTGCTTGACGATGCTCAGTTGCTGACGCAAAAAAAGGATCAGCTGACCCATATTGGCGCACTTTTCGTCATAGTAGGCGTGAATACGTGAGTCAATGACGGCCTCAGTCAGCTTGTCTACGTCTCCGTAAAACTTGTTTTCCACTTCCATCTTAACCGCACACACAACTTAGACAAAAAAGCGGCTATTTATTGTTTGGGTGCTATCCCATAATTTATCACACAAATCCCGCCAAAAGCACCGCCCCAGCCAAAGGTCCGACCACCCAGGGTGCGGCAGTGGGAGTTCCTCTGCTTTCGTACATTTCGGGCAAAACGTTCCAGGGTCTTTTCGATCCGTCTGGGTTGTAGGCGAAAGATGGTCTGATGGCTTCTATCAGCAGCCACCCCAATCCTGCTCCTATGGCGGCACGAAATACAGGAGCCAGCGCACCCTCCATGGGCAGCACCCCCTCCACCTTGTCGTATAGATTGTCCAGGAATTCCATTTGAAAGTACAAACAAAAAACAGACACTAGAAAATGCACAAGTGTTTTTTTTATTACATGGGATATGCCGCTCCCATAGCGTCGTCTTGCAGGTTTTTGATGTGGCTTGGCCTTGCAAAGACTGAATCGTTGAAACCCGTGGGTGCCGCGTAGGGCAAGTCTGGGAATGGGTCGTTTTCCTTACGCAAGCGGTTGGCTCCATCATTGATGTTGTGCCACCTTCTTACGTTAAACAAGCCTCTCCTGATGTTCGCTTGTTCGTCTTCTGGCTTAAGATAGCTCTTGGGGTTCCACAAAGAACCTTTGGGAACGGTAATATGCCCATTCTTGATGGCATAGGCCAACTCGTAGTCGTCCTTGTTCCAATGAGCCCTTCCCAGACACCTCATAGTGGCAATCTGCTCGCTCAATTGATGCATGTCCTTGATCAAGTCAATACGGCTCTTGTACCAGTCCCCAAGCACACCCTTTTCCTTTGCGATGTAAACTGCAATGTTTATTTTTTTTTGTTAGTTTTGGCACGTTTAGCACGAGTTTTTGCTAACGCAGTCTTTTTGTTTGGAGGTCTTTTAGCCTTCTTCTTTTTACCTTGCGTGGGGTCGCTCAAATCGATCGCCTGGGTCAGCCAGTGCTCATATTGCAGTCTGTTTACGTTGGCTCTCTTGCGTCTTAAGTATTCGACATCCTCCTGCCCTACGCTTCTGGTTACGACAGTTTGATCACCAGCTGCAGTAGCTTTGCGATTCTCAAACTTGTATGCATCCTCCTTGTCCAAAATATACTCATCTCTCTTGTCTTTGGGGATAAGTCTTGCTGGAAACTCGTTTTCGAGACGGGCCGAACGGTTAGGGTCTCCCACGTGGTCTCCTTCCGCACCAATTTGGATGGGGGGAGCTCCTCTCAATTTGTTGATTTTTCGATCCCAGTTGTCGGCGATCTGTTGGCGCTCTCCCGCCCTGGGCTCCTTGACCGAATCAAGTCCTCTCCCGCCCGACATATTTTTTTTTTCAGCTTAGCGTTGGGCTTACTTCACTTCACATTAGAAAATGGCGGAAGTACGCAAGTGCACTTGCGGCAACGAGATTGACAACGATGAACGCCGCTGTCTGTGTGATTTGTGCGTCAAGTGGAAGTGCGGAACTTGTACAGACAACATTAGATATGATGGCTTTCAAGGCCTCACGCATGATGAACTAAAGTCGTACTTGCATGGTGCGTGGCTTCGTATGTGTCAGATGTGCTTTAACTCTCTCAAAACGGAAGGCAACAACAGCGTCAAAATGCGCCTAAAGGAAATACTGGACCCTGACCCCCCTCACGTTGAGTACAAGGCTGGAGAAACGCACTACCACCTTGGCAACGGCTTCGTGGAGGTGCACGCTGGCATCAACCACTGGAACTATTATGGGCAGAACGACAGCTCAAGTGATGACGAAGACTAATAAACAATTTTATTTAAACATTCTGTAAGGGTGAGCTCTCGTTTTCTTGGACACCATCCCCTCCTTAACGATGACACGAGAGTGCCTGGGGGGCTTGTCTTTGGGCACCACAGCCCTCATGTTTCCTATCTCACTGTAGTTGCCTCTGAACGAAATGTTGGGGCTTTTGAGCGCAAGTGCGTGATTTTCGATGATTTTGAAGCTCTCAGAAGTGAAGTGCTGCACGTGTGCGTCATAGTCAGGGTTCAGCTGGTGAGGCTTGTTGGCTGGGTCCATATGTATGTGCTTCCAGCCTGGGTCGCTGTCATTGAAGTTGGTCTTGAGCGGCTGAAGCATTGAAGGTCTCTTGCTCTCATAGTTATCCCACGCATAGTATTGATCTTCGTAGCTCTTAGGCTTGCTTCCTCTCATGCGTCTGTCCACGCTGGGCTGGTGTCTTGGGACGTTATTTTCAACGATCTTTTGCCCCTGTTTGTCCTTCATCGCATCACCGCTGTTCTTGTAGGCATAGCCTATAATGGCGGCTCCTATAAGCATTTCCATTTTTTATCTAACATAAAGCCTGAAGAAAAAACAAATGGACTTCGACTCTGGATGGTTGGTGCTGCCCTTGGGGGTGGTGCTTGCTTACATGGGAAGCAGCTACTTGGGAAAGGCGCAGGACTTGGGAAGCTTCAACCCCAACTCCATCGAACAAATACCGGTGACCCCTGTGCCAGTGGGAACGGAAGGACACCCCTACAAGATGATGCCGATGACGCGGGTGAACAAGAAGATACCCACCAGAAGAGTGACACACGCAGCCCCACCAAACTTTAAATAAATAATTTTTCTCGTTTGTGCATTTTGTTGGTTGACCTAAACACACACTATGGTAAACATCAACAAAAAGAGATTGGCCACCAGCCAAGATTTGCTGGATGAGGATGAGAGTCAATATGGTGGGAACGAGGAACTGCAAAAGATACGCACCGCCACCCTGCTCGAAAAAAAGAGAATGGACGAGGATGCGGAAGAGGATGACGAAACAAAAAAAAAGCCCCCAGTGGGTGTGATGAGAAGCGTCAAGCACCTCGAGTCGAAGTTGAAGCCAAAGAAGCCAAGGGTGAAACAAGAAGAAGTCGTGACAGTGGCTGATTCACCAGCTGCTTCTCCGGAAGACTTGCCTATCTACTCTCACAATGACTTTGTCGCGTTCCAAGACAATGCGGTCCAAAAGATGTTCAAGTTAAGCCTTATCACCGCTGCGGTAGGCTTCGTTGCCGGTGCTTTGGCTTACCGTTTCGCTTTTTCTTCTATTGCCGAAACTGCCTCTGAGGTAGCGGAAGTGGTTTAAAAATAAATGCCTAGGATTACCGTTGGCAGAGCACCTCACGTCTCACCCAACGACAAGAACAGACACAGTGACTATCACATCACAGTCAGCACCAACTACAAACCTACAAGCCCAAACGAAACCAACGAGCTGATCGAAGCCCTTGCAAATGCCACCGAGGATGTGTTTGGGACAGACAAGAACCTCGCTCGCATAGTGCACTTCAACAACCCAAGACACTACTGGGACGAAAAGTACATCCAGGATGTGGATATGAAGCACGCCCCTGAAATAGGAGCCATGCCCAAGGGCTCAAGGGTGCACACGCACATCGTACTGCGCATCAAGCATACTTCTAACATAAGCATCCAGAACGCGGCCCCCATCATCAAGAAGCTGTACTTCGAAAGCGGCTACTTGGACCCTTTCCCCATCGCCAACCTTTACGTCAACATCAAGCTTTTGAGGAACGACAAGGAAGCCCTGCGCAAGTATCTAGGCAAGCAACACCACCCACCAGCAAAACCTGAAGATATTACAAATGACACGGATGAGGGAACCGAGTCGCCATAAGCACAAGGGCTTTTACGTGCCCCCCGCAGCCAGCAGAGCCATCGTCAAAGGACCCTGGGTAAGCAAGACCACAGCACTGGGAACTACCGCAGCGGGCGCGGCAGCTTACTACATGAATTATGAGGGTGTGGGGTTGGTTCTGATTTTGGGGGGTGTCATTATGTACGCTCAAAACGAAAGAATACTGCCATTTCAATAAAACATCAGTTTATTATGCACTTTTTGCAAACCATATTGCGCTTCAGCTTTGGGTCGCTGTCAGCGATATTGCCGCACCAAATACAATGAAACTGTGTCATTTCCCTTTTGTCAATGATAAGTGTTTCGCACTCTTTGCAACAAAACTGCATGGGAACCAGCAAACTGTAAGCCCCACACCAACAACAAAACATGGGGTCTTCCGGTCCTCCATAGCACTCCTTCAGTTCTTCAGTTTCGTCACTACACTCGGAGTTGACTTCTTCCACTTCTCGTACTGTAGATCCCATTGCTCGTGCGCGGCGATGTCCTTGACGTTGTAAAGAATGGCGATGGTGAGCTTACCCAGCCCTTTTTGCTGTTCGTCGTCTAGAAGATCCCACACCTTCATCAAAGAGGCGTCCTGCAGCTTGGTCCAGTCGATGCTTCCGTCGTCCTTAATTGCGGTGCGGTAAGGCCACATGTGAAACTTGACGGCGTCCATCGCACCCGCAAGGGAGTCCTTGTCGAACTCGTTGTCCTTCATGATGTCAAACAGCATGGTGTCCATTTTGAGTTCCACCATGCGCTTTTTCATTTGGTCGGCCTTGGTGGCATCCCTGTAGACTATCGTTCTGATGCTGTTAAGGTAGCTCACCACTCTGTCTCCCTTGGTAGTCATTTTAGGCCCTGTAAAAACAAATTCTAGACTGACCGAACGACTTTTAAAGGCTTCCAGTTGCGCGCCAAAATCATTTTTACGCGTAAAAAATGGCAAGCTCGTCAAGCAGTTTGGGAGGCATAGAAGGCATCAGGGCTGACAATGCCGAAAAGCTTAACCAACAACTCATTGACCGAAAAAAAGCGAAGATAGGGGGTGTCAAGAAACCCAGAGAGACCAAGGAAAAAGATGCAGCCCCCGCTGCCCCCACACCCGCTATGCTTAAGGTGCCCGCAGCCATCGCCAAAAAGGTCAATGCGAGCATAGCCAAAAAGGCCAACCAAAAGAACCCCGCCTACTGGAAAAAGATAAGGACCATCCGCAACTACCTTGACAACAGGGTGCTGGCTCCCATCCTGCAAGCCAACGTGGACCCTGACATCATACGTATGACTCCAAAGACAGTGGAGGAGGCGGAGGAAAAGATTCAGGCATTCAAGAGCGCCCTTAACAAGACCACCATGAACGAAAAGGCCGACAAGCTGCTAGAGGCTGGCGGCAAGCTGATCCAGACTTGCACTGGCAACGGCCAAATGCTTGACATGGACTTGACTGGCTACGTGAGTGTCATAGCTTGCAACAAAAAGGACGCACAAGTTGAGTTGGAGGAGTTCAAATGTGAATTCGGGGATTGGCTTTCTGCACCGTGGTATGTAAGACTTGGCATGTTCTACTTCAAGGCCGCACAGATCACCAATGACCGAAACAAAAATCTAATGGGAGAAGCAGAAGATCCCAAGGGTAAAGGACCTGAACACTAAAATAAAATGAGTGAGTTGTTGATACCTCTTGCCGCCGGTGTGGGTGTGTATGCGGTGTGGAACGCCCTGTCACGAAAGACTCTGCTGACCGAGCAACAGACGGAAGGAGAGCACCACCCCCCACCCCGACAAAGGTTCCAAAGAGACGTATTTTTGGCTCACCTCGCCCCAGACCAAGTGCTGGATGACGTCAACCACCAAGAAGTCACGTACAGAGTACACCAGCAAGGAGAGACCATGGAGGGCAACGTCGAGAACGTTATTCTAACGCACGGAGGAGGAAAAGTGAAACTGGGCGCTTTGTATCCCATTACAAGAGCAAAATAAAATAAAATGTCCAAAAGCAAGCGTGGGCTGGGCTTTCAGTACATGACCATACCGCGCAAGCAACGAAAAGTGACCTTTGCCGACAGCAGCAAGCAACCAGCCATCAGAGCCGAAAACCTTTACGATGGAGACGTGGTGGTGCAAGTTCCCCTGAACAACAGCGCAGCCAGCCCCCTTCAAAGACTTCAGTGGAGCAGAAACCCCCACCAAGCCAGACCCATACACATAAAGCAGGTGGCAACCGCTCTGGCCCCACAAGGAAACATCCGAAAAGGACCTGGGGTGAGACTCAAGGCTGACCCCGAAATAAGGCAGTACGCTCTTACAAGCTACCAAAACAAACTGCAGTACGCAGAGGGAGTCAATATGTTTTTGGCTGACTTTGACTCCAGCCGCTACAACAGCACAGGCACAGGACAATGTTGTTAATAAAAAGACAATGTTGTTAATAAAAAGAAGTGTTTATTAAAACTTGCGCCTACACCTGCAATTCCCACTGTCGTTGGCACCGCACCTATCACACATCACTTGAAGATAGCCAAAACCAATGTCAGGCTGTTCTTCTTCTTGTGGTATTGGAGTGAGCTTAGCAACTTTTCGTTGGTCCTTGTCGCACTTTGGGTTGCACCTACAAAAATCGGTGGCTTCGACGCAGACAACGCACCTTCTATCCCGTCCTCCTTGACACATTTCATGTTTGTTTTGACGCACCAGTTTTTGTTCTTCAATCATGTTGAACTGAGCGTTCACCAAGTTACCGAGTGTGGCGTCCATTTTTCCTGCCCATTTGTCCAGTCTCTCCTCTGCTCTTCTTTCGACGCACAAGGAACTGTAGCACCTTGTCACCTTGGACACCCTGTTGTACTTCCACGAGCGTCCACCGCAATATTTGCACAGTCCGTTGTTGTTTGAGTCGCAGTCACTGGGGCCGTAATACTCCATCTTGCTAACAAGGAGCACTTCGTCTGTTGTCTCGCTCATATTCCAAGTAGCTCAGTCGTCTGTTTAGGCACTCTAGCGTTCCGCACTTCTTTCCCGCGTCCTTGTCTTTTTGCCAACAGGGGTTGCCGCAATGGTCGCACTTCGTGTCGTAAGCCCAAGCAATTGCGAGGGAGGTACCGTAGCTGAAAGTAGGTTTCGTTGTGTTGTTCATAGTTATGGGATAACACCACACGATTAACTACAACCAGTCTTCTATAAACTCACACCACAACAAATATATTATGGGATTACTCCCCGCGATTAACTATAAAATATTAATTGTATAAATCAACAAATTTACCTAACCCTAGACGAAAACGAGGGCTTCGTATCTCAAGAATTTCTCACTTCTACGGTTTCCAGCAGAAAAAAAAAAATATGTGGTGAGTTCTGGGGGAGTAGGGCGAGGCCAACTAAGAAAACCTAGTGACTCACTCTATCAAAATAAAAAAAAAATATTCGAGTGATTCGAGATGGAGTCCTGTCCTTTTTTCACCAAACGTTGCGTTTATTATTGTTTCAAGTGCCACCACTGCAAAAAGTACGTGTGTGAGCTGCACGAGTTTTGCATCTACGACAGAGACTCCAGAAGATATTGCAGCACAGTTTGCTGGTCTAACAGCCCCCAATGGACGGGATACCCAGACAGCCCCACCGCTACTGCCTTGCCTGTGGAGTCAAGAAACCAGGAAAGTACAGAGACAGACCAGCCATCCCCGGCTTGTACTGCCAACATGACGACAACTGCCCCGAAAAACGAGACCCCAGACACAACGACCGCTTTTGCTGCACTCACTGTGGGTGGAGAAGCTGTTGCTTCGACCACTTCACCTTGCACTGGAACAGCAGCTGGTGCGTGCAAGGCCCACAATGTTTCTAACTTATGAATGACAAATGCCTCACTCAAGAAGCATGCGCACAGCCTACGAGGGCCGAGTCCCCATACGCATCGAAGCACCCAGCTACCTGCCCACCTGGAGACCAACCTTCCTTAAAGACGTTGACTTCAACACAAGACAAGGAGCAGTCCTGTTGTTGGGTGGTGTTTTTCTTTTGTATTACGTACTGCGCAAATAAAAAATATGTCTCAACCAGTGGACGGTCACTTGTGCGTAAGGCTGGTGGGTGCCTCTCCCGCACCTACTCGTTATTTGGTTGACTTTGGCACTGCCATCAACTCTGGGCATTTCAGCTCGTTCTACCTGAAAGGATACCAAGTGATAGGTGCCAACTATGTGACCAAGCCCGGAACCGATTATATGTATGTGTTGGAGAGCAACGGGTTGACATTGTGCCACGCGGTGGGTGTGGGAGGCATTCCCAGCGGCAACGCATTGTATCTACCTTTGGACGGCGAAAACTTCTACCACGACCTGAACGACGCTCACCTCATCAGGGCCACCAAGGTGCCAAACCAAATTTATTTCAGCGTGAGGAATCAGGACGGGACTCCCGCCGTTTTTACGGCTGTAGTGTTGTATTTCGAGTTAAAATAAATGGGGAAAGTTGAGGTGACACGAATCCGTATTGGGTTCAACTCCGCAAATATTTCGACGACTGTTGTGGGTTCGAATCCCACCTTGGGTTTGGTCACCAAGTCTTCCCACCCAAGTCCTTTCGATTTTCCCTATTTTTTATGTTTTGCATTTACTGCAAGGACCGAATATGCCGAGACCCGGAAGACACCCCCGTCTGCTACACCTGTCTGGTCGTCTACGGAGTGACAAGTTGCCCTTCATTCTGTTCAACTTGTGGCGACGAGCTCAACGCGTTGCAAAGAGACCAAAAGTGCAAGTGCAAAAGATATACCGTCAGCAAGTGCCGAGCTTATGATTGTGACCAATGGTGTTGCAAGCAAAATGACAGGCTGTGGTGGTGCCCGTCTCACACCAAAATAAAAAAGCTATAAAAACCCAAAAATTTTCTAGTTGGTCGCATTTTACACTTCGTTTGACGCGCTAAAACTAAAAAACTGGCTGACAGCGATGGTTTGGTATTGGCTGACCCTGAGTTTTGCTTCGGCAAGCCCAAGCTTGTGGCTTGGAACGGCAAGCTTATGTTCGTCTGCCAGCGCAGCGCGGTGTTCGTGGAGGAGGGATACAGCTTTCAGGACGAAAAGGGGAACCACTTTGGGCTGTTCGCAACCCCCGAGCTTGCCACCGAGACGAGAGACAAGAACGCCAAGTGGAAGGCAAAGGAGAACCTGACCCTGGTGAGCATCTTGAACGAGACTTACAAGCCCAAACCGAAGGCCTCCAGTGCCAACGGAGAGGCAGGCGCTCAACGCAACGCAAAACCCGTCTATTTGGCTTTCATCAGCAAAAAGGTGAGGGGTATTTACGACACCGAGCTGCTGGGCAAGTGCCCCGACCCCATCGCTTTTTTGCATAAACTGAGAGAGGTGGACGACACAAGCAACCTTCAGCTGAAAATCGACTTGTTTGGGGAGAGCGAAGGAAACGCGGGTTTCAGGGCGATGAAGACTTCCGCTGGTCCAATTCTAACCATCACCAGCGACCCAAGCAAGGCCGTTCACGTGTTCAAACTTGTCGCAGCGATGGAAGAAGCCAAGAAGCTTAAGGGAGGCAAAGGCAAGGGTAAGGCCGCAGCCACTCCCTCTCCCCCTCCCGCATCTCCCGTCAAAAAAGCAAGAGCGAAGCCAAAGGCCGAACCGAAAGACGAGGCTGCCGCGGCAAAGCCCAAGGCAAAGCCCAAAAGCAAGACAGCCGTAAAGGAAGAACCCGAAACACCCAAACCAGTGCGAAAGAGAGCAAGGAAGGCTCCAGCGCCTGAGGCTGAGGTTGAGTGGACGGAAGCGTAAATAAACTCAGTTTTTATTTTTGCTCTAAACATAAGTTGTAAAACAATAGTCTGTCTATTTCTTTTTGTTGTTCTTTTTGTCGTTGTTCCAGTTCATTTATGCGTTTGAGAAGTACGTATGGGCTTGTCTTGCACTCCTCTTCGATGTGCTTGATGCATTGTTCCTCCTCGTCAAAGCCCTCTCTGCAAAAGTTGCAGGACCAAGATGCAAAAGTGCGGTCTTTTACCCACTGCTTGCCACTTTGTTGTTGTTCCATTTAGCTTGAGCTTGCAAATGGCACAGACTGCACTTGCACTTCGCTTAAAAGGGGGGTGTTGTCCGATTGATTTTGTATGTGTTGCTGTTGTCTTATATTATGGTATAGCTTCGTTTGGTCTCCAAGCAGTTTGTTCATCACCAGCACCGAAAATTGTCCAAGTATGAAAGTGATCGTGCTGGTATAGAAGGTGATCAGGTCAAGAGCCTTGGGGTTGGCGGGCGTGTAGAAGTGCACGATGACCAGCATACCCATACAAAAAAGAAGAACAAGGCAACTGACAAGTCCATACAAAGTGAGGCCTATTTTTCTGATTTTTTGGAACGTTTGTTGCCTTGCCGTTCGGTCCGAAAGATCACGTGGAGAGTTTTGCATTTTTTATAAAAGAGGCGGGAAAATTAATCATAAGACAAAGAAAAATGAGAACGACGGACAGCTTCTGGCCGCGGGCCGCAAGCGCAAACAAACCCCCACTTTACCCCAGAGCCCCCCGTCAATACAGGAGCCCTTTGGACCCTTGGAGGGATTGTTTGAAGATCAGCTTGATGATATCGCTTGTATGCCTTCTGCTTTACGTTTTAAGCGCAAGCGCACAGACGCAGACGACAAACTCGCAGCCCCCTCTCCCAAGTGCCCAAACGCCTCCTGTTCCGGACAAGTCTTCGTGGACGACTATTACACCAACGACAGAATATGCACCGACTGCGGATGGGTGGTTGGAAGCGCTTGGACTGTCCGCCTTGACGACAAGCCTGACAGATGCGGCCGCAGCGCTGGGTATTCGATTGTCTGTCGCGGGAAGGGAGCTGACTATAAATATTCACCTTACAAGCCTGATTTTTATGCTGCTGAGCTACTTCGGTCATGGCAGGCTTCGGACCCTTATATTGAGGACAGTTTTATCGATCAAGTCGAGGAGACAATTGTCGACATCAGCCAAGGCATTCCTGGACTCGCCAGCAGAGAACGAATTCGACAAGTCTGTGGATACCTGGGTAAGGCAAACTACGGAGAGCGATGGTGGCAAATACACCTCAGACTCGCAAGGCTCCCCCTCAACTACTTGCGCCCCCCGCAGAACCTCGTCGCGGCTATCAAGACCCTGTTCGTCGTCTACAGAACCACTGGAATGTACATACTCAACAGCACAAATTTGTGGGCACCCCGCAAAACCCTGCTTAACTACTGCTACGTCTTTAGACAGCTTCTGCGACTCATTGACTACTGGAGCAACGCCAACGGAGGGCAGCCCACCAACTGGTATCAAAAGTACGGCCATCGCTTCCCAAAACTGAAGACCCCCGAAAAAATCGACACCACGGACGACAACTGGAAAATTATGTGCGAGCACGTGAACAAGAATCGGGAATGGATCTCCGAAGCGGAGGACGAGTACACCCCCCTCGAGCAGCGCAAGTGGCCTTTTTTGCCGCTCAAAAACGCACACGTTGTTTTCTGTGACATCAGTTGGGTATAAATAAAAAATGGAGGAATACGTGTTGAGAGAGTACATAAAGGACATCAAAGCCGAAAACAAACGACTGCAAATAAAGCTGGACAAGCAACGAAAGAAGACAAACGAAAGCATCGCAGAGCTGTATCATGTGAGGGAGGAGCTGAAGAAACTGAGGAAAGACGTGCTTGACAAAGAAAAATCCAAATCCATTCAATGCAAAGTTTGTGGCGTGTTTTGGTGCGTGGAGGACCATAGTGCGTAAAACAAATAAACTTTTTTTTATTTTTTCACTATCCAAGCCGCAAGCGCTATGATACCGAGAGCTATGATGACGTTGCGCATACCCCCCACCTCGTCCCACCCCACGTTGATAGTCTGGTCGTTGATCTTTTTGTTGTCGTCGTTGGGTCCGTCATCCACTCCCGGTTCGAGCGCCACTCGCCTTTGTCTGCCTGGGTTGGCACCCTCTCCCGCTATGTGGTTGCAGCTGGTGATTCTTCGTATCTTGTCTATGGCGTTGCGCTTGAAGTCAAACTGCCTCTTGCGCTTGCTGATGTCCTGCAGCTTGGGGTCAAGCTCCTCCTCTCGGTAGTCATAGATAGCGTCAGCCATTAAGTAAACTCACACACACCCACACATTCAAGAAAACAATTTTATTAGACAATTATACACTTCGGGTATATATATATGTTTTGAGCGTTGATGCAATAGTCACAATAGTAGTCACCCTTGGTGCTTTTGCGCATTCCTTGCTCGTCCAGTTCGGTTATCGAAATGGTCATGAAAAGCCTTAGTTGGTCGGCGGGAAACATTTTTTTGCAGTGGAAACACTTGGAACTCATTTATGATAATCAATTGCGTAGCAGCGTTGAGGGTGCACTGTTTTGTGTTTGTCTATCCTTTGCCAGTGTCTCAAAAGCACACCAAAAGTAAATTCGCGGTGAATTGCGGAGTTCCAGTGGGTGGCACATAGAAATCGTAATGGTATGTATTTGCCCCAAAGAACATTGACAGCCTTTTTACTGCACACGCCGCATTTATTTATACATTCCATGCTGGTCTTTTGCAGCCTTGCTGTTGTCTTTCGAATAAAGGCGCCAAAATTCCAGGCAGCCCAGTTTCAGAGATTTTACGTCGGGGTCGGCCTGGCCCTTGAACAGCCTATTGACCAGTTCCACGCCACTTGTGGCTGCATGATATGCCTATAATAGTTGCGTCAGAGTTGTCTTTTTTACACAACCAAAAAAATTACATACCACAAAGTGCCTGTCGGCGGTGTGCATTTGCAACCAGCTGTCGAACGTTCCTTTCTTGTCGAAAAAGTTGAACCACTCCTCCCTGCAGGTCTCCTTTTGATTCTTTTGCATTTGTTCGTAGGTTATAGCCACATCCGCATTGCACCTGAAACCTATATGGACGACCCCAAAAATCAGTTCAAAAAAGCAGCCATCCACCTATATTCAAGCAGGCCTACGCTCGACCAACGCATTAGGAACCTGGACTCCAAACTGCACGAGAACCGCTGCGAGTATTTGGACAAGCACCAAGAGTGTGTAAACGCTCACAACGAGCTGGTGGGTGACGTGCTCAAGTTGATAGAGAGGGTAAAAGAGCTTGAAAATGCCGCTGACAACTGACCTAAGAGTGTGTCCTACGTGCGACTGGCGCAAGTATGTGAGAGAGGATGGACAGTGCTGTGTGTGTCATCTACAGAGTAATAGAGACCAAAAACTACAAGGTTATATGAGCGTGTTTGTTCTTCACAAGGACGTGTATGCTGGTTTTCGTACTATCCATGAGGTTAGGGAAAAGCAATAAAAACTTACCTGGGTTCAAGGCATGTCCGTGTTGTGTGTTGATCCATGCGCAAGTTCTGTAATGTCTCCCATAGAACGCAAGCTCATCTAGGCACTCCGCATTGTGACAGCGCTTGTCTGCCACGCAATCATCGAAAACGCAGTGAATGTAAGGGTTAGGAATCATCTGCAGTACATCTGGGTCCTCAAATTCCTGATATCTTTCGAACAGCCTCAGGTTGGTGGTGATTTTGTTGGTCTGCGTTTCCAAGATAAGGTTGACCACCCCCTCTTGAAACCCGGGGAACACCACTTGGTCGGGCACGTAGTCACTAAAAGCGCTGTTGAAATTTGTGCCGCTGAAGATATACACATAGGGATACATAGGCGCTATTTGTGGGATAACCGTTCTCCATCTGCAGTTAAAAAAAAAATGGACGGTGAGTGGGAGAAGCAAATGCACGAAAAGTGGAAGCAGTCACTGCCTGAGTCAGAGAAGGACTACTATGAAGACGCCGCTGACGAAGACTACTTTTTGGAAAACGCTGAATATGCAGTGAAGCTAAGTATTGAGGAAGCGGACAGGGAAATAAAGAAGTGGAACCAGCGCAGACAGGAACACCAAGCGGAATTGGAGAGGATAATCGCGCGCATTAAGCTTGTGCACAGTTTCATGTGTTGTCAATAAAAAAACATACAAAGTTGTTTTGCCCGTTCGTCGCTTACCCATGCACAGCCATAGGTAGTCAGTGCACCTAAGCACTCTGAAAGGGAATATTTGGTAGTCTTTGCCTTTGAGGATATACCACTGGGTGATTTCTTCCATAAGCTCCTCGAAAGCTCTTGGTTGGTAGTAGCACAGCTCCTGCAGCTGTTCATCCCACGCATTGCCGCTGCGTGTGCTTCTGAGCTTGGGGCCTCTGCTTTTGAGCCCATATCTGTTCTTTTCGTCAGGCTCAGGCAGCATGCTTGCAAGTCCGTTGCCCTGTGTCCTGCCCTTCATGGCCATTCTGTCATCAAGGAACTGCTTGGCTTCCTGGTCAATCTGCCCCCTTTTTCGCTCGCCTTTTTTGCCCTTGTCCTCGTCAAACTGGTCATCCGCCAGCACCGCATCATCTGGCATGTGCACCTCCTTTTTGTCTATGTCTGCGGGTATCTCTCTGGTGGGGGAGGGGGGAACGAAAAACTCCTGAATGTCATCCTCGTCGTCTTTGGGGTTAGGCAAGGGGAACAATCTGGTGGGGTCAGCGGCTTGTTCTTTTGCCTCATTTTCTTCCTCTCGCTCTCGTTGTTTTTGCGCAGGCTTGTAAGTAAGTTTGCTCTTGTCGTAAGCGTGGTTGGTGTTTTTAAGCTTGGCCGCGTAAGGCATTTTTAATTCGTAATTTTGCAGTCAGAAAAATGAGCGACTGGACACACATCGGTAAGGCCCTGGAGCTTATTGATAAACTTAACCCAACGACAGAGTTTGAACAACAAGTGAGATTGGTGTTGCATCACCTTGCAAATGAAGTGGACTGCTTGTGTGACCGAACAATCTCCGACTATGATGAACTGTGCAAACTGAGAGACAATAAAAAATGAAATTTTATTACAAGTTGAAGATGGCGTGAATGCCACCCCCCACTGCCTCCAAGAAGTCAGGCCCACATGCGATGGTGGTCACTGTCATGGTGGCTGCGCTGTAAAGGTCAACGCTTGAACCTGTGGCTGCGGGTGAGGTAGGGCCTGTGGTTCCCGCACCACCCACTCCCGGGTCGATTCTCCAGTAGAAGGAAGCAGTGCGCTGGGAGGCTGTCTGGAAGTCCATATGCCCCAGAATGCTGTTGTCATTGTGCTTGAAGGTCTCGCAAAAGGGAAGGATGATGATGCCGTTGGGGGCTTCGAGTGCCTGAGAAGGCCCAAAGTGATGCTGTCTGTCGTAGGTTAAGTTGTGCCAGACGTCCTCGACGAACACGATGTCAGCGTTCTGCATCTTGAATCCCCACTGTTGGGGCATGTTGTAGGCGGTCTCACCAGTCACCACTACGTTGTTCTTGCGGAAGCTGGGCACCCATCTGTTGACGACGGTCACTGAGTTTTCGGGGGAGGCTGCGTTGGCTCCTATCACGCTGCAGGGGTCGTTGGTGACCGCTGCGCTACCGGCAAGGAAACAGGTAGGTTGGAAGATGAAAAGGATGATCTCATAGTAGCCGCTGAATTTGAGTTCAAGGTCCCATCTGGTGGTGGTGGTGCGGGGAATGACGTCAGTCTGGACACTAAACACTCTGATAAGGTTGTAGACACCCTCCTCGTGGTTGTCAAGTTCGTCCAGACGCTCTCCTGGGTTGATGTGGTAGCTGTTTTGGATCAGCTGGAAGCTCTCTACCCAAGGAGATGGCAGAGAAGTGGGAGCGCCGCTGAAGCCTGCAAGAATGTCCTCAGGGGCAGCGGTCTTGATTTGCAAGATAAGTTTGGAAGCGAGCACTGACAACATAAGCATGTTCTCTCTGCTGTCGTGCTGCATCCCAGTCTCCACCTCGCTGTAAAAGGTGTACCCATTGATCAACGCATTGTGCCTTTCGATCTGACTTGCGTTCTCCAAGTTGTTCTCCTGTGTGTATGTGCGGTAGGCGATGTCTTTGTTGAACATGCGCAAGAACTTGCTCCACCAATAGGGAACGGTGCTGCTTGTAAGCCTCTTGTTGGTGTAGTTCAGCTGAACGTGCTCAAGCAGCCTGCTGCCCGCATCCTCCACAAAGCAAACGTCTGCGGCATTGCCTCCGACAATGGGGACTGGGGGAGAGGCAACGTGAGGCAAAAATTTGGTCCTAAGCTGAAGCCTTTGCGAATAATCCAAATTTTTTGGGAATTCGAACTGGATGGTATCCCTGGGCTGCTTGTTGAGGATCTGAGCGCTGAGAATCTGCTTGTCCTTTGTGTGCACGTTGGCGACACTGTAGGCCTGATTGGTGAAGATGTTGACGTCCTTGGTGGCCGTCATGGCCGTGAGGGCCGACACACTTTTAAGTTTGCAGCTGTGCATTTTGTGGCTAAAAGTGCAACTGATATAGTAGAACTAGAAAGTTTTTATTATTGTTTATCGTACAATGATTTTTTTGTAGTTTTGGGCGTCCTCCACCGCATGATGAAGCTGGTCGTGGGGGTCCATTCTTATGCTTGGTTTTACCTTGATTCCCACTTGCCTTGTCGTTTTTTTGAGGTCTGGAATGCGCACCCTTACGCTCCCCACCTTTTGGCTTGCGGTGCTTGTGGGAGCCGCGGTGGCTATGGTGGGTGTGATGTCCAAGTGAGTGTCCCTGTCGCTGCGCAGCCCAAATCTGTCTGCGGCATAGGGGGTCTCCTCTATTCCGGTGTAGTTGATCAACGTAAAGGGTGAGTTGTCCAGCCAAGTGGGGCTGCCCGTAAACTGGGTCTTGCTTGTGTGAAACTCAGCGATCAGAGGGATGGCCCCTGACCTGTTTCGCACTGTGGTGAACCTGTCTGGGTCCCATGCGTTGGTTCCCACCACGTTGGACTGCATCACGGTGCGCTTGTGTATGTTGGTGGCTACGTCCTTGATGTGATTGCCTGACACCCTCCCCCTCCAGTAGTGCTCAAAGGCCAGCATCTGTCTGTGAGCCCCCTTGACGCCCATGCTCTTTTTGCCGTTGTTCTTTTGCCAAGCGACGAAGTCAGCCTGACCCTTTTCAGTGTTGAAATATTGCAAGAACTCCATCTTGGTCCGTCTTGTGCTGTACTTGTCGCTGCTCTCCATGTCACTTTGGGCGGTCAGGGTGTTCATGCTGTTGAGGTCACCGATGTAGCCCTGGGGCCTGGTGACACCCTCCGTGGGGATGCTCTTGATCGTGTCATCAAGCACTCCCTCGTCTCCTCCATAGTATGGCTTTTTCAACAGATACAGGGCACTTACCCCTGCCGCACCAGCAACCAGCCACTCCGCCATATGTTTGGTTTCCTTTTTTATTTTTAGAAAGTGCTATTTTTTGCTTTTTGTAGGCTTGCTCATCCTCGAGTGCTTGTTAAGCGCCAGTATTATGGGATCTATAAACTGCATGTCCTTAAGCAACTCTGGGTGAAACGTGTGGGAAGGTGTCATGTAAGTCCGTGGTTTTTTGTGCACTTCTGTTTTTTGTCTTTTAGGAACGGATGCCTCCTTTTGTGTGGGCATATGAGCTATGATAGGTTGCACGCTGCCAGTTACGACCCTTTGACCCTCTTTGGATGCAGTTACGGTCAGAGGCAAGTATACTTCAACCGAAGTCCCTGCGTGTGGCCTTTTCCATCCTCCGACCCCAGGCTGCATTTGTCGTTCCGTTCTGTTGTTCCTCACTTGATCCAAAAATTTGACTTTCTTTTGCGTGCTTATTTTTTGCTTGCTTTCTTTCCTAGTTGCAAATAAGTAACTTAACAATATAAAACTAAATTGATAGTAAAACTTACCTGATCTTGATTTTGCTTTTATTTCGACGTCCGTGAGAGGATTGAGCACTTTCGCCTTTGCCTCATCTTTTTTTTGCGCTATTTTAGCTTTCAGTTCCGCTTCTTCTTCAAGTGTTCTTCGAGTGCTCACTTTGGCTTTAGGTGCAGCGGACGTAGTTGTAGTTGTGGTTGGCCCAGCTTTGTGCGAAAAATCCTTCATTGAGTGCAGTGTATCAAGTATGTGTTCCTTTATCTTTTCGCCTTCAGGCTTGCCCCATGTATCCTTTAAAGTTGACTTTGGTTTTGTTTGAGGCAACACTGATGCAGCTTTGATGATGTTGGCTTTAGCTTCTTCAATTTCCATCAGTTCTTTATCCCTTTTAAATTGCTCTAGTCTTGCCATTCTTGTTTTCTTTTTTTCGTCCTCTCCTTGATTCACCCAGTCGTCAAACTGGCGATCCAAATCGTCATCTGGTGTTGGTTCGTGTTCCTTGAACTCTGGTATGGTCTCGACGTCATTTCTTGGTCGCTGGCTAACGGGTTTAAGATTGAGTTTAGTGGTAATCAGCTCGATCTTTTTTTGCTTTCTTTTGAGTTTTTCGGCGGCTTGTTCTTGTTCTTTGAGTGCTTGCTCCAGTTGCTGTTTTAATGACGTTCCCTCTTTTGATTTCTTGGTCAGTTCCGCTTGGACTTCTTCCATTTCCTTTGCAGCTTTCACGTGTTCAGTTGCTGCTTCTTGTTTCTTGATTGTGGTTTTGTTTAGGTCTGCGATATCCTCCGTCAACATGTCTGTTTTGATGACTGCTTCTCGATCACTTATTTGCTTTTGAAGTTCCGTTATCTTCATGTCAGCTTCTTGCTGCGCTTTTTCGTTTGATGTTTTTTCGTCATCGATAGCCGTTTGAATCTCAGCTTCCTTTGCGAGACCTTCACTTAGTTGTTTTTCAACTGTTTCGTCGCTTACTTGTAAAAAAATAAAAGGTAAGTACATATACTATGATAAAAATAATCAAAATAAACAAAGTACCTGTACTCTCTTCTTCAAACTCCTGTTTTATGACATATTTGTGCTGCAGTGTTCTTAAATTTTGAACGTGCTCACCCAGTGCAAGCATCTGATAGTTGTCTGCGTATGCTTTGATAAGCCCAGCCACCGTGCTGAAATGCGACTTGAAAAACTCGGGTGGTTGATTGTTTTCGATTCCCTTGTTGACGACTGAAATCAGTTTGTTTTTGATGACCTGATCGTCAATGTCCAGTTTGTCAAGCGCGTCTTCGAGCGTTTGCCTGATTCGCAGTCCATCTTCAAAGTCTTTTGCGCTGTAAGAATCAATGATAATTGCGCTTGTTGCCAGTTTGTTGACTCTCTCGCCTGCAGCGATTGCTTTTTGTAACGACTGTTGCAAGACTGAATCTTCATTATCGCTGATGGCAAATCCATCCAAGCTTTGCTGATACGCACTGATTGCATTGAGTCCAGCTGATTGCATTTTGCCCATGATTTCATCCCTTTCTTTTGTGTACTTTCCAGCTGTTTTGACCATCTGCCTGAACGTTTTTCCTTCCGCTTTCAGTTGGCTGACTTGTTCCGCTTTTTTTAGCTTAAGTGCTTCAATGGTCTGTTGGTCAAATCCACGTGTAAGTCCATCTTGCATTGCGGCATCGAGAGCTTTGGTTGCTTCCAGCTCTGACACTTCCCTTGCAAAGTTTGCTGAAAGACTCTGCATAGCCTTGCCAAACTCGTTGCTCATTGTCACTAACCTGGTGTCCATAGCTCGCATGTCTTCGCTTATTGTGTCCTTAAAAAACGTCAAGAACGCACTTGAACTTTCCTGTGTATTGTTTGCCATGCTTTGCAGCCCCAAATAGTAAGGCATGTCAGTGATGTCTTCCGAGACCTTTACGGCTTCCATCATTGTTTCCATTCTTTCGATCCCTATTGTTTGAAGTTGTATTGCAACCTTTGCGTGCTCTGCTTGTGTTTGCGCTGTTTTGTTGATCGCGGCCGTGACCTCCTTGATGGTTGCAGTTTGCCTGTTTTGGTTTAGTTGCAGTGACCGTTGTTCGTCAGTGAGTGTTTCCGTAAGATCCACTACGTTGGTAGTGCTCGCTGGCGCTGTTCGTTTGCTCAGTTTGTCAAGGAAAGCCCCCAACTCGGACAAATAACCAGATGTACTTGCGGTTGATGTTTTCAGTCTGTCCTTGAATGATTGCCATATAACTTTTTCGTCTTCTTGCAAAGCTCTAGCAATGTCTTCGTCATCAAAAACATCAGCCAAGCTTTTCCCCTTGAGGTTGTTTTTCAATGCAGTTTCCGTCAAAAAGTCTGCAAGGACCCTTGATCTCATGCTTGGGCTCAAAACTGTTGATTGAAAGTGAATGGGGCCTTGAGCTTCGTCGTCACCCCAAATTGGTTGTCCGCCTTCAGGTCTCCCTTCATAGACCGTATCTTGCATGTCTATGTCGGCAGGGGGTTGGCCTGCGGGTGGTTTGGGGGGCTGAGATAGGGGCGCGCCACTGCTGCCTCCTCCTCCTGGCTTTGAATTGTCATCACCGTCAGGCTCCTGGAAATCGTATTCGTCATACCACTCGCTCCAGTGCACGTTTGCCATCTTCTTTTGGTCTCTTGGGCTGTTGTCAGGGAAGAACTGGGAGAACTCAGCCAAAACGACATCCTCTATAAAAGGCACACCCCTCACGATGTACTTGTAAAACAGCCAGTAGTGCTTCAGTTGCCAAGGGAAAGCTTTGTTGGGGCCCATCCTTAAAGCTGTGTACTTTTGCATGAAATCACTCTTCTTTTTGATGAAGGAGCTGATGTACTGCTTGATTCCCGCGTCCTGAAAGCCATCGTGGTCTGGGTTCATCCCCAGTTCTCGCAGCTTGTCTTTGATGTATGAGGGGTCCTTGCGCCATTTGCCATCCTTCCAGTAAATCTCCTGCTTGGGGTGTTTGCCCAGCAAAAACATCATGAAGTCCTTTGCAAACTGGTCGTTGGTGGCGAGTGTGTGGTTGTTGATGGCTGTCTTGAGTCTCTTTTTGGCTTGGTAGCCCACCATAGCTCTGCCCACCGCGTCCCTGCCCGAGATGGTTGTGTCATCCACCACAGCTGATCTTTTTGCGCTTTTGGTGATGTATCTGTTGGCAAATGAAGCTACTTCGGCGTCTATGATGGCTGGCATAGGCTGCAGAGTTTTGAGTCTGTCTTCCGCCTCAAACAGGTCTTCTTTGTCCGGACCCCATTTCTTGTGCAGTTGGCCGTGAGGGTGAAGTTGTCTGTTGACAAGCGGCCTGAAGTTGCCTCTGCCTCTGTTCATTTTTTTTTCGCTAAGTCAACGTCTATGCGCTAGAAATTCTAAAAAGAGACTATAGTACGACCAGCTTAAAAAATGGACGACTTGAAGACAAGACTGACCAACGCCTTGGAGACCGCAGCGGTCGTAGGAACGATGGGAGGAGTGGGAGGGATGGCTGGAGTGATGCTACAACAAAGACTTTTGCCCTCGGTACCCACAGCCATCGCGGTGGGTCTTGGCACCGGCGTGTTCGCTGGCGTCAGCAGAAGCGTGCAGACTGCACTGATGACAAAGGACTTCACATTGGCCAACCTGACAACTAATATGAACACATCGCTGGCGGCTGGAGTGCTGGCAGCTTTCCTTCAATTCCAAAACATTGACTTGCCAGTCGTCGGAACAAGCCCATTCGCACACGGATTCATTGGGGGTGCGGTAGGTGGCTGGTTTGTGTAACATTATTATCTAATAAACGACCAATTAATGTGGAGACGTCACTTGGATTACATAGCTGTTTATACTGGTGTTGCGTTGGGACTTGCATATTTCGGACAAAATGACCGACTACACCAAACAAGAGTTGAAAATAAGCCTGGACCAAGCAAGCACCAGCGAGTGGGTCAAGCAGATAGAGCAAGCGGGACTGCCCCCTGAGGCCATCCAAAGAATGGGAGACTACCAAAAAACGAGGCTGTTCTTCAAGTTTTGGCTGGAACCTTTTGGGTTCCTTACCGAAGCCCAACAACTGACAAAGGCCTGCCCCGGGTTGTTGGTTCTTTTCAAGCAAAAGGAAAAGTTTCCTGGGCTGGGCTACGTGCTTGGAAACGACAGAATGCCAGTGTTCTTTTACGAAGTTGTGCCCACACTGCCCCCGGAGACCCGTATCGTTTACGAAGCGCAACAAAAGATGATGAACGAACAATACCTAGCTTATATGATGCAGTTTATGCCCAAGGAATAAATTTATTGCCTCAGTGCTGAGCTTTTTGAGGGGAATTTGAGAGTGCTGTTGCCCATGTAATCTCTTTGTTTGGTGCTTGAGGGGGGTGCTCTTGTGAGTGTTCTTTTGCTTTTTTTTGCGCTTGCTCCAGCTTCGGCGTTGACGCTGTTGGCCTTTTTGATGTCGTTAAGTACGCTGCGGTCTTCGCTAAGGTTTTCGGTTTGCTTGAAATGACACCACAAATAGAATGCACCCAACCCCATCAAGATAGGCCCAACAATGACGCCCAAAGTGGCCACGTTGGCGGTGGCACCGGTGATTCCCACACCCACCTCCCCGCTTGTCAAGCCAAAGTAGGTCAGTGCGGCACCCCCCACGATCAGGCCAACGTCAACGTAGACTGGAATGCCCGCAGCCCACTTCTTGAAGTCATCCCAAGGGTGAAAGCCCAGCTTGTCGGCAGCGCTGCTTACTCCGTTGGCCAGTGCGTCTCCAAGCACCTCGGCCCCGTTCTTGTCTTTGGTTTCGGTAAAGGATGCATCCCATCCGTCACCCAAAGGCCCACCGCTCAAGACGTACTTGTACACCGCGCTCTCATAGTGGTGAGTGGTATTGCGGATCGTCCAGGCTGATCTGCCTACGCCCACGACGTAGTCCCAATAGCTTTTTTTGATGGGGGTGTTGTCGTTCAGCCAGCTTTCGACGTCATTTTCAAGTTCCTGGTCGTAGTAGTGGCCAGAATCGTAGTCCTTGAACACTTGTGTCTTGTTCATGTCCTGCGCCGAGCTTATTGGGATGTACTTTTCGATGGCTTGAAAGTTTTTGCCGTCTGGGTTGAGCTCCTGATACCTCCTCAGCATGAAAGCCAAAGCAGCCTTGTTGGTCTTCATCTCGTCCGTTGGGGAGTGTATGAAGCCTTTGAGGGCCCCATTGATGCGGTCTCCCAGCCCAGCGCTCTTTGCATCAGCCTCCACCTCATCATGCTGTCTCTTTCGGCTCCTTTGAAGCCTACGCAATGCGTACTCATCCACTGGCCTGTTGACTGACATCTCGTTCCAAGTCTTTTTTTACATATGAGAATAATTTTATTTTAAGTCTTCATCAAGGTGATGGGATATGCATTAAGTGTGACGGAAGCGCCGTCGCTGGATGAAAGGCGCAGCTCCACCGTGACCTTGGCAGGGCCAAACTGAGTGGCACCCAGCAGTTGAGGGGCTCCAGTGTAACCTGGTGCAAAATAGCATGTCCCTTGAGACACTCCGTTGACGAACAATTCACAATTGACGTTGGGGCTGTTGGCCATCACCAGTGCCCTGAAAAACCACCCAAAAATGTTGTCCGTTTTGACTGGGCCTGCTTTCCAAGTGAAAATGCATGTGCTGGTGTTGCTTGGCAGCGTTACAGTGACCGCACTGCTGTTATAGTCGTAAGACAACGATGCTCCGTTTGCCAATGTGGTAGCGGCATATTGAGGCAGCAAAGTCAAAGGACTTGCCGTGACGGCACTTGGGTTCATGAAGATGGTGTTGGACCTGTCGTTGCTGACAGCGCTCATGTAATCAGGGTCATAACCAAGCACTCTGACTTGGCCTGCGATGCTTACTTGAGCAAACTCATTTGAGTTCAACACTGTCTCGCTCTTGACTATGGTGGCTGGGTTGGTCACTGCCACGTTGGTGACATTGAGTGTTTTCGTGGTGTTGTTCCATGCAAGGCCGTTGTCATTGTCAACGTCGTAGGCCCCGTTCAAACCAAAAAGAAGGTTGTTTGCGGCAATGACTTTGGTTGTGGATGTGACTTCAAAACCTGTCAAGCCACCTCCTCCTCCTCCACCCGCTGAGGCCAGTTGCAAAAAGTCACCTCCAGCACCACCCACATAGGTGATGGTCATGTTGGTGCTTGCCCTGATGTTCTTGATCTTTCCTGCGCTTGAAACCAAGTTGTAGTCTGGCGCGGTAGGAGTCGCATTGACGCTTTGGACCACTCCAGCCAAGTTTGCTATGTTGGTGAATGTGGCGTTGTTGATGGTAGTAGGACCAGTGATTGTGGTGTTTGCAAGGTTGGTGGTTCCGGTGACCGTCAAGTTGGTCGCGTTGAATGTCTTTGTGGTGTTGTTCCAGGTGAGGCCACCGTCAGTGAAGACTGTCCTGTTGGTTCCAATGTCCCCGAAAGTGACTCTTCCTGCGGGAATGGTATCCTTTGTGTCGGTGACCACGTTGGGCACACCTCCCGCAAGGACGTTGACGATGCTTGTGCGGGTGCCTCCGCTGTAAAAGTAGACGTCCTCGAAGTACCCGTTGTTGTCCTTGTCCAGGATCTTGCCCAGCTCCTTGCCGTGGCCGTCACCCATGCTGATGACGGGGTTGCCCCTGTGGTCCTTGTTGATGCCAGACATCGCTTTTTTTTCTTTGACTTTAGGGGAACAGCAGTTGCAGATACATTTTAGAAATGCACAGATACAAGGCCGGTAAGCGCAAGGCGCTGGGATATGACAACACAAACACTTCCAGCGCACCTTACCCAAGCATGACAAAGTACGCCTCAATAAAGGACTTGGACAAGCTGCAACAGCAACTGGACGCTCAAATTTTGAGGCTGAAAGAAGAGGTGGCGGACAAGATGGGGGAGGTAACCCATAATGAGGCCTGCGATTCTAACCCTACCGAATAAAAAGGCTATGAGCTCACCCGAATTCCCGCGCGAAGTTTACAGAGGACCCATGGCAAAGAAACACTATTGCACGGAGTGCGGCCTAAGCTTCAAGCCCAGACTGACCAACACTAAGTTTCCAAGAGAGTGCTGCCTCAAATGCGAAAGACAACTGACCTACATAGCGATGAGTCCTGACGGAGAGCCCCACATGAAGCCCCGAAACATCATTTTTTGCTTCAGGTGCGGGGGTGAGAGCATAGGCAAGAGGGAGTGCAACGAGTGCAAAGGGGACCAGCCGCTTATGTTGGTTTAAATAAAGTTCTAATTGTTTTTGAAACAACTTGTGACTATGTCTGGGCACGGAGCTAGCAGAACAAGGTGGGGCGCGGGTGTCATTTCACCGGGAGACGGTAACAACAAGCAAGTCATATGCGACAGAGAAGACAACATCTATGTAAGAGACGTCTACTACAACAACGCTGGAACGCCCACAAGCTTGGTGGGAGCGATAGGTGGAAGCGCTACTGCAGTGCTCAAAGCGGCCACATTTGGAGCAAACAGGGTTCCAGTGGGTGTAAACGCCACTCGCAACGTAGTCGACTATGCCAACTTCACCTATGACGGAACCACCCTGTTAGTGCAAAATGTCACCGCCTCAGGAGCCATTCAAGCCGCATCTTTGGCCGCCACCTTTGCCATCACCTCAGGCACTTCCATTACCGCAACAACTTACATCCAAGCCGCAACCACCATCATTGGAGGCAACACATACACACCCGCCACCTATGGAGCCGGAGACGTGGGCAAGTTTTTGAGGGTGAGCGCGGCCAGCACGGTAGCCGCAAGCACATACAAGCTTCCCACAAGCGTTGGTGCGTCAGGAACCGCTTTGAGGTCTGACGGCACTGACTACATTGCCACAGTCTACACGCTCCCCGCTACCGCTGGAACCGCAAATCAGTCTCTTCAAAGCAATGGCACTAACTTGGTGCTTGCAAGTCCTTTGGTGCCGCCTACATTCCTCAAACCTTACATGCTTTTGGAGTGGGGAAGAGTGTCCACGACCGTGATTGGAAACTTCATCGCAATTACCACCACAGCCCCCGACTACATTACGTTGATCGATTCGGTTGGAACACCTGACACTATCAACTTTCGGTGGAGGGTAAAGGGGTACTTGGGAGCCGTCAAGGTAGTGCCTCACATTTCATTGCTCAACTTTACTACGGATGCCACTGCATTTTGCGACATCTTGCTCAATTCCCCCGAAGTCATCACCTCAGCCACATTTACTGGAACTTCGATCGTGAGATGGGGAGCCGGTGGTGTGGCCATTGCCGATACCTTCGCCAGCCCTCCCGCTACACAACAATCTCCTGTATTGTCCACTTATCAGTTCAACGCGACAATGACAGGCAACGACACCATCACCGTGACTTTTCACAGTAACACAAACGTGGTTGCAAATGGCATGACACTGTATGGAATAGCCATAATTCCAGTGTAATTTTTTATTGTTTCACCAAATAAATGGCATAATAATAATTGACTGGTGAGCCTCCCGGGTTGCTGCCGTCAGAGTCCGTTATTTCGACTGTGTCAGGGCCTGTGCAGTCCGCGCTTACGGTCCACTGGTAGGGGTGGGTTGTCGGGTAGGCAGTGTTGTACGAGGGGGTCAAGAAAGGGGCTCCCAAGGCGACGTACGTGTATATGGAGGCCCCGTTGAACTTGACGTCGACCGTGCGGTTGTTGTTGGTTCCTATGATGGCACTGAGGTGAAGGGTGTAACTGGCGCAAGGAGTGAGTCCGGAGACGGTGTAGCCAAAAGTCGAGCTGAAGGGGGCGTTGTTGTAGGGCCATACTTGAAGGGAGCCCGGGTGATAGAGGGTGGGGACGTTGGCATTGGGGACGGTAAAGACGCAGTTGGTGACTGTGTTGCTTTGAGTGAGACTGTC
>Ga0302293_10000227_pt1 | contig 32568 bp, 23 predicted proteins | sample III_Fen_N2_2_FD_198758 | JGI IMG/M metagenome (GOLD analysis project Ga0302293, IMG submission 198758) | Peat permafrost microbial communities from Stordalen Mire near Abisko, Sweden - III_Fen_N2_2 | ecosystem: Environmental > Terrestrial > Soil > Wetlands > Permafrost | place: Sweden: Abisko...
CGGGTAATTGATAAATAACTACCGGTTTACTAATTGAATCTTTGCACCCGAAATCGGACGTAATGATTAAATCAGCAGTAAAAATCCCTGCCGATCCATACGTATAGGCCGGGGCAAATGAGGTACTGTTATTGCCGTCACCGAAATTCCAAGCTGAAGTAAAGGCTCCCGCTCCAAGAGTCGTTGTGTTATTGAACGTGGTAGCGTCACCGAAACAAGCACTCAACACATCAAAATCTGCAATCGGGGCATCGTAAACAGTGATCGATTGTTGAATGGTATCACCACAACCATTGCTTGACTCCACGATCAGTTCAACCGTATAAGTACCACTGTTTAGGTATTCCTTCGTTGGTGTCATCAATGTAGAATTGGTATTATCACCAAAATCCCAAACCACACTTGAAATGCTTCCGAATGTAACCGTGCTTCCATTGGTAAAGGCAATCGGAACACCATAACATACATTGTTAAATCCGAATGCAGCGATAGGTCGATCGAAAATAGTGATAGTACTTGTTGCCGTATCAACACAACCGTGATCGGAAGTTACAATCAATTCCAACGGAAACACTCCGGCTGTGGCATACACTTCTACCGGCGAAAAAACAGCACTGTTATTTCCATTCCCAAAATCCCACGCATTGGAAATAGTTCCCAATGGGATTGACGAGAAATTGAGAAATTGAACATCATTGAACTGACATTCGTTTTGCACCGAGAACACTGCACTTGGCAGTGGAAACACATTCACATTCTGACTCACTGATGTTACACAACCAGAATCGGATTGTACGGTCAATTGCGTTTGATAGGTTCCGTAATTGGTATAATAATGCATCGGATTAGCTACGGTAGCATTGGTGCCGTCACCGAAATTCCATTGGTAATTGTAATTCATTACACCTGAAACTATCGGAGTAAATGCCATCGAATCGCTGAAACAAACATCTGTGCTTGTAAAACTGACTTGTGGCATCGGATTCACCGAAACAGGTTGAATGAGCGTATCTGCACATTGGTAATTATTCGAAACAATCAACAAGGTATTGAAGGTTCCGGTAGTTGCATAATTGTGTGCAGGATTCACTGAAGCAGAAGTAGTCGCATCTCCGAAATCCCAGAAATAAGTTGGATTTGCACCACCAGTGTAAGAGGTATTCTGAAAATTCACTGCATTCCCGAAACAAGCTGATTGAACTGTAAACCCGGCAATCGGTTTGTCGTGAATAACAACCGGTTTGGTAATCGAATCAACACAACCGAAAGATGAAGTGACCTTGAACGACACCAGGTTGGTTCCAGTGATCAATTGCGAAAAAGTAGGGTTTTGATTGGTTGACGTTCCCAATCCACCGAAATCCCAGGCATAATTCACAATTGTTCCTCCGCTAAGTGAGCTCAAATCAGTAAAAGGAATTGGGTCGTTCAAACAAACAGTATCTGTAAAATCGAAATCGGATGTTGGTCGAGGGTAAACCGTTACCGGATGAGAAATAGAATCGGAACATCCGGCCACATTAGTAGCAAATAATGAAACGGTAAACGTTCCTGCGTCGGCATAACTATGTGCTGAATTCGTAACCGTGCTTCCGCTGCCGTCTCCATGATTCCAGCTATAGGTGTTGGTTCCGGGAGTGAGGTTTGAAAACACCAATGTAGCATCTTCGCAGCCATTGGTAACAGAAAAATCAGTGTTCGGTTTGGCGTTTACAGTAATGGCTTTCGGGTTGCTGTATGCACTTGCGCACACACCGTTTTTCACCAACACACGGTAAAGCATATTCGCCGTTAATGCTCCGCTGGTGTAAGTATCTCCGTTGAAAGCAATCGTATTCCAGGAACCACCGTTATTAGCGCTTTCTTCCCATTGAAGAATGGTTCCGTTGTAATTTACCAGTGTCAAACCGGCTGAATCGGCTTCACAAATAACAGCCTGACCTGCCAAACTTCCACCTATTGAAGGGGAAGAAACAGTAACTGTCTGTGTTGATGAAATCGCAGCTGCACAACCACCATTTTGTGCTACAACTCTGTAAAAGGAAGTAGTACCAATATTGTTTGTTGTTAACGAAGTTGAATTGGTTCCCAGATTGGTCCATGGTCCGTTGATTTGCAATGCAGTCTGCCATGTATACAGATTTGCTGTGGAACCACCTAAATTCAGATTGACGGAATTTCCAGATTGACAAACAGAATCGGTTCCGCTAATTGTTCCGCTAACTGAAGGAACAGAAACGCCAATGGAAAGCACTGAAGATTGTACCGTAGGACAAGCTCCATTATCAACATTTGCGCGATACAGCGTATTTTGGGTAAATGAGCGATTAATGGTTAAGCTATCCGTACTCAAACTAACGGTCGACCACGTTGAACCTGCGTTAATACTTTGTTCCCAGTTGAGAATACTTCCTCTGCTGTTAAGTAAATTGTATTGTTCGGTAATTCCAGAACAAACAGTTGTGTTTCCGGTGATTGATCCACCTAAAGAAGTTTGATATACATTCACCCGAATCACCGAAGAAGTGGCCGGTAAATTAGAAGGAACCTGAACGATGGCTCGAAAGGAAATGGATTGCGATAAGTTGGTATAATTGTATGTCGCTGAGGTATGCGAAATGGGTGTCCACGGATCATTCCCACTATAACTGTATTCCCAACGTAAAATATTCCCCGTATAGCCTGTCAATTGGATAGAACCGCTATTGCCTGATACACATTTTGCCGTATCGGCGCTTATCATGGTTCCACCCACCGATAACTGACCGAAAGTTGTTGAACTAACGAACACAAGTATAAAGCCGATAAAAAGTTGTTTCAACATCTGTTTATTTTTTCATTTTCAACACCCACGGCTCACCATTAAGGTAACCTGCATATTGTTCACGTTTTGTTTTTCTAAATTGGATCACATCTCTGGATGCTTTCTTCACCTCCCGGTATTCTTGCGAAAGTGCTACGATGTACATGGTTTTATCGCCGGTTTCAATGGCCACAAGCCGTGTATCAATACTGATATCCCGTTTCAGTACCTTTTTCAACTCCTTGGCTTTGTCCAAGTTTCTAAAAGCTCCCAATACGATGTAATAAGTAGCATCCGATTCTTCAATAAGCAAATCGATATCTGTTTCGGAAGTAACATTAATCACCTCATATCGCGTTACTTTAATGGTACTGTTTGTCCCCGAATCAGCATCGTTGGGAGTGTTTTTGATGTTTTCAATGAGTTTGTCCAATTCGGCTTTGTCGATCTGTTCGTTTTTCAATGATTCCAATTGCTCGTTTACGTTTTGATCCAGGGAATCAATTCTACGATTTAACTCCGCAATTCTGATTTCATTCTCATCTACCTGCTGTTGTAATTCTTCCAGATTTCGAGAAGAAGGTGTATTGGATGATGATCCGTTTTTGCCTGCGCCGATCATGAATTTTAATCCCAATTCATGGGTATTTGTCATTACTGTAGCGTATTGCCCCAAGTTTCGTTGGTAAGCATAGCTTAGTTTGATTTGTGACATGAATGTAAATCCGGCATGGAAATACAGGTTATTCGACTGTCTGTAACCTACTCCGAAGTCCAATCGATCATCAAAAGAAACGGTATGCGAATTATCGAAATACACCGAAAGTCCTTGTGTAGACAAGATGGAAAAAGCTGGTGTATAAACCCATCGATTATTCAGTTTAAATGGTCTTTTTGCATAAACGGCATAAAACGGCACTTTGGAAAATGACAATACACCTTGGGTCACCGGATTGGAAAACCGAATCTTATTTCCCATGTATGCAGTTGCAGAAACCCCAATATCTATCTTGGCAATACGGTAATTGACTCCGATTGTAAAACGCCCGATCGTACTCGATTGAGAAGGTTGAATGTTTTTTAATTCGGTAGGATCAAATGCTTCGATTTTAGAGAAATCAATACTGGTACGTTCCGCTCCGGCTTGTACTGCCAGGTTTAAGAAATGTTGTTCCTTAAATGTGATTTTATAGCGATATCCCAACCCGAAATTGGAACGATTAATGACTCCAACCTGATTGTTTTCCACTAACAAACCAAGCCCTATTTTATTCTGACGAAATGCTCCTTCCGCCAAAAACGTCAATTGCTCGGGTGTGTTGGAAAATCCTGTCCACTGTCTGCGGTAATCTACAAAAGCGGTTTTATTCGCTGCATTCCCAAAATTCGCAGGATTGATCAGCGACAGGTTTTGATGCAAGAGGTTTACCGTGTTTACCGGCTGACTCCATGCAACCAACGTGCTACCCAAGCTCAAGAAAATGGCTGCAATCAGTTGTTTCATATTCATTTTTTAGTACGACGTTTTAATCAATTTTAAATTTTCGGTCACTTTTCCTTTGAGGCTTTCGGCACTTACGCGAATGAAATAAACACCCGCAGCCAAAGAAGCCGTGTCATAGTGAATAGCCACGTTTTTAGTTCCCGATTCATTCATGGTTTCCAAAATATTACCCAACGGATCAAAGAAAATCACCAATACTTCAGCATAGTCATTCAATTCTATCACCAAATCAGCCGAAGCGGTTGTTGGGTTCGGGAATAAAAGCACATTATTAAAATTCAACTGAGCAACCGGATCGGCCGCTGAATCGGAAAAGAATTTTTGATTGATTTCTTTTTCGAAACGGCTGATACAAATACCGTTTGACACTGTCAGCGACGTATAAAATGTGTCAACCATAGAGTATTCATGTATCGGATTGGCAATCGTATCAAAGGTTCCGTCGCCAAAATCCCACAAGTAAGTGAGTGGAGTTGGCTCAGACAAATCGATGAATTGCAATTCCAGATTTTTCGTTGTATCGGAATCTACCAGGTAAAAAGCCTGAATCTGGTTCGGTGAAACGGTCAACTGAAACGTATCCGTTACTGTACAAGACGCAACCTGTGAAGTGACGTAATAGTTGCCGCTTTCATATACTTCAATGGACAGATCTTGCGAAGTAAAACCAGTAGTGCTCGTCCAATCATTTGTTCCGAACGGACTTGCATTCAATACTACAGGTGTTGTTCCACAGATGTAATAAACTGGCGGATGCTCTGCAATTACCGGCGCCGGCAACAAGGTTACATCAATCGCGTCAGATCCGGTACATCCGCTATTGTCAACGTTGACCAAATAGGTTCCGCTACTGGTTGGTGTATATGTGGGACCTGTGCTTAAAACAGCGTTAGAAGTAGAAATCCATTCAAAAGTAGCCGGAGAAAAAACTGAAACATCAAGTGTTATCGGAGAATTGGAACATACCGAAATATTCGGCCCGAGGTCAACATTCGGACTGGCATTGATAATGACATCTGTTGTATCATTCGTAGTACAACCATTTAAGATACTTGTAGCAATCACACTGTAAATTCCGGATTGAGTAATAGTTCTGATTTGACTGGTATTTCCATCATTCCACAAGTATGAATAACCTGCATTGGTAGCGGCCGTAAGTGTGGCATTGTCGCAGGCAACAAGATTATCAACCAACGTTGTTACCGGCACCGGCAATGCTTGAATCACAACTGTATCAGCTGCCGTGCAACCATTCGCGCTGGTCACATTCACTATATAAACTCCCGAAGCTGAAACCTGAATAGTTGCTGTTTGATCGCTTGTATTCCACTGATAATTGGTAAATACTCCCGGATTAAGTGTGATCGGTAACACGGAAGCACATACGGTTTGGTCGGCACCTAAATTGGGCAATGCCGGTGGGTAAACCGCCAAGACTTCAACCGTGTCTGAACCGATACAACCGTTCATATCAGTAATTTCTACCCAATATGTTCCTGCAACTCCAGCAGATAATATCTGGTTGGTTGAACCGTCTTGCCACAAAAAGTTGGATCCCGGATAAAGTGCATCAAGCAATAATGCTCCGCAACTCGCTGTATCATTTCCTAAATCGGCCGTTACTATACTATTGAGTGTTACAGTTGAACTGGCAGTGTAAGAACAACCATTCGCAGCAGTTATGGTCACCGAATACGTTCCGGATTGGTTAATGGTAACAGATTGTGTTGTTTCATTACCGGGCGACCATAAATAAGTTGATCCGGCATTTTGTGCATTCAATACATAGCTTGATCCGCATGTAGACGGATTACCCATATTCACGAACGGCAAGGCCAAAACGCTCACTAGCTGCGAAACCGTATCGGTGCAGGTATTGTTGTCCGTTACGATTAGTTGAGTGGTAAAACCGGAAGCTGAAGCATACGTATGTGTTGGATTTTGCAAGGTGCTTACCGGACTAAAATCACCAAAATTCCAGTTATAGGTCAATCCTACTCCCGTTGCATTAGACACGAAAGAAGTTGCATTTCCCAAACAAACGTTTGTGGCACTAAATGCAGCTACGGGTTGTGGGTAGACAATTTGCGTTTGGGTCGATTGAGAAGAACAACCATTCGGATTAACAACGTTTAGTGTTACTGTATAAGATCCGTCAGTGGCATAGGCGTGTTGCGGAAGGATGGCATTCGACGATCCCGCATCACCGAAATTCCAAGAATAGGTATTCAAATTGTTAATACTATCAGGAACAAATGTTGTAAGAGCCTGTTCGCAAGTCGCAATGACAGAGAAATCACTATTCGGCAACGCGTTAATGGTCACTGATGTTGAAATCGTATCGGCGCAATTGGCATCGGTTGTTACAATGAGTTGAATGATTTTAATACCCGGAGTGGCAAACGACTTGATCGGGTTTACCGTATTGGAAGTGGTTCCGTCGCTAAATGCCCAATTGTAAACCGGGTTTGTATTCACAATAAGAGAAGTGTTCACCAACAAAAGCGGTTGTCCTACACAAGCATCCGAAACCGTGAAACCGGCTGTATCTTCAGCAAAGGCAGTAAACACCTGATGTAAGGTATCTGTACAACTTGCACCTGATGTGACAATCAATGCCAAATCATGAATTCCGGCAACCGGACTATTCAGTAAATAGGTAGAAGTCGTATTTGATAAGGTTGCATTGTCAAGTAACCATTCGTAGTCGGTAATGGCATAATTTGCAGGAATGGTTGTTCCTGTTGATCCGCTACCGTTCACTGCGAACACGTTGTTGAAACAATCTTCCGTAACCGAAAATTGAGCCACCGGATGATTAAAAACATCGACCACATTAGACGTATCTGAAACACAACCGTAATTGGATGTTAATACCAAACTTGCTGTGTAATTGCCACTTGCGGCATAGAAAACACCTTGTGTGCTATCGCTGCTGTTGGAAAGTAAACTGTTTCCGAAATTCCATGCGGAAGTAAACGTTCCGGATGCTATTGAAGAGCCGTTGTAAAAATGAGCTGAGTCGCCCAAACAAACATCATCCCAGGTAAAAAGTGCAACCGGCGATGGTGCGGTTGGGGCAATGTATACAGTATCTCTGATTGAACAACCGCGTGCATCAATGAGTTCCAGCGCAATTGTTTGACTTGTTGCCAAGGCACTCACAAAACGATTCGGATTTTGAGAACCATCTTCCCAATAACAAACGGTAGGGAAAGCGTTGGGCGCATTCAATGCCTGAACATACAAACTATCGCCAGCGCAAATGTGCAATAATGTATCCGGTAAAGTGGATGTTGGTAATTGCGTGCAAGCAGTATCAGCTATTGCCAATCGATACATGCTCGGTGAAACGTTTACGGTCGGGAAGGAAAATTGAGTTCCGTCGATAATGGAAAGGCTGTCAGCAAATGAAACATTATCTGCCTGAATGCGGCGGAAATCCATATCTTGAAACTGAGCAGACACGAACAATCCGAGGTTGTTGGTATCAACTCCGATCAGTGAATAATCTTCATCTCCGAGGTACTTCACAGAAACCGTATCGTGAATAGCGGATGTTAATCCGGTGAATTTCACATCGAAATAACGATCAACGCTTCCATTCCCCGCATAAAGCAGTTTTTTGTGTCCGCGTATCAACTCGAGTGTATCACTTTGGTGACCATGATAATAGAAACCGGTATTGGCCACTGAAATCTCGTGCGCGGCGGCAATGCTGAATTTCGTGTAAACCACTCCTTCACCTATGAATCGATGTAGTGCGTTTTCACCCAATAAGTAGGGATGCGATGGCACAGAAACGGTTCCGGTTCTATATTTCAGAATCACTGCAATATTGGTGTCGATTTCAGCATTTCCGTTCAGAAATTGAATGGTATCAAGTACTGCAATGGTATTGTCGACGTACACATTTCCCGCCGTTTTATTCACCACCACTTGAAAAAGTTGTGGTTTCTGTGTTCCGCGAATGTGCGAATCGCCAGTTCCGACAAAATGAATTTGTGAGGGTTTTGTTCCGGGCAAGCTATCCTGCTTATCGCAATAAAGCGAATCATTCGTTACCAAATCATTGGTAATGTAGATTTGTCCGTTGATTAGTTTATTGATCGGATTGGGGAAGGTTTTCAGTAACTGAAAATCACCATCGATGTAAATAAACGATTCCGACATTACGCGAATACCGCCGGCAGAATCATTCACAAACAATCCGCGTTGCGAAAAAGCACCGGTTGCCAGCAAAAGAGCTACGAAAAAGAGAAAACTGCGTCTCATAAGTAGCGGTATTAAGGAAGTTTAATGATGTAAGCCAACACGAAATACGGTGGGCGATTTTCGTGAACCTGAGCCGCGTTTGCTGCTACTACGGGATCAATTGTAACGGCAGTGCCATTTGTGGTTCGGCTCAAATCGTACTCGTTTGCATCTGCAGCTCCTCCGGAAAGTGTTCCGCGATTGGCATCGTTTGTTGATGTATTGTCAGCATAACCATGCGAATGCGGTGGAGAAGTATGACTATGTGCAGGCAAACCGCTTTCCCCACTTGTCAGTAAATGTCCTGTTTCACCACCTTTATTCCCGACTTGTCCGTAATTGGTTGTTGATCCGTCATTCGGTGCAATAGGTGGAGTAGATGAACCAGTATTGTCATACCCAACAATAAAACGACCTCTTAAATCAGGTCTTCCTGCTGTTCCGTCACACAGTCCCCATCCTGATGGGATAAGTGCCGGATTTCCACTCCACATAAGAATTGCTCCCGTTGGAACCAGCGCATTGCTGCTAAACCCTGCAACGTTCAAGTTATTCGTAGTCACATTGGTAGCCTGAACATTAGTTGTTGTTACAGTTGTAGCTGCCAAGTTCGGAGCCGAAATTGTACCTGTTGTAAGTGTGATGTCACCATTGACAAGCGGTGTTCCTGCACCACTGGTACCAATCGGTTCTTTCGGCACTAGACCCAACCAACGGCCACCGTCATAATAATAAAGCAACATGTCAGTGGTATCAAACACCATTAACGATTTAGCAGGATTAACAATTCCTGTTCGTTGAACGGTTGACATACGCGGAAACAAAACACCTCTGTTATCACTTCCACCCGGAGGTGATTGAATATCAAGCGCGGCTGTAGAATCTGGCGTGGCCGTGTTCACTCCTACCTGACCAAATGAAAGACTGATACCTTGAAAAGTCAATACCATTAAAACGAAGATCTTTTTCATTTCCTATTGTTTAGCTTTTTTGTTCCTACTCGGCACCACGATACTTGAAACGTCACTTCGTGTAACATTTCCTTTATCATCGTACATTCTTACTTGATATTCTATTGTTTGTCCGGGCGCTGCTGCCGTATCCCGAAAACCTATTGTTTCTGTTCGGGTTGAAATCATTTTAAACTCTTCTTTCCCGATTCGCTTAAACACAACATAACTCACTTTTTCTTCTTGCACAGAAGACTTCCAGGTTATTTTGACGCTTCCTGTTGCTTTTTCATATTTCAACTTCGAAATCGCTACCTGATGATTCGCTTTTTCAACTTTCGCTTTTGTCAAAATCCGCAAGTGATTGGACGGATTTGATTGATTAGAACGCTGATCAACGGCAACTAAATAATAGCTGTATTGTTTTCCGGGCTCCATGCTTCGGTCAAAATATTGCGCCAGATCTTTCGGAATGACCGCTGCATTGATTTTTTGGAAAACCTTACTGGAGTCACTATCATTCTTACGGTAAAGATCATATCCTATCAAATCCAATTCGGTATTGCGCACCCATTCGATCACAATTTTATCTTCTGCTTGACTGACTCTCTTCAAAAACGGTTCAGTTGGAGGAAGCACATCCGTCATGGTATTACCAGCCATGGCAGACAATTTACTTTCATTCAAACTGGTATCAACCGCAAGTACCGCATAGCTGAATTTGTTAAGTGCATTTGCAGGCAACGAATCGGTAAAAAAGGTTGTGTAAACTATTTCAGCCGACAACAGCGTTAGGTTCTTCTTGTCATTCTCAATGGAACGGTAAATTTTATACCCCAAAATATCACTTTCCGTGTTGGTATCCCAGGAAATTACCAATCGTGCCGTATCACTTGAAACCATGACATTTGCAGGAGGCATTGGTGGTTCGTTGTCAATCACATCTACGATCAATTCGGCAGCGAATGCTTCATTGCCATCCAAATCCGTTGCCGCTACTTTGAAAAAGTAAAGTCCGAAATCGGGTACCGAAACCCTAAAAGCAGAATCGGAAAATGGTAAAAGCGCTTCATTTTGAAGTACATATTCTGCCTTACCTTCTTTCGAAGTGTAGACCTTATACCCTGCAAAATCATCGTCTTTCAACTCTTTGTTCCAATTTAGCTGAACACTTTTCCCATAAACCGCTTTCCGCAAATTGGTTGGTGGCTCGGGTAATGTTTCATCTTTTATTCGAATGGCAATCTGCTCGGTATATTCGGTGTAATCTCCAAAAAAGTCAAGTCCGACTAGGGTATAATAATAGGTTTGTTTTTCTTTCAGTTTATCATCGCTAAAAAAAACAGCCGGATAACCTTCAACCCCATTCTGATCTTTTATTTTCGAAATCAAAACCGGATCTTTGGTAATCAATTTACCGATACTATCTTTGGTAAGCGAGCGGTATACTTCTACACCATAATATTTCGTTGGCTCAGGTTTCCAACCAAAATCGACACCTTTTCGTTTCAATGTCACTTTCAGACTGTCAATCTGTACTTTTTGAAGAACACTGCCTAACAGAATTTTTTCCGAAACAGCCACTTCAGCCTCATTATTACCGGTAATTTTCACAACTTTATATTGAACCGATCCTGAAATTGGAGCTGTCAAATCTTCGAAATAATTGCCCAAATACTTGCAGTACACATTGCTTTTGAACGATTTCAGAGAAGCCAATAAGAGTCCTATTCCTTCCAGTTTTTTGTTCCCGCCTACCAAATCGAGGTACTGCTTCAGATCACTATCAGCCGCAAGTTCACCCGAACTCACTTTATAGGTCCCGAACTGTAGAGGTATAGCAGTTAGATTCACCCAATTACCGCCATCCAACGATCGGTAAACTTTTACCTGCTCACGGATAATCAATGTTGGAGTATACCATTTCAACGCCACAGAATGATCGCTTACTTTGTACACAAGTTTGTTTTCTTGCGAGAACAAGTTGCACACTGCAAAAACACTAATTAAAAGCGCAAGTTTATTCATCTATTTCGGTTCTTGAAAAACGGGTTTTTAGTTTTCGGTAACTGGTACCGAAGCTGTAATTGTAAGCAATGGTCAATCTGTTTTCGATAAAATCCTGCGCACTTGCAACCACTGCTTTTTTATGAACGAATGCGTGACTAATTTTCAGCACTTGTGACTTGGTTATGCTGTAATTGATAAAGGAAGCGATTGCATAATTTCGGTTCGACAACACGTCGTTTGTGGTAGAGTTTTGGTAGGAGAAGTTAGAACCTACTTTACATTTTTTCTTGAAAAAAGTCGTGTTTACTCCAACTGTTGGTCCGAAATTAACCGTGTGATTTCCCGAAAATGCATTGGTGTTAAAAGAACCTGCTACCGTAAACCCGATATTTTGCTTAGTTAGTTGCAAATTGTAGGACGGATTCAACATAAAAACAGCAGTCGATGCCTGTTTATTTCCGCCGGATTCTTGATAAGTTGTATTGAGATTTATGGTTTGTTTCACCTCTTTTCCGATGGAATAATTGATGGATGCAGTTCCGGTTTCGTTTACTTGAGTAAGGCGAATGGAATCGTAAAAAACGTCTTGAATAGCCACCACATCCGTACTGAAATTGTTGTAGGACAGATTGATGTTTGTGTTTTTAATGAGACTGATATTGGCTGAAGCACTTGAAGCAACGCGTCGTTGGGTAGCAATTTGCTTGCGATCGAGGTTATTTTGCTGCACCCCGACACTCACATTTAAATTCAATTTATTTTTCAGTAGTTGCTTTCCGAGCGACCCGGATATTTCTTGCACATCATTTGTGATAAACACAGCTCCCAACGAAGCATAATCCGGATCAACGCGTTTAAATTTCGCACCGATTCGGTAGCCTTTCAAATCATAATCTACCTGGAATAAATAGCTGGAATTGAAACGCGAGTTTGCACGTGGAGAAAAAATCTTGTTGATATACGTAAAACGTTCAATTTTAGTGACCGGTAAATACGTATTGGTGCTAAGCATACTGTAATGATAAGCACCCTGAAACGTGAGCTTATCGCCAAAAATCTTCACAAATTTCAACCCGAAGATCTGATTTTCGGCAGGTAAAATGGCATTAGCCGTATCAAAGGGTATAGAGTTTTTATTATCAGCTGCTCGAAAATAGATCAATTCGACATTGTTGCGTTCTTTACCAAATTTCAACTTCGCCGCCCCACCCCAACGTTCATATGCCGGCAGGGAAACACTCACACCCTGAACACCACCTTTTGGAATAGCTTTTAAAAACCTTCCGAATGCGGCGCTTCCTGAAAAAAGTCCTTTCGTTGGAGCAATTTCAACTCCACCACCCAAAAACAAAGATCCGCTCAAAGAATGCTCACTGAACTCCATCGTTCTGTACCCTGCATGAACCGTTAACCATTTATACTTCGGACTAATTCCAAATTGATTGAACGGTTGACTAAACTTATCCAAACCGTTAGTGAAATTCTTATCTTGTTGTGTAAGGGTAAATGTTAAAGGACATGAAATCTTCCCTAAAATGGTAATATTCAAATTGCCGTTTAGCGCCCAATAAAACGGATCACGACGGTTTGCAATTCCTTTTGCATCATAAAAAACCATGTTGGCACCTATTCCACCTTGCAAGGTAAACGGGTCTTGCTTAAAGAAATTTTTGGCATTGGAAACAACCTGTTCAACATCTTGCGAGAAGATAGAACAGTGGATCAGTAAACTTGATATTATGGCTAAGTATTTTAACAATTTTTAAGGTCTAGTCAACGAAAATAACAATTTTATCCAAAAAAAGACAAATAGCCACTTAAAAAAGACTTTATTCCCTAGTTGATTGAAGGATTTCAGAATGTTGTAATAGGAGTTATATCTGATAAAAGAATTGAATAGCAATAACTTATGTTAGTTCTCAAAAAAAACAATCTATTTTAAATGAAAATAATAGCTATCCAAAATGGGTAATAGAGGCTTAATCGTGAATCGCCTCTACCGATTTAATCTCTGGAGCTGCTTTACGCACAGCCTCTTCCAAACCGGCCTTGATGGTCATTACGCTCATTGAACAATCGCTGCAAGCACCCAATAATCTCACTTTGGCTACTCCTTCGTCGGTGATTTCGACCAACTCCATATCACCACCGTCGGCATGTAAATGGGGACGTAATTCTTCTAGTGATTGGTTGATCTTAATTGCTAAATCTTCTTTGTCGAGCACCATAATTTATGCTTTTAGAGCTTTCCGCGCTTTTAACGCGTTGACTTCGAGTACAAAGATACGCACTAATTCCTCAAAAGCGAGTGAAGTAGGTGTGTTTTCCTGAAAAACGGCAGGTCTTCCAGCGTCGCCCGACTCGCACACACTCTGCACCAATGGAATATGTCCTAAAAAGGTTTCACCCATTCCAGCAGCAAGGTTCTTCACACCATCTCTTCCAAAAATATAGTACTTGTTTTCCGGAAGTTCAGCAGGAGTGAACCAAGCCATATTTTCCACCAATCCCACAATCGGAACATTGATGGTATCCAATTTAAACATTTGCACTCCTTTTCGGGCATCGGCCAATGCTACTTCCTGTGGTGTACTCACAATTACTACTCCGTCTAACGGTACAGTTTGCACCAATGAAAGGTGAATATCACCTGTTCCCGGAGGAAGGTCGATCAATAAATAATCCAATTCACCCCAATAAGCGTCGGTAAACAACTGCGTCAATGCTTTTGATGCCATCGGCCCGCGCCAAACTACCGCTTCATCCTGATTCGTAAAAAAGCCAATGGATAAGATTTTGATGCCGTAACTCATTACTGGGTTTATGAGCGCTTTCCCGTCAACATCAATCATGGTAGGACGTTCTCCAACCACATCAAACATAGTTGGCATACTCGGTCCGTAAATATCGCCGTCAACGATTCCTACTTTGTAACCCAATTTGGCCAAACCGCCAGCTAAATTTGCCGTAACGGTTGATTTACCTACTCCACCTTTTCCGGAAGCTACGGCGATGATGTGTTTCACTTCAGGGAGAATTTTCCGGTGTTCCGATCTATTTTCGGCAGGTAAGCCTTTTACGGTACATGTCACTTCAAGATCTTGTCCGAATACGCGTCGCAAGTTAAACTCTACAGCTTCCTGCATGCGTTTACGTGCGTGTAATGCCGGATTTGAGGCATAAACGGTTAATACAACGCGACCGTTTTCAACTGTCAATTCCTCTACAAAATTCAGGGAAACGATGTCTTTTTTCAAATCGGGCTCCAAAATGGAACCTAGCACTTCTAATACGGATTCTCTTGTCATGACTACAGCTTAAACTGGGGTACAAAAATACGCAATGCAAACCACTTCGTGTCGGCTAGCTGATACATTATTTTCCCATCAGCCTTAGGCTGACATAGATTTTAGCTCGGCTAACGCACTCGCTTGGATAGTGCAAAACACAATATGCCTTATCAACCAAAGACTGAGGTGCACGAAAAAAATCTGAGCATCGGCGGGAAAGAAAACACTTGATCTGGTCAAAAGCAAAACAGCCCGAACGATTATCGCACGGGCTGTTTTTCAATTTATAAGAGACGTTGTATCTCTGTACTATTAATTCGGTCTTCTCACCGGAGTTGTTGGTTCTTGCGTTCCAGGCGTCGGTTTTTTAACCGGAGTAACAGGTGTAACAGGTGTATTTCCACCACCTTCACCGTTTTTCGGTCTGATGATTTCACCACCGCCATTCAGTTGGTCGCCGTTACCTTGTCCGCCACCTTGTGTTTCAGAGTTCGCAACAATTCCGATTGCACATGTTTTCACATCCGTACCGGCTTCGTTGTTAGCTGTAATTACCAATGGAATATTAAGCGTTGTAGCAGTGATGGACACATCGAAGCTGAACGTTAATACATTCCCAGTAAGCGTTGGAGTATAATTGATGTTTACACCACCGTAAGTAATCACTACCTGATTCGTATTGGAAATATTGGTAACCGTTCCTGTAATTGTTGCATTTCCTGCATTAAACGCAGCAGGACATCTTTCAGGATTGGTCAACACAATCACCGGAGGATTAACCGTTACCGGAGCTCTGTAAATAACCGTTGCGTTATCAGTTGCTGTTCCATAAGGAGTAGCCGCTGTTGCAGAGATCACGTTCGCACCAAGGTTAAAGTTGGTATTGAATGTAATGATTCCGGTAGCTGCATCGAAGTTGAAGTTCGTTGGAGCACCGTTTACGGTTACTACTACCTGGTTGGCAGCATTCACATGAGTGGTTGCAATTTGCACTGTCATTGCCGCTTGATTGGTTTGGAACGGTATAGTCGGTGCAGAAGTTGCCGGATTGGTAATATCAATTGTCGGAGGAACCGCATTTGGATCCGTGCGACGAGTTACCGAATGCATCAAGGTATTGGTTCCGCAATTGTTAGTCACCGTAATGATAAACTTGCTTGCACCTAACGGAAGCGCGCGATCCAATGTCAACACTCCTGTTTGCTCGGTGTAAACAAAACCGATATTTTGTCCGTTGTGCGTTACTGTAATCTGATTGTTAGAAGTAACACCTGCAACTGCCGCTGTTAATCCGAATGACTCAGCAAACGTTGTGGTACCATCAGCAACTGTAGCAGAACTCAACGTAACCGTTGGAGCGTTACAAGCTTGACGTGTGATTTTCCAATCAGCTCTTGCTTTTCCACATGTAGTAGAAGCAATTACAGATACTGTGTTCTCACCTACTACCGTTAAGTTAACGGTTGCAGAAACAAAATGCGCAGCAGCATCATAGTTGAACGGTACCGAAACACCATTCACCACCAAGCTCAATTGGCTTACATCATCGATGTTGGAAACACTTGCTTTCACGTTTGCAGTTTCAGTTTGCACCACCACTACATTAGGTAACGGATCAACACGTTGTACCAATGGAGGATTACAAGGCGCTGCAGGAGCATGGTAAACAATTGTTGTAACCGCTTTGGTTTCACCACAATTATTGGCTGCAACTACTTCGATCGAGTTTTGACCTTCAACAAGTGTTACTGCTTTTGAGTAAACACCATTCGTAAATGTACCAGGGCTTTGAATAGAACCGTTCAAAATCAATTTGATTTGATTGGCTGATGCATTCAAGATATTCACCACCACATTGTAGTTGCTGTTTTCAACAACCAAACCACCTGTTAGCGGAGCTGTGAATGTAATGACAGGTTTGTCACACACAACGATCGGAATGGTATAAATGATATTTGTTGTTGCACTGTGCGTTCCTGCAGTATTGGTACCTGTTACGGTGAACACGTTGTTACCAGCATTGAGGTTGGTATTAAATGTCACCTCTTTTGTTGCAGCATCGAAATTCCACAAGTTAGGGCTTACAATTTGTCCGTCTTGCGAAACAACTACCTGAGAAGCTTGGTCAACATTGTTAACACGAGCTTTTACAGTATAACCAGGGTTGTTGACTACCGATGCTGGAGCAGCAGGATTGATGAATGTCACCAATGGCGCTGGCACTACCACTATTTCTCTACGGTAGATAATGGTGCGGTTATCGCTTGCCTGACCTGCAGAGTTTGTTGCAGTGATCACCAACGAGTTGGAACCTGAAATAAGATTCATCACAAACGCCAACTGTTTGGTAGCCGTATTGTACGTAAAGTTGCTAATCGGTGTTCCGTTTACCGCAACTTGAATATTTTGAGAACCGTCAACATTCAACACAGTAGCCGTGATTGGTGTTGTAGCAATACTCACTGTGTGCGGATTTGCAATCGGATTGCTAATGGTAACAACTGGAGGCAATGTAGGATTCGGCTCACGGTAAATGATCGTAGTTGATTCCTGATCCTGACCGGCAGAGTTGGTTCCTGTGATTTCCACAATATTGGCACCAGCTACCAATCCGGTAGTAAAGTTCATCAATTCGGAAGAAGCGCTATAAGTGAAGTTTGTAGAAACCTGACCATTGATGCGCAATACGATTTGTTGAGCACTTGCCACAAAACGAACACGTGCTTTTACATCGTAAGTCTGATTGAACACGGTTGAAGGATTCACAGCCGGATCGATAAAGCTCACAACCGGAGGTTGAACCGGAGCCGGTTTGCGGTAAATGATTGTTTGTGGTTCAGAATCCACACCCGCAGTGTTCGTACCGGTAATGGTAATCACGTTTGCACCTTCGATCAATGTCAACGGCAACGTTACCATCGCGTTAGAAGCATTGAAGGTAAAGTTGGTCACATTTGTACCGTTTACGTTTACATTCACCCCACTTTGATTCGCCACATTCAATACTGTTGCAACAATCGTGTAATTAGGCTGATCTATTGTAAACGGATCCACATTCGGAGCACTAAACGTTACTACCGGCGGTTGAACCGTTACCGGTTTGCGGTAGATAATCACCGTTTGTTTCGAATCTGTTCCGTCGTTGTTTGTTCCTGTTACCACCACAACGTTTGATCCTTCAATCAAGTTCAAAGTAGCTGTAACACCATTGTTGGAAGCTGTGTAGTTAAAGTTCGAAATTGATTGTCCGTTTAACTTCACAGTAATTTGACTCGCTTGGGTTACGTTCAATACCGTAGCACCTAAGTTGAAAATAGGCGATGTTGTTTCTTGCGGATTGCTTGCAGGATTTGTAATGGTTACAATCGGAGGTTTAGGAGCCTGACGCTCGTAAATGATGATTGTAGTTGCTTGCGCAGTTCCCGCAGTGTTTGTACCGATAATTTCGAATACGTTTTGACCCGGATTCAATACAACCGAACTGTGGAAATCATCAGACACCGCATTGTAAGTGAAATTCTGATTTACCGTTCCGTTTTGTTTGAAGGTGATATTTTGAGCACCGGCTACATTCAAGACATTGGCATTGATGTTAAACATGCCTTGAGCAGTTGTATACGGATTCACATTCGGATCTACGAAATACACTACCGGCGGTTGCTCGGTTTGCATCGGGTTGTAGATAATGGTTGTTGACTCACTATCCGTTCCGTATTGATTGGTTCCTGTAGTTGTAACAATGTTTGTTCCTACTTGAAGGTTCAAAGAAGCTGTAACTCCGTTGTTGGAAGGATTGAAACTGAAACCAGTAAACGGTTGACCGTTGAAAGTCATTGTTACTTGACTTTGTTGTGTCACGTTCAATACCGTTGCGATCAAACCATACGATTGTGTTTGAACCGTAGTTGGGCTTGTGCTTGGATTTTGGTAAGAAACAATCGGTGGATTTTGTTGCTCGCGATTGTAAATGATAATCGTTTGCTCTTGATCTGAACCGTAGTTATTTGTTCCTGTCAACTCGAAAATGTTTTGACCCGGATTCAATGTAACAGTAGACGTAAACTGTTGTGTTGACGGATTAAAGCTGAAGTTTGAAATATAATTTCCGTTTTGACGGAAGATCACATTGTTGGAACTAGCCACGTTTTTCACGTCGGCTTGAATCACATACGAAGGATTGTTAACAGTTGTTCCTGAAGTTGCAGGACTGCGGAAATCTACAACCGGCGGCACATTGGTTTGACCTTGATTGTAGTTATCTACATTCTCTAACGTATTTTCTTCGGTGTCATTGCCCCAATGATCACGAATTTGGAAACGCACATACGCACTGGTATAGTGGTAAATATCGTTTTTACGTTTTCCATCAGGATTGATAAATCCGTCGAAATTATCAGCCAATGTAAAAGTAGACTTGTGTTCTAAACCGATAGAGAAACGCGGACCAACTTGGTATCCGATTCCGAAACCGACACTAGGCATCCAAGCTCCGGAATATTTGTTACTTGATGTTCCGTCTAATTGTGTTTCATAATCACCGTCCAAAACGTCTTTAATAGCACCTGCATTGAACGGATTCAATGTATCGTAATTGTAGATCGTATTGGTTTTGTTGTTGATCGCATCACCGTAGGTTTTATACCAAGTGTACCCGATTCCACCAAAAACGGTAACGTCCCACCCTGTTTTAGCACGCAAATTATTGGCATGTAATACCAATTCCAGTGCAGCACGTTGAATCGTTGTTTCGAAGTTCAACACGGAATGTCCGTATGCGGAATTGTAATCGGTATTCCCTGAGCTCAATGCCGTGTTGGGATGAGTTGCGAAACTGGTAGAATCAAAATCCTGACCATACCACTTACCGGTAAGATATCGCGCTCTGATATCAAAGCTGATCGGCTTACCGTAATTGTAGTTAAATGATTTACCGAGGGTCAATCCCCAGCCCCAATCGTGTTTCTTGGCCACATCTGTAGTACTCCACGTAGTACCTACATTTGCCCCCCAAAACCAGCGCGAATCATTGTCGTAATCGACTTTTGATTTTAGTTGCTGCCCTAAAAGGAGTGTTGTGAAAAACAGACCAAAGAGTAGTGTAATTATTCTGTTCATAATCGTTGTTTTTACTTGTTATTTCGCTCCGTAATCCATCTATTGTGCCAAAAACTTTTTGAAAAAGGACAGGAATCGAAAATGGCGGTGTGAAACTAAGAAAAAAAGACCGAACAATACGCTTGAAAGTGTTAGTTTTACGGAAAATAAGCGGTTTATCAGCGATGAAAATGATGCGTGTTAATCTTTTGTTAATGACTGTTTTCGGGGGAATGTTTGCTTGGTCGCAACCTGCAAACGACGGATGCAATCAAGCCATTCCGATTTGCCCTTCGGTGTCATTGACCGCTTCCAATCAAAGTGCCACTTCAACCGTTTGCCCCGATTGCGAAGATGATTTTACGTTTTGCTTTTCGGGCGATAACAGTGTTTGGTTTACCTTTCAAACCAATGCAACCGGCGGAACGGTTTCGGTTGATTTTTCAAACCTCAACTTTGTGGCTCAAGCAAATAGAGGTAATCTGTTACAGGCAACTATTCTACAAGCTACTGTTCCTTGTGATGCTTCTTCGTATACCGCACTCGGTAATTGCGAAATCGGAGCAGGTGCCAATTTCAGTTTGGTAGCCCCGGGCTTACTTCCATTGACGACTTATTACGTGGTAGTAAACGGAGCACTCAACGGCGGAGCGATATTACCTGCCGAAGCAACGTTCAATTTATTCGCTAGCGGAACAGGAATTGATCGCGTACCTGCAGGAATGAGCATTTCCGGACCAAGTACAAATCTGTGCCCGAACGAACCGGTGACTTTTTTAGCCAATTTGAGCAATTGCACCGATACAACTGCTTTCCAATGGCTTGTCAATGGTGTGTTGACCGCCACAACAACCGGATCGTTTTGGCAAACCAGTACCATACAAAACGGCGATTTGGTAACTTTACAATGCTCTTGCTTTACCGATTGCCCGCAAGCACTTTCGGCACAAGCTGGTCCGTATTCGGTTGAAAACCTGTTTGTAGATGCCGGTGTTGATCAAAACATTACTTCAGGCGAAAGTGTCATTTTATCCGGAACAACCAATGGTGTAACGTATTTGTGGACCCCCGCTTCCACGATCGCTTCGCCAACTTCGCTTCAAACCCTAGCTCTTCCTCAAACCACTACAACGTATTTCCTCACGGCATCAAGTCTTAATTGCACGCTTTCAGACGAAGTGGTTATAACAATCACCGATCAGTTTGTGATTCCGGGAAGTTTTTCACCCAATGATGATGGCGTGAACGACACTTGGGTCATCAAAGGAATTGATTTGTATCCGAATGCAAAAGTGACCATTTACGATCGCTGGGGACAGGAAATTTTGGACGTAGTTGGATACAGCGCCGCAAAATCGTGGGACGCCACCCACAACGGACACAAAGTAACCGACGGCACGTTTTACTACGTCATTGATTTGCGTGATCCAGCTTACGATGAACCCTTTAAAGGATTTGTAACCGTTATCCGATGAAACAGCTACTCATCCTCATCTCCGTTTTTACCGGTTTCGGTTGTTTTGCACAACAAATTCCGCACATGAGTCAATGGTCGAACCACCAATTTGCGATCAATCCGGCACATGCAGGAATTAAACCGTGTTTGGAAGTGCAGAGTACCTTGCGTGGGCAATGGATCAAAATGGATGGCGCTCCGGTTTCGGGTTGGGCTACCATTTCGGCACCGCTAATGGCAAAACGCAAACATTATCTCAGCGGTCGGCACGGATTGGGAGGAATTGTGAACTACGATCAACTGGGAGCATTCACGCAGATCAGTCTTCAATTGGCCTATGCCGGGCATTTCAACTTTACGAAAGACGATCGGTTATCTCTTGGCTTGGCATTCGGAGCAACACAACTGGCTTTTGACATAGAAAAAGCAAAACCCTTGTTTGCCGACCCACGAATAAACGGAAGCGCTGTTGAATTAAAACCTACGGCTACATTCGGTGCGTGGTGGAACGGCAAAAACTATTATGCCGGCTTGAGTTTGTACCAATTGATTCCGCAACAATGGAAAAACATCGGTTCAGACGCCAAATTTTCCATGCACGCCATGATCAATGGCGGTTACCGCATGCCAATTAACCAAGAATGGACCTTGTTGCCTGCAGTTTATATCGGATTCGCCAAAGCAGCACCGATGGACCTGCAACTACAGGCATTGGTCGATTATAAAAGTCGATTGATTACCGGCTTAGGATTCCGCAATACCGATGCAGTCATTGGTTTTCTCGGTTTCCGATTCGAAGAGCGTTGGCGCATTATGTATTCCTACGATTTCATTCTATCGCAAATCAGACCGGGCACCTTTCATTCGCATGAACTGACCATCAGTTTTTCGCCTTGTAAACAGTTGAGTTCGGATCAGCAGTTGTGTCCGCTGTTTGAATAATCTCAGAATTCTCCAGTATTGGCTCCAACTGCTAACGCGACCGTAGCGTTCGGACTCTTGTCTACCAAGATCCGTACTCCTTTTTCCAAATCATCAGCATTCACCGTATGGTAAGTTGCACTTCCTTGAGCGCACTGCACGTGTATGTTCAGTTTTGAAATGCGGTCTTTTTTCCAAGATGCTTTCAAGTCGGTTGAGATACCATTTTCAGCAAAAATATCATCCGCTTTTTTGAGTTCAGCTTTTGTGGTTTTTTCGGTAATTAAAAAACTGATTTTAGTGTTGTCTGTTGAAATTGTAACAGATTGGGCTTTCAAAAAACCACACAACAAGATAAGTGAAGCTGTAAGTACTGTCTTTTTTTTCATGATACAGGTTGTTTTTATCTTTTAATTTTTATTGAAAAATAATGTACTCCGGAGATAAACCAATCGTTTTACAGCATCGAACACCATCTTTAAAATCATTATAAACAGCACTTTACAATCATGAGGCGTTGGTGTTTCGATGAACCGGTTTTCCCTCGAAGAATACATTTCAAATGTACAAAAAAGGAAAAAAGACGCAAATTAACTGAAATTGGTCTCGAACAGTCAATTATGAAGATGTGGACTTTAAAAGTCTTAATTAAACAACTGATAATTAATACATTAAAAATTATTTTCGCTTTCTCAGTAACTTTTTTGAGAGCAGTTGGTCATACTTTCAAACAAGCAATCAAACTCAAAAAAATAAAGTCATGAAACTTCAAACAATCATTTTAGCAGTTAGCTTCCTATTGATCGGAGCAACATCATTCGCAGGAAACGGTGAATCAGTTTTTCGCAAAAAAGTAAACTCAAAAATCAAATATCCTGAGAATATTACTCAGAAAGTTGATGCGGAAGTCTACGTACAATTCACGGTATTGGAATCCGGCGAAATTCACATCGATTCTATTTCTTCGGTAAGTGAAGAGATCAATGAGGGCATCGCTGATCAGATCAAAGCATTAAAAGTAAACGCGTCTAATACGGATGTCATTGGAAAAACTTTCCGTTATAAATTCTTGATGAAAGTACAATAATCGACTACCTAAACACTTCGGAAAGAACGTTATCGAACAGTTCAAAACGAAGGAACGATTACAACAGACTTTTCATACAGTTGGTTAAACGAACGTAAATTGAGCCTTACGTTCGTTTTTTTTGTTTGAAAAATTCCTTTTGATTAGGGGGCACACTCACCTCCTTTGCAAAACTAATTTCCCTAATTTCTCCGTACATTCGTTTGGTGAAAAGTTTGGTAATCATTGCTTTTTTGTGGTTGGGGTTAACTGTTGTGGCACAACAAGACACCTTGCACCCTGCCCGCAAATGGATTGTGGGTGGAACCAACGCAGCTTTGTGGGGCGGAAGTACCGTTTTGCTGAACGAAATTTGGTACAAAGATTATCCGCGATCTTCTTTTCACACGTTCAATGACGCCGGCAATTGGCGCTACATGGACAAATTGGGACACGGTTATACCGCTTACCAATTGGCCAACGTGGAGTATGCCGCATGGCGCTGGGCAGGAATGAAACCCAAAACAGCAACGTGGCTTGCAGGTGGGATCGGTTGGGGATACTTGATGACTGTTGAAGTATTGGACGGCTTTAGCGCAGAATGGGGATTCTCTTTGGCCGACGTCACTGCCAACACCGTAGGATCTAGTTTGTTTATCTCGCAACAATTGGCATGGGACGAACAACGTTTTCAATTAAAATTCGGCTACAAACATTCGCCTTACGCAGCTTTGCGCCCAAGTGTTTTAGGTTCCAATTCGTCTGAACGCCTGCTGAAAGATTATAACGCCCAAAGTTATTGGCTTGCTGTTTCACCCGGATTGTTTTTCAAGGAAACGCATTTCCCAAAATGGATACAAATAGCTGTGGGGTATAGCGCAGACAAAATGCTGAAAGGCGATGCGAATAATTACACGATAAACGGATTCACCTACCATGCACAATCCGAATATGCCATTTCACTTGACATCGACTGGGCGCAATTGCCCATCAAACGCCCGTGGCTGAAGAAATTGGTAAAACCGCTCAATTCGTTAAAGATTCCATTTCCGGCTGTTTTCTGGCGCGGAGGAGTGTGTTATGTGGGGATGATGTGACTCTTTTTTCAGGGAAAAATCCGCCAAAATCATCACACGTAATATTGCAAAATGACGTGTCAAATAAACCCACGTCATTTTGCAATATTACGTGCCTTTTTTCAACCTGAAATTTCGATTCTACAATAACTTAATATTCCGCATCCCTCCATCCACTGCAATCACCTGTCCGGTAATCCAACTGGATTGTTTGGTCAGTAAAAAACAGATAGCCGAAGCTACTTCTTCCGGTGAACCGACTTTCTTTAGCGGATTGCGTTTCATGGCGCTCTCTATTTTTTCTGGAGAATTGGTCAGTTTCTCGCTCAGGTTAGTTTGTGTCAACGAAGGCGCAACTGCATTAAACCGGATAAAAGGTGCGTATTCAGCTGCCAACGCAATGGTCAATCCTTCTAGAGCGGCTTTCGCCATACTAACCGAGGCATGAAACGGCATTCCAACGCGAGCTGCAACACTGGAAATAAAGACGACAGCGGCATTCTCGCTTTGTTTCAGGTTCGGTAAATATTGTTGCACAACTGAAACAGCACCAAACGCATTTATTTCATAGTCATGCACAAATTCTTCGTGTTTGAGCCGGTGAAACGGTTTTAAGTTGATGGTTCCCGGAAAGTAGACCAGCCCATCAATCGACGATTCTAAAGTAGGAAGGTGTTCTTGGCGATAACTTTCAACCGTAAAATGCTCCGATAAGTCGGTTACCAGTTCGCTTCGACTTAAGGTAGTAATTGTATGTCCTTGTTCTTTGAGTAGACCTGCCGTTGCTTGAGCAATTCCGCCGGAAGCTCCGACCAATAAGTAATGTGCCATCTTGATTGTGTTGGAATAATAAATTAGTATAAATCGATGCGATGTGGTTCTATATTGGGTTTGGCATAAGCAAGTCGCATAAGTTGTTCTGTAGCGTGGTACGAATCAATTCCTGAGCACGTAAGCGTTCCTGCCAACTCCAGATCAATGAATCCGTCAATACCCAAACAATGTTCCGGTAAGATGACATGTTGCACTTCACCAATCACCAAAATGGTGTTGTTTGCTGCAATTCGTTGTGTTTCGACTAGTTTCAAACCAATAGAAATGACCGATTCTTCTACCAAAGGCGCAAAAAAACCATCCAGATAAGTTGGTGTAAGACCTACGGCGTCAAATTCGGATACTTCACGTGGGTAACGTGCTGAAGTTTGATGTGCTTTCATGGTCATTGAACGCGTGAGGTGATTGAGCGTGTATTCACCGGTTTCAAGAATGTTTTCAAATGTATGCCGGTCTACTGAATCGGGGCGTGTAAACATGCCAATCAGCGGCGGATGCGACCCCAAGTGAACAATAGAACTGAAAATAGCGAGGTTGGTATTTCCGGATTTGCTTCGCGTTCCTACCAAACAAGCGCTTTTAAAACCCGTAAGGGAATTCACGAAATTGGTGCGTTGGAGTTTCTCCATTTCCAAAAGATCGGTTAAACCGTAGGTGATTAGTTGAATGTTTCGAGCCATAATTTTCTGTACGTTGCGTTTTTATCGTATTGTAATGTTTGTTTTTCAATGTCGAAAGCACGACCTCCTCGAGGATCATTCCCAACTCCAGCGATGTATGCCCAGTTTCCCCAGTTGGAAGAAACATCGTAGTCTATGAGTTGTTCTTCAAAATAAGCCGCCCCCAAACGCCAATCGAGTTGAAGTTCGTAGCAGAAATAACTGGCTGCTAACTGTCGTCCGCGATTGCTCATAAAACCCGTAGCATTCAATTCCTTCATGTTTGCATTGATGAAATCATTTTCGGTTTCTCCGTTCTTCCACTTTTCGAGCAATTGTTCATCATGGATAACCGAATTCGGATAAACCGCCTTGATTCCTTTCAAGTAAAAGAAACGTTCGTTGTGTTTTTTGAACAGAAAACGGAAAAAATCGCGCCAGATTAATTCAAAAATGAGCCAATAGGTCGAATCGTTTGCCCCATGTTCTTGTTCGAATCGTTTGACCTCATGGTAAATCGTTTTGGGCGAAAGACAACCTTGTGCCAGCCAAGCGGAAAACTTGGAGGAATAATCGGCTCCAATCAGTTCATTTCGGGTTTGTTTATACGAAGTGATCGATTTGCTTATAAAGAGATAATCGTTTAAGCGTTTTAACGCAGCTGTTTCTCCTCCTTCAAACAACAAAACAGCACGATCATCATGCGCTATTTCAGGTAATTCCCACTCGACTTTTGGAATTGTAGGCGACTTCACCTGATCTGGTTCAGCCATCAATTCACGCACAAAACTGTCTTTTTCAACCTTGGTGCGGAAAGCCGTAAATACTTCCGGAATTTGTTTGATCGAAAACGGCAAGTCATCGGCGCGAAACAGCGTACTTGTGCTGTAAACTTCCAACTCACATCCTTCTTTCCAAAGCGCTTTTTCTACTTCTGTGATTGTCTGCTTTTCCTCAAAAGCAACTTCGCGTTTGGCAAACACTTTATGCACATGGTAGGCATGCGCCAATTTTGGAAGTTCAACCGCAGGATCACCTTTCAGCAACATCAATCCGGAACCTTTACTTCGTAAACGCTTATCAAGATCAATCAATGATTCAACCAAAAAACGCTTGCGAAACGCTCCGGTTTTCTGTGTTCCGTATGACGTTTCACTGAAAAGACGCTCATCCCAAACGTATACCGGAATTACCTGGTCAGCTGACGCAATTGCTTGTAAAAACGTTTCGTTGTCCGTTAAGCGGAGATCTGTTTTGAACCATACTATTGCCGTTCTCATAGCTTCAATCTTGTTTCCAACTGCTTATCTTTTGCTCCTGCGAGAAAACGATGTTGTTGTTCTTTTTAAACAGTTCGACGCAAGAATAGTTCGCGGAAAAAAATTCTGGCAGAAAGATTCTTTAGGGTGACTTTTCGTTACGTTCGAATGAAAGATTGGGTTTTGGGAAAGAGGTAAGCGCGTAGTTGTATGCTCTTCGGAAATCGGGATCATCAACCGAAAAAACCGTTCGTAATAGTGCGAAATCACGAGCGTTTATTCAACCTGAAGATGGCAGAAAACACTACTATTCCAACAAGTTCCGTAGCTTTGAATCAACAACTGCATCATGGAACGAAACTCTTTTCAATTCGACAGCCCAAACGGGTCTATCAACGGCATCTACCGCAATGCGAGAACCGGCTCACCATTGGTGGTGATTGCTAACGGTCACAACGGCTTTTACAACTACGGCATGTTTCCATACATCCAACAAACATTGGTGGAAAACGGCATTTCATCAGTGGCGTTTAATTATACGCATTCGGGAATTGTGGGCGAAAACGATTTTTTTGAAGATCTGGAGAAATACGGGAAGAACTGTCGCCGATTGGAAAAAGAAGACCTATTATTCGTACTTCAACAAGTGAAGACTTCATTTCCCAATCACTCAAGCGTGACCATTCTGGCTCATAGCATGGGAGGCATTGCAACAGTATTCGCCGCGAAAGAAGCTGCCGAAAATGGAATCAAACTCGATGGTGCGATTTTGTTGAATTGCCTTAGTACTCTTGATGTTCGCTCAGAAGAAGTGATGGAAAAGTGGAAGCGTGATCGGGTTTGGCTCATTCGCAACAATAGAACCTTACAGGATTTGCCACAAGGTGAAGAGTACCTAGAAGAAACCATTGCCAGTCGAGGTGCAGGAAGCTGGAACCCGGAACCGGTTGTACGTTCCTTGCAGATTCCTTTATTGATTGCTCATGCCGACACCGACGAATCCGTTCCCATGTGGCATGGTGAAAAACTGGTAGAATGGAGCATGGGGAATCATCCAAAAACACACTTCCACCTTATAAAAAACGGTTCGCACACACTGAATACCAAACACCCGTTTGAAGGTCCCAACCCGATATTGGACGGTTTTCTGCAAACTGCCATTGGATGGATTCGCACTTCCTAAGCCGATAGACGGGCACTTTCAACAAGTGTTTTGTTTATAAGTATCCGGTTTTCTTGGCGAAAACGCCTCATTTCTCACCAATTTTGAGGATATAAATTCAACGAATCATGCAAAAAATCGTCGCCATCGGAACGCTCATCGTAGCACTTTCAGCCTGTGTTCCCGCTAAAAAATACAATGAGTTAGTAGAGCGTGAGCGTATTTGCAGTCAGGAGTTGGAAGGTTATAAATCGAGCGCATTGAGCAATGAAGGCAAGGCCAAAGAACTGGAAACGCGCTACGAACAAATCAAGAAAGAAGTTACCCAACTGCGAAAAGACACGCTTCAGATGGGAACCGATTACCGTTTTTTGCAAGCGCAATACGATTTGGTAGTTGCCGACAACGAAGCCAACGAGCGTAAAATTGATCAATTGCGTTTGTCAGGAGCCAAAGAAACCGCCGGTTATCAAGCCGATTTGGAAGCAAAAAATCTGGAATTGCAACGCAAGGAAGATGCGCTTAAATCATTGGAAACCGAATTGGGCGCCAAACAACGTTTGCTCGAAGAACGTGAAATGCGCGTAAACGAGTTGGAGGAAGCCATGCAACGCAAAGACGACGCCATCAAACAATTGAAAACGAAGGTTTCAAACGCTCTGAAAGGATTCGAAAACAAAGGATTGACAGTTGTTGAGAAAAACGGCAAAATCTACGTGAGTTTGGAAGCCAAATTGTTGTTTGCTTCAGGAAGTACCGTGGTGGAAACCGAAGGAAAACGCGCTTTGGTTGATTTGGCGAAAGTGTTGGAAAACGAAAAAGACATGGAAATTGTGGTGGAAGGTCACACCGATACGGATAAACTTTCCAGTACTTCTCATCCGAAAAGCAATTGGGAATTGAGTGTTTTGCGCGCAACTTCGGTGGTAGAAATCATGACAGCCAATAGCAAAATGAATCCGGCGCAATTGATGGCGGCAGGACGTAGCGAGTTTCATCCGGTTGATCCGAAAGACAAAGCAAAAAACCGTCGTATTGAGATCATCATTTCGCCAAATCTGAACGAATTGTTTGAGTTGATCGGGCAATAATCAAACGTCACCTAAATTCCATCAACCGTGATTTTTCCCTTCTTCGGTCTGTATTTTTTTATCACAATCCTGGTAGTTGCAGGTTTAGTGATCTTGATTGTTTGGCTGGCAGGAGGCACTACTAACACTAAGACTTATCAATCTCCAGCCGGCACTGCTCCCAACCCATCTTCGAATGATCGATTCAGGTTGATGGACGAGGTAAAACTCAAACGGCATTTATTGGTTTCATGGAGCAATTACACATCGGCCGATTTGCGTTCGTGGGGAAGTTATTCCTACTCTCGCTCAATGGGAGGAAATAGTGTTGCAGGGAAAATATTTGCCAAAGACGGAAGTCCGGTTGTTATTTTCAAACGCACCGAACGCGGTTTTCACCCGAATGGAAATATCGCCGTGTGTTCTACCGCTTTTGAGTACTTTTTTGTGTATTCAACCGCCAAAATTTCGATTTATTACAAACGCGAACCCTTGGGCGAATTACTTTCGAGCGGGAAAATTCTTTCACCTGAAGGTCGAGAAATCGGTTCGTGCAAACATCCCGTCAGCTCAGGATTGGCATCCACTAATTTTGTAGACTTCCACACGGGTGACAAACGCTACACCCTTGATTTATATGGAAGGACACTTGCAACGTATTATGTGTGTCCGAAATTGATGAACATGCGCGAAAGTGGCGTGCGTTTAAATCAGCACAATGATACGCGCGTATTCGATTTGCATTACGGAGCTACCGTTGAAGAAGAAAAATGGCTCATCGCTCTTTCACTACTTGGAATAGTATTGCACGGGTATTGGTTTTCTGAATAATAAAAAAGGGAACTAGGAAATAGGAAACTGGGGAACTAGGAAGGTTCACCCTAGCTCCCTAGCTCCCTCATTCCTGATTAACAAGTTCCCAATAAAATATAAAAATGGTTAAATTTGCCTACTGAAATACCCCTAATAGTTACTTTTCCATCCTCAATCAAAACAACAATGCCGCGCAAAACATTCTATCTGTTTTTCTCGATTTTCGCATTTTCATTTTTATCGCTCGGACAGACTGATAGTGTGCACATTCGCTTCTACCGCTTCAATATGTCGGTCAACAGAACTCATTTTTTGAATGAATTGACCAACTATGGCGGACAATACGGTTTTGATGCCGGAGTTGATTTTTTGCTCAAAGATCCGCACATTGGAACAGGATTAAAACACCTTATCACATCGTTCGGTTTTGAATACAACAACATCAATTGGTCCAGAACAAATGTTCCAACCGTAAACAGCAATGACCTGCTCAAAAACGTTCATTATCAATTGCAACTGTTGGGAGTTGGTTTTAGCGGTGATTATTTTTTGGGGAAAAGACACAACTCGTTGGTCGGAATCACCACCAATTTATTGGCTCGTTTGTCTTCCCGAAAAAACGGAACGTTGGTTACAAGTATCGATGACCAGGAAACAGAAGGGCCTTACAGCTCGAGTTTCGAATTCCATGCCTTGACCTTTAGCGCCACTTTTCATGCAGGACAGCGTTTTCAATTGAGAAAACATGCACTTTATACAGGAGTTGAATACTCGTTGTTTGGTGTGGCTTATGAAAATGTGAATCAACGTTTACATCCCGAAAATGTGCGTTTGCGATTTTCGTTTTATTGGTAAAAACCGAATCGCTAAGAATCGTTAAAAACAGCTAGTTTACCTAGGTAAAATCAACGATTCTGATTAACTTTCACTATGAAAAATACACTTGTTATCGGTGCTAGTACCAACCCCGAACGTTACGCCCATAGAGCTGTTACACAACTCCGCGCAAAGAATCATTCCGTGATTGCCTTCGGCTTAAAATCGGGAATTGTGACTGATGTAACCATCGAAACAGAATGGAATCCTACATGGCAGGTTGATACAGTTACACTCTATCTGAATCCCCAACGACAAGAAGCTTTTTACGACCAAATTGTAGCACTTCACCCTCGACGTGTGATCTTTAATCCGGGAACGGAAAACCCTGTTTTTGAGGCCTTACTAACTAAAGCCGGAATTGAAACGGAAGAAGCGTGTACGTTGGTGTTATTGAGTTTGGGTAAGTATTGAAAAAGAAAGCGAGATGACAACTGAAGATGCTGTACTATTGTTTCGATTTATTTGTCGCCCCGGAATGTACATCACTACTCAGGATAAAGAGAATACCACTAGCTTTATTACCGGTTACGAAATGGGTTCACCTACGTGCGATTTCACCGATTTGCTTGAATCATTTATAACCAATGCATTCGATACACAAGAAAATAATTCACGTTGGGTTGGTCATATAATGCAATTATCCGATCGGAATTCCGCTAAATGGATGAACACTTTTCGTAAAACATCTCTTGATTTTCTTATAAATCTTAAACCTGAAGAATTAGCAGTCGAAATAACCCATGTTCTTAAAACTCGAATAAACAGCTTAATCGACCGCATTCACCCGGATGGCGATCCTTGGTTCAATAATGCATGGTTAGATGACTGGGCTTCTTTAAGTTGTACAAAAAGTGATTGGTTCAAACAACTCTGGTCAGATGCTGAATTCGAAATCATTTGCCACTTGGATGAAATAGTACAAAACTCAACCGTTTTCTCCAAAGGTGATTCTAAAAAACCATCACAAGAAGTAGTCGCCTTAAAAGAAGCATTTGATCAGTTAAAAAACCGTACTTGATAGGCAGACATTCAGCCTTGGAAAGATTTATGTAAATTCATCGGTTGAATCAATACTATAATAACGATCTATCATGGGAATTTTCGACTTTTTTAAAAAGAAACGCGATGCTGAATCTACTATGCCGAAAAATCAGCGGGGAATGGATGAAGCCACCTTCAATTCGAAACAATTCAGAACAGAAATACTTGCCTTTGCACTCTGGAAGTACAACGAGCATAACGAAAATTATGACAAAGTCAAAGTAGAATTACGTGGTCTTCAAAACATGAATGAACAGCAAATTGAAAGTGTTGTTGACGCATTACAACGATGGAATAACCTTAAAAATGTCCAAGAAGTAAAAGCCGGTCAGATTTGGAAATATAAAACGCGCGCCAATGAAGAGCTGTCAAGAGTAACCGTATTCAAAGTAGACAGCGTTGGTGATATGGATATTGTTCACATTTC